>Ga0209689_1000020_pt1 | contig 73239 bp, 69 predicted proteins | sample GraSoiAngelo_149_FD_187119 | JGI IMG/M metagenome (GOLD analysis project Ga0209689, IMG submission 187119) | Grasslands soil microbial communities from the Angelo Coastal Reserve, California, USA - 14_1009_09_30cm (SPAdes) (version 2) | ecosystem: Environmental > Terrestrial > Soil > Grasslands ... | reverse complement strand
CGTGAATACGCTGCTCTCGCGCAAGCGCTATGCGGTGCTGCATCTGCGCGAGCGCTTGCACGACATTTACGACGAATTTATGAAAGCATGAGGAACCGAACATGAGACCGAGAGTGAAGAGAATGATTATGATGGCTCCGCTGGCGATTCTGGCGATGGTGCTATTTACCTTCATCGGCGGCGAAGTAGTGCTGCATCTGTGGAATTGGCTGCTGCCGCCGCTCCTGGGATGGCGCCAGATCACCTTCTGGCAAGCGCTGGGACTTCTGGTGCTGTGCCGCATCCTCTTTGGCGGACATGGATGGCACGGTTACGGTCGCTCCAGTTTCCGCCGTCGCATGCGAGAGCGCTGTGAAAACATGACGCCGGAAGAGCGCGAACGGTTCCGGCAACGCTTCCGCGAACGCTTCGCCGAACGTTGGGGCTACGGGCCATCCCCCAGCGAGAGCAAGGGGCAATGAAGTGGGCTGGGCAGCCTGCTAAAGCCGCTGCTCCCCAGTGCCGCGAGGGCCTCTTAACCCTCGTCCCTGGTATCGGTTGGGAACTATTTACGTACAAAGCGATACCTACAAATAAACCAGTACAATGTTCCACGTGGAACACTAAGACGATTGGGTGGGTTGAATCAAATGGCTGACGTTTATGAAGGCGGCTTGAAGTTGACCGTGATCTGGGTCTGGGCCTCCACGGCCTGGCCGTTGAGGACGTAAGGCTTGTAGCGCCATTGCTTGACCGCGTCGAAGGCAGCGCGTCCGAAGACCAGGTAGCCGCGGATGAGTTTGAGGTCGCGAATGCTGCCGTCCTTGCCGACAAGCGCCTGCAGGACCACGGCGCCTTGCAAGCCGGTCCGCGCAGCCTGCGGCGGATAGACTGGCTGAACTTTGCTCACCAGCAATTCTCTGGAAGTTTCTTCCGATAGCACGACCGGATTTAAAGCACCGGTGAAGTTCGACGTTGACCTCGCGGTGCCCGTCCTCGCCGAACCCAAGGACGCAGTCGGCTGCGCCTTGCTCAGCACCGATTCTGTCGGGGGTCCTGCGGAAAGTTTCGAGGCATGTTCAGACGAGGCATGTTCAGAAGTAGCATGTTCAGAAACTGTGAGGACATGCAATGAGCTCGCGCCACCCGGCGCGGGAAGCTTAGCGGCAGCACTGGCTCGATTGGTGATGCTGGGAGTCTTCAGACTGTCGGGGACGACTCTAGGAGCGGGCGACTGAGTTGGCATCGTCGAAGCTGACGTTGTCGGAGCAGAACTCAACGCAGCAGAGCCCGGCAAAGACGACGCAGCAGTTTGTAGCGACTGGGTTGGCAAGCCCGACGAAGATTGTCCGGAAGAAGATTGTGCGGGGACAAACGGGTCCGATGGAGAGCCGGCGGACGTGGTCGCCGGTGTGTCGGTAATCGTTGCCGGCGTGTCCATTATTGGGATGACTTGAATATTGTCCAAGGACTCGTCCACGGAAACGGTCTGGGCTGCGCCCGCCGCGGCAGCGTCTGAGGACGCCGCACCGTGATCTACCGGAGCATGATCTGCCTGAGCATGATCTATCTGACCAGGCCCAACCTGAAAAGGATCAAGCTGCGCCGACGGCGATGGCCACGCCTGAGTGCCGCTCGCAGCACGGGCTGAACTCTTAGAACTGTTCGGGGTCGTGGGGTCGGGTTTCGTCTGCGCAGCTTTTGCGTTCGGCTCAGGCCTTCCCAGAGAGCTCAACCTGGTCATCATTGAGCGGAAGTTTATCGAGTTCAGCTTGATGACGCTTATCCGATCGGAGAGAGATGTTCCGGGCGCCCACGCGTATAGAAGCGCTGCGATGGCTACGATGGCGCTCAGGACTGCGACTTTGGAATGAAATCTCCGTCCGCGGTCTGTAGGTAATGATTTGGTGGAGGAGGGGTCCGGGGACGAGTCTGTAGCGTAAGGCAACGAAGCAAAAAGTGATCCAGCATAGCGTGGTGACTGCGAAGGCCGGTGCTCGGCTGGCGCGGAAGCGTCAGGACGGACCACGACTGGCGCGGATGGAGCAGAGACAAACTCTTCCTCTTCGTCTTGTGGCTGCGGAACTGCGAGCTCAGTATTCTCGCGCGGCAAGTCCGCCGCGATCTTGCTGGCCAGGCCAATGAACTCCTGATCCAGATCCTGATGCTGCGAATTCTTCTGGCTTAAATTTCGGCGCGACGTTTCGGACGACGCGCCGTGGCTGGCTATTAGGACGTCCCGTACGGTGCGCAAGGTATCCATCACCTGGCTGGGAATAATTGGCTTCTTCAGCGTTTCATGGGCGCCCATTTTTAAAGCTGCTGCGGCGGTGGTCCCAATGGGAAGGACGGCCAAGGCCACGGACTCCTTGGTGGACTTCAACTCTCGGGCAGTCTTCAGCAGGAAGCCGGCTTCGGGATCGTCGGCCCAGTCCACGATGATGACGTCGAAGTTCTTGGTGGTGACTTTCTCGACCGCGTCCAAAGATTCGGAGCAGTGGTCCACCTGGAACTCGAGCTCTTCGAGAACCTGGCGAAGCACAAGAGCGGTGTTTTCGTCGGATGAGAACAGCAGCAGCCGCAAGGCCATCCGATTGAGATTAGCCGGGTGGAATTCGGGTAACAAGTTACGGAGGGCATGCAGACGTCATTGATTTGGGTCAATGTCCGCGCGATGAAACACATTGGTAACTATGGCGGGGATTACCGAGGGGTGTCGTAAAGGAGGAAAGCAATTCGCTATCAGATGAGTTCAACGTCAGACCAGCTCAACGCAGTTGCGGCCACGTTTCTTGGCGCGATAGAGGGCCGAATCCGCGTACTGCAGTAGTGTCTGCTGGTCGCAATCCGGGTCGAACAGTGCGACCGTAGCCCCAATGCTGACGGTGACCTTCCCCTCTCCCGCGGAAGTGCTAATTGGCTCTTCGGCTATGCCAGCGCGAATACGTTCCGCGTGCTTCCTTAGATTCTCTGTCGAACACGCGGAAACGATGCTTAGGAATTCCTCGCCACCGTATCGTCCAACCCAGTCATAGACGCGAGCTGAGCGAAATAATCTGCCGGCGACTTGCTTGAGCACTTCATCCCCGACGAGATGACCGTGAGTGTCGTTGACGGCCTTGAAATGATCGATGTCAAGCATGAGGATGCCGAGAGGTTCGCGGGTTCGCCTGGTGCGCTTGAGTTCGCGATGCAGGAAGTCGAGGATGGCTGCGTGGTTCCAGAGTTCGGTGAGGCGATCGTGCATGGCCTCGAAGCGCAGTTCTTCTCTGGCCTTGATCAGCTCCTCCTGCAAGGTGAGGATGCGTTTGCCAACGCGGAGACGAGCTTGTAGTTCTCTCATGTCAAACGGCTTGGTCAGATAATCGTCGGCTCCCGACTCCAGGGCAGTCACCGGGTCCTGTTTGTCATCTTTTGCGGTCAGCAAAACGATGTAGGGATAGCGAAGTTGCTTGCGGCTGCGGATGCGTTGGCAGAGCTCCAGGCCGTTGATCGCGGGCATGAGCCAATCCAGGACCAAAAGTTGGGGGGGCATCGTCATTATGCTGAAGGACGTTCCAAGCCTTGAGTCCATCCTCGGGGGTGGTCACGCGGTAATTCCACTTGCGCAGCCAGCTTTCGAGAAGCCGGCAGAAGAGAGGGTCATCGTCGGCCACCAGAACCGAATTGATCCGGCGGGCCGCGATCTGCTGCTCGGAGGATTCTTCGGTCACTCCAGGAACGGGGCTCAACGATGCAGCTCCATCAGGACTTCTGCGGCGCTGTATGTTTGGAAGAATTCCCGTTTTGGCAGTGAAGACAAATTTGCTGGTAATCGCCGGCCTCGCGATGGGTGCTGAGGTAATCTTGCACCTCGTGCCAGTACTCCACGTTGTCTCTATGTCCCTTACAGGAAGGGCAGACCGGCAAAAGGTGTTGCAGTACGTGTTCGTTCACGAGAGCATTCTCGAGCGCGACAAGTTTAGTGCTAAGGGAGGATTGCAGATTCAAGACACGCTCTCCTACTCGCACGCGGGCGCGGAGTTCTTCAGGATCGAAAGGCTTGGTGACGTAATCGTCCGCTCCCGAGTGCAGACCGGAAACGATGTCAGCCACGGTATTCCTGGAGGTCAGCAGAATAATGTAAGTAGCAGAAGTCTCGGCAGAGCTGCGTATTTTGCGGCAGAGTTGGGGACCGCTAAACCGGGCATCACCCCATCGAGAATAGCCAGTTTGGGCGGGTCGGGACGCTGTAACAGGGCCCAAGCTTCGTCGCCATGCGCGGCTACTTGCAACTCGTAAGCCGGGAGAAGCAACTCTTCCAAGGTACGGCGGAAAAGGGCATCATCCTCAGCAATTAGTATTTTCATGGTTCTGCTCCTACATCGTTTCGAATTATTTCGACAAATCCGGAGAGTTGTTCTTTCAGCGAAGCAAGCACGTCGACGGCGGCAGTTAATTGCCGCCGCCGACCAATTTCTTCAAGTTGGCGCGCAAGGTGCTCGATTTCAGGCACCCCCAAAAATCCCAGCTCGCCCTTGAGACTGTGGGCGGCCTGTTCCAGCAAATCTGGCTTCAGCTCGGCCAGTCCGCGATCCATCTGGGCGATTTGCTTGGGGTATTCCTGCAGAAAGATTTGCAGGATCTCAAGCAGCAATTTTTCATCCCCATCCATGCGCTGCAGAGCATTTGCCCGGCTCCAGGGAATCGAGGGTGCAAGATGCACGGCTTTCGAAGTGTCATCAATAGTCACTATTATGTGATCGGCACAAATATGGTTTTTTATTACGACGGTAGGGAGTTGGTTGCGTGAACCGGAAGCGATTCTGCTCGGAATATCAGCCCCCAGAAGCCAATGCTGAAATGGGAATCCACTACCTGTAACGAAGGCGCGAGGAATTTACTTGCCGTCCGGATCCTTTTCGAAGTCATTGTCCAAGAACCAAGCGCTTGAGCTCGCGCGCATTCTTGGCGGCGTAACCGGCCTGATCGTTATCGAAGTAGAAATAGATGCTCTTCAGATCTGCGTGCCAGGCTTCAATCTTTTTCGCCCAATTACGCAGGCGAGGTTTGGTGTAGTCACCTTGATAGGCTTTCTCGCCGGGGCCGTGCAGACGCACATAAGTAAAGTCGGCGGTAATTTCGAGTGGAGATTGGAAGCCGGCAATTTCGAAAATGCACAACGCAGCATTGTGATGGCGTAGCAGGCGATAGACAGCCGGGGTGTTCCAACTGGGATCGCGGAACTCGAAGGCATAGCGATGTGCCGCAGGCAAGATGCGAAGCAGTTCGTCGAGGCGCGCTAGATTAACTCCCCAACGAGGGGGTAGCTGAAACAGAATCGGCCCCGTCTTTTTTTTGAGCTTTTTAACTTGTGGCAGGAAGTTGGCGACGGTGTTTTCGGGATCGCGCAGCCGCTTACGATGAGTTATGTAACGGCTGGCCTTGACGGCGAAGCAGAAGTCCGCAGGAGTTTCAGCATGCCACTTGGCGAGAGCATCATCGGTGGGGAGTCTATAGAAACTATTGTTGATTTCTACGGTGTCGAAATGCTCAGCATAGCAACGCAGCATTTCGGCGGGAGCCAAGGTATGGGGATAGAAAGGACCTCGCCAGTGCGCGTAGTGCCAGCCCGAGGTCCCGATGTTCACCGTCTGCATATCGCGAATTGCGAGCGTCCCGCCTGGTGGTGTGGAAGGCCGGTGTTAAAGAAACCGCCTCACGAGCCGGAAGGGCTTTGAGCATTAACAAGTTTTGGCTTCTGAATAGGTGGACTGGTAATTTCCTGCGCCGGCGCAGGCCGTTTGCGCAGCGGGAAACTTTCGAGCTTAACCGGACTGCCGGACTCCGCCGAACGATAGAGCGCACGGATAATACGCACGTCGGCCAGACCCTCCAACCCTGACGGTTCGGGATCTTTGTCTTTCAATACACAGTTCGAAAAATAGATAAGCTCGGGAGCGAATTGATCGCGCTTGGGAAATTTCTTTGTCTGTTTCTTTTCATTGACGGTCAATTCGTAGCGCAGCGGTCCGGCAAACTCGTAAGCGGGATCCAGCCGCAACGTTCCCCTGGTTCCCAGGACTTCGTACGACGAAACACTCGCAGCACCGAAACTGGAAGTAAAGGTAGCCAATTTGTCCTGAGGAAAGCGCATGACTGCAGAACAGGCTTCGTCTACTTCACGGAAACGTTTGTCTCCGCTTTTGCCGGTGAAGGCGGAGACTTCCACGGGTTCTTCACGAAAAAGGTAACGGGAAGCATTGATGCAGTAGGTTCCCATGTCGTAAAGTGTCCCGCCTCCCAGTTTCTTCTGCAGCCGGATGTCACCTTCCTTCACCTGCTGGGAAAAAACCGAGTTGAAGATCCTGGGCTGACCCAGTTTTCCAGAGTTCACGATGTCCACGGCGCGCAAGTTGGCTTCTTCAAAGTGAAGGCGGTACGCGATCATCAGTTTGACCCTGTTCCTCTGGGCGGCCTCAATCATGGATTCGCACTCGTGCTCGGTGATGGCCATGGGCTTTTCGCAGAGCACGTGAATGCCGGCACGCGCGGCGCGCTCAGCGTATTCGCGGTGCATAACGTTGGGGAGGGCGATGTACACGGCGTCTACCTCTCCGCTCTCCAGGCAGGAGGCGTAATCCTCGTAAGAGTAGGTGTTTGAGACGCCATACTTCCTGCCGAGTTCCTTAAGCTTTTTGGGATCCGAAGAAACCAGAGCGCGCAATTCGGAGTTTCTGGCGTGCTTGAAGGCAGGCAGCACCGCTATTTGCGCGATGTAGCCGAGACCCACGACCGCGTAGCGAACTTTTTTCCCCGAATTCTGAGATCGTTGCTCACGGGATCTGGGGGTGTAAGACTTCAGCCGAGATATCTGACCTGCTTTGCGGTTGGGCATATATCAAGAATTCTCTAAAGCCAGTCGGCCCGGATCAATCAGGAGCAGACTGTAGTTGCGCGGTGGAATCTCTGTAGCGCGGAGACCAAGCGGAGTGCCGGGGACAATTGAACCGCAGCCGGAGGGCGCTGATCTGCGGCCGACAGACGCTACAGGAACTCCGAAGTACATGTACAGCGAAGACTCGATTTGCGAAAGGCGAGGGGTAGGGTGCAATGAGCGGGGCTTGGACCCAGGTAATTAGTTGAAGGAGTTAGCCGATGGCAGGAAAAAACACCGCAGTATTTGGAATCTATGCGCGGCAAGAGGATTTTGAGAAGGGTCTCTACCAGCTCAAGGAAGCCGGATTCCGGCACGAAGATATTTCGGTGTTAGTGCCGGAGAATCTTGGCACGAAGGAGATCGCCACCGAAAAGGCCACCAAAGCTCCCGAAGGAGTTACCGCGGGTGCGAGCTCGGGAGCGGTGATCGGAGGGGTGCTGGGGTGGCTGGTCGGGATAGGCACACTAGCCATACCGGGCGTGGGGCCGCTGCTCGCAGCGGGTCCGATTGTTGCCGCCTTAGCCGGAGTGGGAGTGGGCGGAGCCGTCGGTGGATTTACCGGTGCCCTGATCGGCATGGGGATTCCGGAATACGAAGCGAAGCGCTACGACGGGCGCATTCGCAAAGGCGGCATTCTGCTGTCGGTCCATTGTGACGATTCCAAATGGACGAAGCGGGCCAAGGAAATTTTGCAACTCACCGGGGCAGAAGATATTTCCTCTACGGGTGAGGCGGCTGGGGACTTTGCGAAAAGTGACCGGCCACTGCCAGCCACTGGCACGGACGGAGATTAGTCAGTTGTTCGGTTCAAAAATCATCCGTCGATTCACGCAACACAGGACGATCGGCTGGACGGGAGGGAGCTAACCAGTGTTCACAATTCTGATTATCATTCTGATCCTTCTGCTGATTGGGGCGCTGCCCACGTGGCCTTACAGCAGCGCCTGGGGGTACTACCCCAGCGGCGGGCTGGGATTGGTCCTGATTATCGTGATCATCCTGGTGCTGATGGGACGTGTTTGAGGCAAGGTCAGGTTTGGCTAACAAAAGTGAGAGGACCGGCTCCCGCCCCGCGGGAGCTTTTCCTTTGTAGTGTGCACTGCGGCATTCAGAACCCTGGGGGTGCCGGCGATTGATCCAATCTGCGCTTCCATGTTTTGAAAGGACATGTATTTCTAGACATGTATTTATAACCAATGAAAAACGCGGTGATTTTCGATGTCGACGGGACACTCGTAGACTCAGTTGGTTTACACGCCGAAGCCTGGCACGAAGCTTTTCATCACTTTGGATTTGAGATACCGACGGCCGCGATCCGGACCCAAATCGGAAAAGGCGGCGACAAGCTCATGCCTTTTTTGCTGTCGAAACAGGACTTGGAAGAAAAGGGCGAACAGATCGAAAAATACAGAAGTGAACTGTTCATGCGTAAATACATGCCCAAAGTTCGGAGCTTTCCTCGGGTGCGAGAGTTATTCGAAAGAATCAGGGCCGATCGAAAGAAGATTGCGCTGGCGTCTTCGTCGGATAAGAAGCAGCTCACGATTCTGAAAAAGATCGCACAGGTCGAAGATGTGGTTGATTGCGAAACTTCGGCGGACGACATTGATTCATCCAAGCCCGATCCAGATGTTTTTCATGCGGCCTTGAAGTGCTTGCGGCAACCTGAGCCCGACGAAGCCATCGCCGTCGGGGATACGCCGTACGATGCGGAAGGTGCGCGGAAAGCTGGTATACAAACAATTGGCTTGCTGTGCGGTGGGTTTCGTGAAAGTTCTCTCCGTGCGGCAGGGTGTATTGCTATTTATCGCGATCCGGCAGACCTGCTGGCGAATTATGAAACGTCGCCGCTCGCTTCTCGAGTACCAGCGCTTCGCTAAACACCTATTACTGGGTAGCGCGGGGCATTCAGACCATTTCTCTGACCTTATCTGAAATTGCGGTGAGGGCGATCTTCTTGCGATTCGGTTCACCACGAGCCAGCGACTCAGCGAATTTCAGCGCTTGCTCGGCGCTGATTTTTGCCGGCAGGGGCGGTTCAAACGGATCGACGGTGGCCTCGAGCAGAGCCGGTCCCGGTGCGTTGAGAAATTCTTCGACGACGACGCCACATTGCCGGGGATCCTCGACGCTGAAGCCAGCGCCGCCACAGGCGTGAGCAACGGCAGCAAAGTCGATGGGCTGAAGATCTACGCCGTACTCAGGATTGCCGAGGAAGACCATCTGCTCCCATTTAATTTGTCCCAGCGTGTTGTTCTTGACCACGACGACCTTGATCGGAAGCTGATATTTCACCGCGGTGACGAATTCTGCCATCAGCATGGAGAAGCCACCGTCGCCAACAAAGGCGATGCATTGACGCTCGGGATAGGCGATTTGCGCGGCGATGGCGTAAGGCAGGCCACAGGCCATAGAAGCCAAGTTGCCGGAGACACTGTGCATCTGGCCTTTTTTCGCGGGAATGTGACGAGCCCACCAGGTGGTAATGGTGCCGCTATCGCAGGAGACTATGGCATCACTACGCAACCGCCTGCCTAATTCGTGGGCAATGACCTGCGGTTTCATCGGCATGTCCATATGAGAAGAACGCTTCTCCATGGCTTCGCGCCAGTCTTGCATGCCCGCTTGAGCCTCCTTCAGGAAAGTCTTGTCTGCCCTGGGAGACAAACGCGGCATGAGTTCACGGAGAACGCGGCGGCTATCGCCGACCAGGCCAACCTCCACGGGAAATCGCAGGCCGATGCGTCGGGGATCCAATTCGATCTGCACTCCGCGCGCCTGACCGCGCTTCGGCAAGAACTCAATGTACGGAAAGGAGGTGCCGACCATCAGCAGGGTGTCGCAATTTTCCATCACGTCCTGCGAAGGGCGCGTGCCCAGCAGACCGATACCGCCGGTGGTATAAGGACTGTCGTCGGGGACAGCGGCTTTCCCCAGAAGCGGCTTGACGATTGGGGCACCGAGCATTTCCGCCAATTGCTCTAATTCATCGCCTGCGCCAATGGCGCCGCGACCGGCGAGGATGGCAACTCTCTTGCCTTTATTCAGGATCTCAGCCGCTTTATCCAAGTCAGCCGGGTCGGCGAGCATTGCGCCTTCGGCCTCGGCACGCGAGGTGTGGTGCGGAATGTTGCGCTTCGAGCGCTGGCGCTTTTTGACTTCCTGCTCCTGTAAATCTACCGGGAAGGTAATGTGGGAAACTGTGCGATAGGCAATCGCGGTGCGACAGGCAAGATCAACTACATTCTCGACGTGGGTCGGGCCCATAATCCGCTCGTTATAAGTAGCAACGTCTACGAATAGCTTGTCGAGGGCCACATCCTGTTGGGTGTAGGTCCCGATGAGATCGTGGAATTGAAGGCCGGTGAGGGCCAATACTGGTTGGCTGTCCAGCTTGGCGTCATAAAGACCGTTCAGCAGATGAATTCCGCCGGGTCCGGAGGTCGCCAGGCACACTCCCAGCCTGCCAGTGAACTTGGCGTAGGCGCAGGCCATGAATGCCGCCGACTCCTCGTGGCGCACCTGCACAAAGCGAATCCGGTCCTGATGAGTGCGCAGCGCTTCCATGATGCCGTTGATGCCGTCGCCGGGCAGACCGAAAACTACCTCCACACCCCAATCAATCAGCGTTTCGATGAGAACATCAGAAGCATTCATGATTCACTCCCGGCATCGGTATCAGCAGTGGTCGGACAGGTACTCACACTGCGACACAACTCTGCTCAGAAGACTGTCCAGAGAAAGTGGCAATCTAGGCAATCTATAAGACGATTAATAGACCTGCCAGGGAGGAAGTAGAATCGGGGACGGACTGTAGGGCGGTCTGGGAAGTTCTGTATCAGATCAGCGAAGGCGGATAGGGACGGTGGTCCGAGTGGCGGCTTGGTGCCAACACCTCACCTGGAGTGACTACGATCCAATTGAAGTTCCGGGGTCGCGATATCCTCCGGGCCAGCGGGCCCGTTAATCGCGCCGTGCCAGACACTGCCTCCGAAGGTGGTGATGAAAACCTTATTGCGGTCGCCTGGATCCGGGATCACACGATGCGCCCATTTGAAATTGAACCCGGGGATCCGAGTCCAATGTTGCCCGCGATCAGTCGAATGCCATGCGGATGACTCGAATCCAGACGCGTAGAGCACATTGGAATCAGTCGGATCGACGACGACGTCATAAACGTGCCGATCGCGATGGAAGATCTGGCGCCAATTGCGACCGCCATCTTCAGATAGGTAAATGCCTCCACCGTCTCCATGTATGCCAGTGGCGCGAGCCCATGCGGCAAGATAGAGCCGCTGTGGCGACTTAGGATCAATTGCAAGTCCGTTAGGACCGTTTACGCCAGCAGGCAAGCTCACGGGCTCCCAGTGCGCGGCGTCATCCCTGGACCGGTAGATGGCGCCGTCGTCAGCAGTCCCAATACTTCCGTCCTCCGAACGGCGGGCGATGACGAGGTACAGAGTTCCATCCGAAGCTCGTGCCAGCCTCCAGGCAAATGGCTGGTCCTGTGAGATTCCTGTATTTTTCAGAGCCCAGGTCTTTCCGCCGTCGATGCTCTTATAAACGCCGCGCCCGAAGCCGGTCACATATAGGGTGCGGGCATCAGGAGCGCTGGCGGGATCGAGCAGAATGTGAGTCGCGGCAGTTTCGGCCATACCCGCGTTAGACTGCCGCCACGTATTTCCGCCATCGTCACTGCGGCATACTCCGCCCTTGTAGTTCGATACCGAGTTCTTGCGCCACATCTTGGGACGCGGAAGGTCATGTGTGTAGCTGTTCACGCTCCAAACGCGGCCTCGAACGGCTGGGTCAAATACCATCCAATAAGTTGTGTTTAACCACTTTGCCGGCACGCCGGTCGTGGAACTCTGCCAGGTGTCACCGCCGTCTTCGCTACGAAAAAGACCGATGTCGGTGTAGGTGATGAACTGGCGTCTTCGGTCAAAGGGATCGAAGTGGATACCGTAGCTTGTGGTCACATCGAGGCCGGTGCTGCGCCACCCGCCGTCAGGTATTCTGCGCGAGTACATTGCGGACCAGGTGGCGCCGCCATCGCTGGTCTTCATGGTTCTACCCAGGTCGGTTCCATAGCAAAGATCTGCATCCTGGTCGGCCACACCGAGTTGCAACGGATTTTCTCCCCACCCGACGCCGAAACGCGGAGTGATCCAGGCGTCGTGCACATTTTTAGCAGGGCCCTTGGATTCTTTCCAAACAAACTGCCATGAATCGCCGGTGTCCTGGGTTTTGGCCACTCCCATGGTGTTAGCCACTCCGATCCAGCTCTTACCGTCTTGTCCCAGTTCGCTATACGAGACATAGGCAACGGCGGGATGCTGACGACTGGTAGCGATGGCTCGCACTTTGGCACTGCCTCCCGGGAGGCGGGATTGATGCCAGCTTGCGCCCCCGTCCTTAGAGACAAAGATGCCCTGTTCTGACACTCCGTAAATGACCGGGTGCGAGCCGGAACCAAAACCCGCCGAGACGTCCGTTAAAGTGACGGGGACGGCGAGGGTACGAACTCCCGTGCTAGTTTTCACGGATACAGAATGCGGACCTGCTATGAACAACACCCGCGAATCTGCGGGAGAATGCGGATCGACCCACATGCGAAGAGGCATCTCGGGAAGCTCTTGCTGCCGGTTCCAGCTTTTTCCGAAGTCGCGCGAGATGAACAGTGCCGGACTCTTCTTTCCTCCCGCCGCGGCGTAGAGCACTTTGGAATTGGCGGGATCAACGGCTAGTGCTGCTATGTTGCGCAGCGGATCGGGTTGCGCTACCAGGTCCTCATCTGCGTGGTCTGATCGCATTACGATCTCTTTGATGGAGGAGGGCTTGGGATATACCAGCTTCCAGCTTTCACCAGCGTCGTTACTTCGCCACAAACCAGTGGCTTGGGCGTAAATAACTTTGGGATCCAACGGATCGAAGACAAAGAAGCGAACCCGACCGCGAAGATTGAACATCCGCCACGACTGACCGCCATCATGAGTGATGTATGCGCCTGTCATGTCGCAGGAGACTAAGACCGTGTTGGCGTCGTGCGGGCTGATGGTGGGGTTGAACATCGCGCCTCCGCCGCCCGGCCCGATGACGCGAAAGTCACCCGGTCGCGCAGCAAAAGCGGTACCGACGAGCGCAAAGATCAGAAGGATGCCGCGCAGGCTTTTCATTGCTTCTTTCTTAACATTCTGGAGGTGTGATCGCCTACTCGGAAGTGAATGACGCCGTTGTCAGGCTTGCCGGCGTTGTTCCGGGAAGAGTGGATAAGAAAGTAACGGAGATTTGACAATGGCCTGACAAGTCGTGGAACCATGCAACGCTATATTCGAACGCGAGTTGGCAAAGTGGCTAAGCCGGTCCACCACCTCAGATCCTCCACTCAAAAAGGAAGTACCTGGAGGATTTCCTATTCGCAGAGATTAAGGAGTTTTATCATGAAGCGCGTTCTCAACCTGTCATTCGCTCTGTTCCTGGGTTTATCCTTCGCGACAGGGACTATGGAAAACGCCCAAAACATCTCCCAGCTCTTCAGTTTTCCTTGCCCGAATCAACAATTCGGTTCTTGTCCAAAGGGTTATGCGCCCGACGTGCTGATCCAGGCGTCGGACGGCAACTTTTACGGTGCTGCACAACTGACTACCATTGGCACCTCGAACCCGCAAGGCGGCACTCTGTTCAAAATCACGCCCGGCGGCCAAATCAACACGCGCATGAGAGCCATCAATCGTACGGATCTTAAGGAGTGAACCTGAAATTCTGACCAAAACATAGCTTTTCGACAAATCTTCATCTCGTTGAGCTATTCTCCTGTTCTGAATAGCGGAATGAGATTCTCTCTCACCGAATTGCACCGGCGTAGAACTTGTCTGTTCCTTGTGACGCTTCTGGGCGCTTCGTCCCCTCTACACGGGCAGTCGGGGACGAGCTCCCGAGCGACGCAGCGGCAAGTCGAGGCACAACAACCGCTCCGAACTGCGCAGGCAAGCCGGATTGATCGAGCCCCGAGGTTGGACGGGACGCTCGATGATTTACTCTGGTTGAAGGCCACCCCGATTTCAAACTTCTTACAACGAGAGCCTTACGAAGGCCAGCCTCCTACCGAAAAAACCGAAGTCCGTATCCTATACACCAAGCATGAGGTCTATTTCGGTATCGCCTGTTTCGAACCCGACCCAGATGGAATCGTTGCGACCGAGTTACGCCGGGACGTCAGTCAGGAATTGGACGACTACTTTGAAATCATCATCGACTCGGCTCACGACCGGCGCAACGCTTACGTGTTTCAAATCAATCCATTGGGGACCCAACGCGATGCACTGATCACGGAAGAGCAGCGCACGGATTCTAGTACTGGCGATGGCGACCCCGGCTGGGATGGCGTGTGGACCTCGGAGGCTCGCCGGACCGCACAAGGCTGGACTGCCAACATCGCGATTCCGTTTTCGACGTTGAACTTCATGCAGTCGAGCGATGTGATCTGGGGGATCAACTTCAAGCGCTTCATCCGCCGCAAAAATGAAGAGGATCTATGGTCGGCCTGGCGGCGCGTCGATGGCGCCTCGCGGGTCAGCCGTGCTGGCGAATTACAAGGAATTTCCGATATCGGCAGTGGCCGCCTGTTCATCGTTAAGCCTTACGGACTGGTGGGATTCAGCCATTTTCCGGCGAGCGCTGCGGGTACTGGATTCACTCCCGGGACGAGCCCTCTTTACACCGGAGGCGTTGACGTCAAACTTGGCCTGCGCTCGAACTTAGTGGCCAATTTCACCGTCAACACCGACTTCGCCGACGCCGACGTTGATACACGGCGGTTCAATCTCACGCCGTTCAAGCTCTTCTTTCCGGAGAAGAGACAATTTTTCCTGGAGAATGCGGGCGTCTTTACTTTTCCCCTCGGTGGCGACGTAGATTCGTTGTTCTTTAGCCGTCAGATCGGGATTGATCCAATCACAGGTCAAGAGGTTCCCATTAACGGTGGGGCCAAGATCACAGGTTCGCTTGGCAAATTCGAACTCGGCATCATGGATGTGGACACGCGGCGCTCCGGGCCTAATCCTGATGCGAATTTCGCGGTCGTGCGTGTGAAGCGCGCACTGTGGGGAGGATCCTACCTTGGAGTGATGGGCATTGATAAGCGCTCCGGCAACCCTCTGGACAGTTTCAACCAGACCGAAGGTGCCGACACTAGGCTAGTCTTCTTCAAAGACTTGGCGGTGGACATGTTCGCCGCCCAGACCCGGACGCCGGGCTTCGCCTCAGGCCAGACCGATTTTGGCGGTGGCCTCCACTACCAGAGTAACTGGCTGGAGTTGATCGGTGACCATCGAAAAATTGGGCCACACTTTAATCCCGAGGTGGGCTTCCTCGAACGCCAGGACTGCATCTGCGACTACCTCGATGCCAACTTCAAAGTTCGACCCCGGATCGAGCACGTGCGTGAGCTGAACTTTGAAGGCTTCATCTTTCATGCCCCCGATACTCGCCATGTGCTGCAAACGCAAGAATGGCAGAACACATTTCGCATCGACTTCAACAATGGCTCCTATAGCGACGACGACATTGTGGACGTCTTCACCCAGCGCCTGATCATTCCGTTCAACCTCTACAAGAAGGTGTCCATTCCCGTTGGCGAGTATCACTGGACGCGCCATCAGTTGACCTACGGATCACCTCAGGACCGGCGGTTGACACTCAATTTCTACGAGCGTTTCGGCAGCTACTACAACGGGCATTTGAATGAAGCGCGAGTACGTGCAACCTATCGAGCGAGTGAACGATTGTCGTTCAACTTCGCCGAGCAATGGAACCGCTTTCGTTTGGGCGCAACGAGCGATCCCGCGGGGAATCCGCTTCCCCCGGGATCTGGAGACTTCTCGGTCGTCTTCGGCAGCTTTCAGACGAATTATTCCTTTTCCCGCTTCCTGACGCTTTCGACGCTACTGCAAATGGACACCGCAAATAATCAGGGCGCCAGCGCCAACATTCGCCTGCGTTGGAACTATCGTCCTGACAGCGATCTGTATGTGATCTACACCGCGGGCCAGCGCTTCGCCAGTTTGGTGGCAGTGAACCCGCCGCAGTTTTACGAGAACCGTTTCGCCATCAAGTTCACATATTCCTGGCGACCGTGAGGTGAAAACGGAGTGGAGTGGAGTGGAAGTCCACCAATTGCCGGAAGGATAACCTGAACTCATTCTCTGGAGGTATCTAATGCCAACGCGAGCGGTCCACCTAAGTAAGGTTTTGACGTCAGCATTCATGGTTTTTGCGATGGGTCTGGAGGCAGCCCGCCCTTCCAATATCGGCTCCGAAAGCACAAAACAAGCACCTCTCAAGAAAGTCGCGGATGTCCCCATGCCGGGGCCAGCAGTCCGGTTCGATTACCAGAGCCTTGACGCCACTCAAGGGCGGCTTTACATCGCTCACATGAACGCCAACCAACTCGTTGTCTTCGACACAAAGAAACGAGAAGTGGTGGCAAACCTCGACGGCTTTTCTCGTGTCCACGGAGTATGGGCGGTTCCGGAATTGGGCAAAGTCTATGCATCGGTGACCGGAGAGCACAAAGTAGCCGCTGTGGATATGAAAACACTGCAAGTCCTCTCCCGCGTAGGCCCCATTAATTACCCAGACGGCATTGCTTACGCACCGGGCCCCCAGCGTGTCTTCGTATCTGATGAACACGGCAACGTAGATGCAGTCATTGATACGAAAACGAATTCGCTCCTGGCGAGCATTCCACTCGGAGGCGGCGCCGGCAACACGGTCTACGATTCTGGTTCCGGCCACATTTTGGTTGCCGTTCACGAGAAGAACGAAGTTGTGGCAATCGATCCGGCAACCTTGCGGATCATCGGCCGCTATCCTATGACTGGAGTTGAAAGCCCGCACGGAATCGCATTGGATGAGTCGGGACGGCTCGCATTCGTGGTGGGAGAGGAGAACCACATGCTTGCCGTCGTGGACTTGAATACCATGAAGGTCTTGGGGACACAGCCTGTCGGGGAAGACCCTGACGTGCTGGCCTTTGATCCGGGACTCAAGAGGCTGTATGTGTCTGCCGAATCCGGCAACGTTTTCGTCTTTCGTGAAGTCGGAAAGACTCTTGTCCATGAAGGGGATATCTCAATCCCGCATGCCCATACAGTGTGTGTTGACCCTAGTACTCATCTGGTCTACTTTCCTTTGGAGAATATCGATGGGCATCCGCTCCTGCGAATAATGGAGCCAACCCCAACGCAGTGAACGTTAGAGCAAGACCTTTGCAGGCCTCCTCTATTTAGAGAAAGCTTGGAGTTTTCGTTGTCAGCAGTCTTGGCGCACCTCATCCCCCGGTGCGAACGTTCCCGCGATGAAGAATGGCGCGTTGATCAACAAAACGCAACCCCCGCGCAACCAGCCGAGTTGAGCACCCTTCCGACCTGTCCCAAGTTATTGAAGAAATTGGTGGCGGCGGTTGGACTCGAACCAACGACCTACGGATTATGAGACCGTCGCTCTAGCCACCTGAGCTACGCCGCCACACTGCGAACTACAACGAGGAGACGGGAGCAGGAAGAGGACAGAGTCTCCTGCCTGTTCTATTCCAAACGGATGTCAGCTTAGGCCAGCTCACAGCCATTGATTTGATTTTAAGAGTCGTCCAGAAGTAGTGTCAAACCTGAGGCCGTACAACGCACGCAATTCGATGCTTGCAACTCCGGTTGGGAAATCTGAAACTAGGATGGCATGAAAGTTATCGCGGTGATTCCTGCGCGGCTGGCCTCCACTCGTCTTCCGCGCAAAATGTTGCGCGAGTGTGCGGGACAACCACTATTGGCGCATGTCTATCGCGCGGTGCGGTCTTCTGAATTGCTAAATGACGTAGTGATCGCTACCGACGCAGAAGAAATACTGGAATGCTGCAAGAAAAATGGCTGGCACGCGCGAATGACTTCGGCTGACCATCGCAGCGGCACTGAGCGCGTCTGTGAAATCGCACATTCGATGACCGCTGACGTGTATTTGAACCTGCAGGGCGATGAACCTCTGACGCGTGCCGAGCACATTCAATCCCTACTGGAGGTCATGACGGACCCGGCGGTGCAGGTCGGCACACTGAAGACGAGCGCATCAGCCGCCGACGTCAACAATCCGAACGCCGTAAAGGTCGTCACCGATAGTAGCGGAAAGGCGTTGTACTTCTCCCGGGCTGCCATTCCTTTCGATCGCGATGGCATCCGCCCGGTTTATTTCAAGCATCTTGGACTTTATGCTTATCGAAAAGCGGCACTCGATCAATTCATGAAGCTGCCCGAGTCCGTTCTCGAACGCAGCGAACGGCTGGAGCAGCTACGATTCCTGGAAAACGGAATCCCGATTCATGTGGGTGAAACTCAGTTCGATACGATAGGCGTGGACACTGAGGAGGATTTGCGGAGGGTGGAGAAAATGCTCATGACTCGATGAGGGAGACTTATTTCTGCCATGCTTGCGCGGCTTCTACTCGCTTCGAAATTGCAGGATGCGAATGGAAGAACCATTCCACCCACTTGGAGGGTGCCCTCTCTGCCAGGTTCTGATCGGCGAGCTTGTTCATGGAAGAGATGAACGGCCCAATGCTGGGAATCGACCTAAAGCAATAGCGATCCGCCTGGCGTTCATTGTATCGGGAGTAGGCGTTCAGCAGAGGCAGCAGCAAGAACGATAAGATCGTGGAAACCAGCGCCAACAGCGGCAGATTCGCGAAATCGGAAAGCGTTTCGAACATGTGCCGCTGGTCTATGGCGTAGTGAAGGACAGCATTCGCAGCCCAGAAACCGAGCAAAGTGATTCCAGCCTGCACGGCGATGCTCTTCAGAATGTGGCGATGCACGTGGTGCCCCAGTTCGTGTGCCAACACTGCTTCAATTTCATCCGGCGAGTAGTGATCGAGAAGGGTGTCGGCCAAAATAATACGGCGCGTGTTGCCCAAGCCAGTGAGTGCTGCGTTGGCTTTCTTGCTCTTCTCCGACAGATGCCACTTGTACACTCCGCGGACGCGCGTCCCCGCGCGCTCGCCGAGCCGCACCAGGCGTTGCTTTAGATCCTCATTATCGAGCGGTTCAAACTTGTAGAAGATCGGGAACAGGACTACCGGCGCAATCTGCGCCATCAAAATAAACAATCCAATGAATAGTGCCCAGGTAATAATCCACCAGTGTTCAGGCGACTGGCGAATGATGAAGTAGAGAAGCTCGACCACGATTGTCGCCATGACCAGGCCCACCAGAAATCCTTTCATCTCATCCCATATCCATGACCGTAGTCTCTGATTGGAGAGATTAAACCGGTGTTCCAGCCGGAAGCTGTAGTAATCGAGGCCGATGCCGAGGATCTTGCCAATCGGCAGGAGCATCGCAACGTACAAGAAAACGGCAAAGGTGTAATTCTGAAAGCCACCGCGATAGGCGAGGTCGCGCAGCCACCCGCTCCAATTTGTGGCGAGCAGCACAACCAGCAACAGGAAGCCGAGCACGGCATCGGCAATGCCGAGCCAGCGCCGGATGCGGTTGTAACGCCGCGCCTCGGGCGTGTCGGCAGAGGTCGTGCTGTTTTCCACGGCTAAAGTCATAGCAAATACCAATGACTGATTATCTCCCAACGACGGCGACTGAACAGATAATAAGGAACTCAAGAGTGCAGTGTCCGGCAGGATGAATCTTCATAGCGCCATCACGAACCGCTTGTGTTTACGAAGCCTTCACCGAGGTCGAGAATTTCCGTAACCAGTTCGGGCGATGCCGCCTCTGCATACAGGCGCAAAAGTGGTTCGGTGCCTGACGCGCGCAACAGTATCCAAGGTTCAGCTCCGTTACGGTTACTGGGGGCATCAAGAAAAAACTTCGCGCCATCCATACCTTCTTTTCGTATTACGCGATAGCGCCCCAGGGCTGTGGTGGAGTCGGCGCGGGCGCGCGTGACGGCGCTCTGTTTTACCTCGTCGGGAATATGCATGTCGCGGCGTCCGTAATAATGCGGCCCAAATTCGCGCTGCAAATCTGCGACTAACTGGCCCAGAGGCTTGCCTCTATCGGCCATCACATTGGCGAGCAGTAGAGAGTTGAGAATTCCGTCGCGCTCCGGCAGGTAACGGCCGTAGCCGATTCCACCTGATTCCTCGCCGCCAATGAGGATCTCGCGTTCCATCATTAAATCAGCAATGTACTTAAAGCCGATTGGACATTCGTGCAGCTTGCGCCCGTACTTGGCTGCAATGCGATCGAGCATGTGGGTGGTGTTGAAAGCCCGTACCACTTCACCGGGCCACTTTTTCCGTTCGAGAAGCCAATGCAACAGAATAGAGAAAATCTTGTGCGAATCGACGAAACTGCCATCTTCAGTTACGGCTCCTATACGGTCGGCGTCGCCGTCGGTAGCAAAGCCGGCGTGGCAGCCTTCTTTCACGACAGTTTGCCGGAGCATCGCGATATGGGGAATGATCGGTTCGGGATTGATGTCCGGAAACAGCGGGTTCAGTTCCTGCCGGATAGTCACGTGCTTGATGCCGTGATCGCCGAAAATTCGCGCTAACACGCCGCGGCCCGAACCATACATTGAGTCCACCGCGAATTTGAAATTCGCCTTGGCGATCAGCTTCAAGTCAACGAAATTGCAGATGGCTTCGATGTAGGCATTCTTGAGATCGACGTCAGCGGTTGCTGCTGCAGGTCCGTTCCTGGGCATGGCATTGGCGTGAAGCTCGTCTTCTACCTTCTTCATGATCGCCGGTGTCGCCGAGCCGCCGAACTTTCCTTTGAACTTCACCCCATTCCAATTCCATGGATTATGACTGGAAGTGATTACCACGCCGCCGGCTGCGCCTTGCTGTTTCACGGCGAGCGAAATCGCAGGTGTGGGCGTGACATCACTGGCCAGCTTGACCGGAATGCCGCCTGCGGCAATTACTTCGGCTGCCAGACGCGCTGCACGTTGCGAGGCAAACCGCGTGTCGTAGCCGACGATGACCCCTCGCCTGCAATCTTCATTCTTCAGAACGTAGGAAGCAATGGCCCCGGCCACGCGACGTACATTGTCGAAGGTGAAATCGTCGGCGATAATGCCGCGCCAACCGTCGGTTCCGAATTTGATTTCAGCCATAAGAGTTGGTAGCCAGTGACCGGTGATCAGCGGTCAGGAGTAACGTTGGACAGTTTTAGTGTTGCCAGCCACGGGTTACCTAATCAGTGATCGCTCGTCTCTAAACCAGTTTTGAGAGTTTCTTTTCGTCCAAATACTTCACAACTTTTCCGACGTCTTGCGCGCCCTGGCGTGTGGTGATGAGCAAGGCATCATCCGTTTCCACGACCACAAGATCGGTTACCCCAACCGCGGCGACAAATTTACCGGGAGCGTGAATGTAATTTCCCCGGGCATTCAGCTTGAAAGTTCCATTGGCAGAGATGAGATTGCCATCGGCGGGGTTGCTCTTGGCGGCATGGTGCTCGTGGAGAGCCGTCCAGGAGCCGAGATCGTTCCATCCGAAGTCCGCCGGCAGGCAAAAAATATTGGAAGCGCGCTCACCTTTTGCGGAACGCGGCTCAAGCACTGCGTAGTCCACGCTGATGCTCTCACATTTGGGGTAGAGCCTGCGAAATGTCGTCTCGAATTTCTTCGTGCCAAAGGCCGCGGCAATTTCTTCGAGCAGGTTGGCCGTGTTGGGCAACTGCTCGCTCAGTGCGTGGGCTAAGGTTGTGGCACTCCACAAAAACATGCCGCTGTTCCAGAAATAATTCCCTGTGCTAACGAATTCCGCTGCGCGCTGCACATCCGGCTTTTCAGTGAACCGGCGCACCCGTAACGCTTCGCCCTCGAAAGGGGAGCCTGCTTCAATGTACCCATATCCAGTTTCGGGACGAGTAGGGCGGATGCCCAACACGACGATGTTTTCGCCGGCCGAGGCAAGGTTTGCACCTTTCTTGAGTACCTCGCGATAGCGTTTCTCATCTCCGATCACGTGATCGGAGGGAAACATTCCGATCACGGCTTTGGGATCGATGCGCAACAAGATGAATGCCGCTAGACCGATGGCAGGTGCGGTGTTGCGTCCGTCCGGCTCGGCAATAATTTGCCGCTTCGGCAATCGGGGGAGCTGCCGCGCGATGGCGCCGCGTAAATCATCATTGGTAATGACCCAGAACCGGTCAGGGGAGGCCAATGGAAGCAGGCGTGAGACCGTCTGCTGAATCATGGTGTGTTTGCCGTCGAGCGCAAGCAATTGTTTGGCGCGACGCTTGCGGCTCAGCGGCCAGAAACGGGTGCCGCGTCCGCCAGCGAGGATTACGGGATAAAAGTTAGTCTTTTTGTTGGACACGAATTCACAAGTGTGAAGGCGGAAGCCTACAGCTTAGTTACGGGTTCGGGTAACGATTCGCCGGGCACATACGCCTTCAAAAATTCTACCGTCCATTGCGGGCGCACACTGAATTCGCCAACGCTCGCGGGAACTATGACGGCATCACCCTTGGCCAGAGTGACGGGTTCCATGCCAGGCGCCTCAACCACACCGCACCCTTCAACGGCCACCATAATCTGCACAGAATCTTTGCCGGATTTATCCCTGGTACGAAAGTTTTTAGACTCTTTCAACTCGAACGTGTCTACGACAAAATAGGGAGCCGCCACGAGCGACTCTTGACGATTGTTTTGGCCATTCACTTTTCCGGGCGCTGGGCGCAGGACTTTTCCAGACGCGGTCCTCTCCTTGACTGCGGCCAAGCCCTCCTTAAGATGCAATTCACGCGGCCTGCCGTAATCGTAAAGTCTGTACGTCGTGTCCGATTGCTGCTGTGTTTCCACCAGGATGGATCCTGGTCCCAACGTGTGAACAGTTCCTCCGGCAACGTAGATCATATCGCCCGAAGAAATGTTGATCCAGTTCAGCAGATCCTCGGCGCGTTTGCTGTGAATCGCCTGCTCCAGTTGCAATCGGGAGACACCCGGCTTCAAACCCAACGCAATTTGGGCTCCGGGCTTGGCGCTGGCCACATACCAGCATTCGGTTTTTCCCCAAGGCTGGCCCACTTGCCGCGCCATCTCATCATCGGGATGCACCTGGACGGAAAGCTTCTCTTCGGGAAACAAAAATTTCAGAAGTAACGGAAAACGTTTGGGGTCGCGCGCCGCGGAGCCTACTAATTCGCGTCCGAAGCGAGTACTAAGTTGTGCCAGCGACTGCCCCGCGAGCGGCCCGTTATTCACCTTGCAATCATCTCCCGTGAGCCAAGCCTCGCCGATCTTTTCCTGACATTTATAGTTCGGGTAAATGGGCGAAAGATCCATCGTGCCCCAAGGGCGAGGGTCGAACGCCGGCAGCATCAGCAGTGGGTACAATTCAGTCATTTGTCTGCGCAGCAGAGAAAAGAATGCCGGACGACCGCCTGGACATGACGCGGCCATTCCAGCCTCAACATTAGAAGCTTAACTCAGGCTGAGGGGCTGCCTGCTTAGAAAAACAGAATTGAGAACTCACAAGCTGCAAGATCCTGCTTATCGGCCATCCTATAAGTTTGCAAAAAACTTCCTCATGCGCCCCAGTCCCCGGTCGAGTTCAGCGATGGAGGTAGCATAGGAAACACGAATGTGTTCGCGAGTCCCAAAGCCTTCGCCCGGAACCGTGGCAACGTGCGCTTCGCGAAGCAGTTTGCCGGCCACATCCGCCGCTGATTGCACACCGCCGCGACTAAAAAGAGCCGAAACATTGGGATAGGTGTAGAAGGCCCCCTGGGGGTTGGTGCACTTGATCCCGGGGAGGGAACGAAGCCCCTTAACCACGTGGTCCCGCAGATTGATGTACTCCAACCTCATGTCTTCCACACATTGCTGAGGTCCTTTCAAAGCCGCGACGGCCGCCTTCTGTACGATCGAGGTCGGGTTGGAAGTAGATTGGCTTTGGAGTTTCTGCATCGCACCAATCACCGCCGCCGGCCCGAGTGCGTAGCCCAGCCTCCAGCCCGTCATCGCATAAGTCTTGGAAAGGGATCCCACGACAATCATGCGGTCGCGATATTCGCGCAGTGAGCCCACCGAGAAGCGTTTTCCGGTGTAGTTGAGATAGACGTAGCATTCATCGGAGATTACCCAAATACCGCGCTGGGCAGCCATTCTCACAACTTCAGACATGTCCTCCGGGCTCATTACTGCGCCAGACGGGTTCGACGGGGAATTCAGAATGATGAGCTTGGTACGCGAGGTGATCGCCCGTTCCACCATGTCGACGGTGACGGCAAAGTCCTTGTCTTCGTCAGTGTGCAGCAGAACGCAATTGCCTCCCGCGTAGCGAACAATATCCTTGAACGATACCCAGTACGGCACGGGCAGAATGACCTCGTCACCGTGATCGACCAGCACTTGAATTGCATTGAACAGCGCGTGCTTGCCGCCGGTGGATGCGATCGACTCTTCGCGGCGATAGTCGGAATCGAAATCCACGGCATGGCGATGCACAATGGAGTCGCGCAGTTCGGGAGTGCCGCCGACCGCGGTGTACTTGGTGAAGTTCGCCTGAATGGCGGCGATGGCGGCGTCTTTGATGTGTTGCGGGGTCGCGAAATGCGGCTCCCCGGCGCCGAAATCAACGACGTCGATGCCCTGGCTCCGCAGCCTATCGGCCTCAGCCACTACTGCCATGGTGGCGGAGGGCTCGATGCGGTTGATGCGTTCGGTCAATCTGATTGCCTGGGTCATGTCCGTGGTCGCTGTCGTCATTTTTTCCTTCCCCTCGTTTTAGTGGTTGGTTGGAACTTGATAGCCGGGTCCAGCTTTGCCCGGAGCCTCTGCTCCACACTTTCCGGTACAAGGCCTTTGATGGAGCCTCCCAATTGCGCGATTTCCCGTACCAGGCGCGAACTGAGATACGAATAAGCTTCGGCCGGCATCATGAATACGGTTTCGAGACGCGGTTCCAGCTTGCGATTCATTAAAGCCATCTGCAGTTCGTATTCGTAATCGCTAATGGCCCGAATACCTCGCAGAACAGCCGTTGCCTTGACCTTAACAGCATAATCCACCATCAGGCCTTCGAAGGTGTCTACCTGCACGTTGTCCCAGCGCTCAGTCATGGATTCCAGCATCTCACGACGCTCTCCCAGGCTAAACAGCGGATCCTTTTCTGGATTGCGCAGGATAGCAACTATCAGTTCGTCAAAAATCTTACTGCCGCGCTCGATGAGATCAAGATGGCCGTTGGTCAGGGGATCGAATGAGCCGGGATAGATCGCAATGACTTTCTTCAATATGCCTCGCAGGCCGTCAGGATCGGAAAGGAGATTCTATTCGGGGGGGAAAGTCATGGCAATCGTTGTTTGCTGTGTCTGCCGATTTAGTAAGGAGCGCCAGGAGGGGGCCAGGACGAAGACTGGCCAGTTTGGTATGAATGGTTGGCGCGACGCGGCCCGGCTCGAATGGATAAAAAGAACCGGGCCGACGCAGATTTGCGCCCTACCGTCTCGTCGCAGGCACTTTGGCCGCGGCAGAGGCCTCGGTAGCGCTTGGCATGGTTGTGACGCGACTGCTTTGCTGTGCCGAAGCCTGCGACTGGGCGGCAGCGGCAGCCTGTGCCGCCGCGGGCGCGGGAATAAGGCCCAGCGTCTTCCGGACTTCGGCGTCAAGCTTCGCCAAAGTCTCCTTGTTTTCTTTCAAAAACTGGCGGGCATTCTCGCGGCCTTGGCCGATGCGTTCGCCTTTGTAGCTGAACCAGGCACCTGATTTCTCCAGCAGTCCATGGTTCACAGCCACGTCGAGGAGATCTCCTTCCCGTGAGATGCCCTCGCCATACATGATGTCGAACTCAGCCTCGCGGAACGGTGCCGCAACTTTGTTCTTGACGACTTTTACTTTGGTGCGCGAACCGGTGACCACGTCGCCTTCCTTGATCGCGGCAATGCGCCGGATATCAATGCGCACGGAAGAATAAAACTTCAGCGCGCGGCCGCCGGTCGTAGTCTCGGGATTGCCGAACATCACACCGATTTTTTCGCGAATCTGATTGATAAATATCAGGCAAGTCCGCGATTTCGAGACAATCCCAGTCAATTTACGTAGAGCCTGGGACATCAGGCGGGCCTGCAGGCCCATATGACTGTCGCCCATTTCGCCGTCGAGTTCAGCCTTGGGGACAAGGGCGGCGACTGAATCCACGACCAGCACGTCAATCGCGCCGGAGCGCACCAGCGCCTCGGCAATTTCGAGGGCCTGCTCACCGTAGTCGGGCTGTGATACCAGCAAGTTGTCGACGTCCACACCCAGCTTCTTAGCGTAGCCTGGATCGAGAGCATGCTCGGCGTCTACAAACGCCGCCAGTCCGCCTTGAGCCTGGGCCTGCGCGATCACTTGAAGCGCAATCGTTGTCTTGCCTGAAGATTCGGGCCCGAAGATTTCGACCACGCGCCCGCGGGGCACGCCACCCACGCCCAGTGCCGCATCGAATGAAATTGCGCCGGTGGAGATCACAGCGATAGGGACGATCGCTTCCTTCGATCCCAACCGCATAATGGAGCCTTTGCCAAACTGCTTTTCGATCTGAGCGAAAGCTAGATCAATTGCCTTGGTACGTTCTGCGCGGTCGTCCGCCATGAGTGCTGCTCCTTTAAGATTACAGGATGATTTGCAGCGGATTATACACCGAGGCTGAAGCGAATAAAAGGCGAATCTTCAGGGAATCGTTGGAAATGTTCCCGAAAGCGAACCGTTTGAGGAGCTGGCCACCCAGCCTCGCTTGATGTGCTTATCTTTTGAGCAAATCCACAGGTTCTCTCACATCATGCACCCGAAAGTATTTGGCCAGCGCCGGGTACTTCCGCGCTACCGCTTCGTACATCGCATACGCTACCCGACGATAGGAAGTGTGTCCCGCCGGCGTAGTCCGCAGTTCAGCGATGTACACCGCCTCGGCGAAATCCATTTTGAACAGTGTCCGTTTGCGAAATCCCAGCGGGATAGCATATTGCGATTGGCCTTCGGCTTCGGGCGCGGAGCGACGCGCAAGCGTCTCGACGGTATCCGCGGTTCGCTTCATTGCCGCGTCATAACTATCGCGGACACCGGCCGACTCGAGTTCCTCGGGCGTGTCGTAGCCGTGCTGGGTGGTGAATTCCTGTCCGATTTGGATGCAGCGCCGGTGGCGGTGCATGTCGCGGAAGCCGCCGATATCCATGAGTATGTCGAAACGGAATTGCTGCCCGGCGCAGAAGGCCCGCAGCATCTCGTCATGCTTGCCCCGGTGGCGCAGGCCGCTATCGATAATCTCTTGCCGCAGTTTCTGGCTGGCAGCGCCAACCGTTTGTCTGATCTGGCGGTACGGATAATGGCAGTGCTCGTAAAGCAGCGTGGTCGCCAGCTCTAATTCCAGCGATTCATCGTCCAGCAAATCCACCAGCCCCGCCGGCTCGATTGATGAGCCACGCATCAACTCGGCTGCCGCCTGCCGCAGTTCGCGGCGAGTTTCAATTTCGTAGGAATTCGGGTCGGCGTACTTTACTAATGTCGGCGCGGCGCAGACTTCGCGCAGCAGTTCCTGTTCCGCGCGAGCTCCGAGCTCAGGGCTCAAATTGCGAATTTCACCTACCAGAGCCAACATTGCGGCTTGATTCATGTCAAAGGCCGGGGAGGTGGCGGCACGCTTCAACAAGTCGCCCAAGGTGCGGACTTCCTGATGGGTATGCGAGAGCAGTCGTGAAACCTGGGTCTCGAGCGTCCGAGCATTGACAATTTGGCCCAATGACGTGTTGGTAGCCAAGGGCAGCAGATACCTGGAGATGTCGAATGCCCGCGCCCGTAGCGTGCGCTCATAGGCATCCCGCTTCATATCGGCAGGCTTGGGTGTGATCTCCCCAAGATAGCGAGCCATGCGCTCAGAAAGCGCTTCATACACCGAAAACAGGCCGTCGATGGTCTCGCAATACAGGTTGCGCGCCTGCTCATCCGTGCCGAAATCCGGCGTGTGGAAGCCGCTCTTCTTGAAATCCTGGTAGCGAGTTGAACGTTCCTGGCCGTCCCATCGTTGCTCGTCTGCTACGGCAATGGCGGCGAGTATGGACAGACGCTCAATGGCCAGGGCGATGTGCGCTAAATCCGCAATCGAACGGTGGCCATATTGGAAGTAAAAGGTGTTAAGGAATTTCTCTGCCTTCTGGCGATTAATCTCGCGCAGCGATTCCTTCATCGAGAGCGCTGAGCGCGAATACTTAGCTATGGCGTACGCTTGGACTTCGGGCTCAACGCCATAGACCGCGTACACCTCAACCGATGGGGCTGCGGCGGGAGAGCCATTCTTGATGGCGGGCTCAGGCTTGCTGGTTTGGTCAAGCTTGACTGCGTCAGACATTGCCGTATGGGTCATTGTCGTACAAAACTGAGGGAGACACGAATCTTACTTGCCAAAGCTGCGATTCGCAATCAGCGGGTGTGGTGTGAACACCTGGGAAAGAGTCCGCAGTTGGGAAAATGTCGTGGAAAAGGACAGGTTCGGCGATGGTTTGTGCTCCTGCATAGCCGGGAGTCTCGCCCGCCTGAGTGATTGGACGTACCCACTGGCGACAAGTTCACTTAACCTCATGTCACTTTTCTTTTGGCAGGCAAATCGAATATAAAGTAAGTACCCGAAACCTCTCATGGGACGTCTGGTTTTTATAGTGTTGTTAATCTCACCCTGCTGGACAGGTGTGAGTTCCGCGCAAACCCGCTTCGCTGCGGGAGCCGGCCCCACCTCGGGCGGAGTTGTGGCATCTCCGCGCCTAAGCGACGGATTCATCGCGGCTAGCATGACGATGTGGTCTGACGTTCCCCCAGTATCAGTGCTGCCTGTATCGCCGGCGCTGCCGCGCATGTCTGCGGATCTGGCGCTGCAGACTTATCACCAACGGGTAACGAGACAGTCAGCAGAACTAGCCTCTTATTCGGCCATCGCCCTGGTGAGGGTCGCGCTTCCCGACACTTCTCAGCAAGGGGAATTCGAGCTGGAGCGGCACTATGCCGCCCCTCATGACCTTCAGTTCAAGGCAGTCCGTTACACTGGCGACGGTTTCGTGAAAAGCAACGTCATCACTCGATTATTGCAGTCGGAAGTGGACCACGTGCAAAAGGACGATCCCTCACTCACCGCCATCAGCAATGCGAATTACAAGTCTTCACACAAAGGAAGCACCGACGTCGGGGGGCGGGTGGTACATATCTATCAGGTGAAACCTCGTAAGAAGCGCCCTGGCCTCTTCAAGGGCCGCATCTATTTGGACGCGCACACCGGCAGCCTGGTACGCGCCGAGGGCAGCATCGTCAAATCACCTTCTTTTTTCGTAAAGAATATCGAATTTGTTCAGGACTATGTGGACTCAGGCTCTTTTACCTTCCCGACGCACATTCATTCAGAAGCGCGCGCCCGCTTTGTGGGACGCACGATCGTGGATGTTTACCAGCGTGACTACCAGGTGGTGCCCACTCCTGTAGAGACAGCTCGCCAAGCACCCAGCCTATAACCGCGTCCGTTCCGTCTAAGATTGAACCAACTAAGATTGAACCAGGATGCATCCGGCACTCAAGTCAGTGGCGCACCGTCCGTGGCCTTTGCCCGAAAGTCCCTGGGTCATGGCGCAGACCTGGCATGATTTGTTATTTGCTCACTGGCAGATTGTGCACGACGTGATTCGCAAACTTGTTCCCGAGCCACTGGCGCTCGACAGTTTTCATGGTCAATGCTGGATCGCGGTGACTCCTTTTCATATGAGCGGTGTGCGTGCGCGGGGTTTGCCCGCCCTGCCCGGCCTCTCACGTTTTGCCGAGCTCAATGTGCGTACTTATGTGACGCTGGACGATAAGCCCGGCGTCTTTTTCTTCAGTCTCGACGCCGCCAACCTGCCGGCCGTCTTCGCCGCTCGGACTCTTTATCGGCTGCCATATTTCCACGCCGACATGAGCGTTGACGTCAAACCTAACTCAGTCCGCTACCACTCCCGACGCTATCGGCGCGAAGCGGAGTTCCGCGGCGTTTACGGCCCAGTCGGCGAAGTTCAACTGAGAAGACACGGAACTCCCGAGCATTGGCTGACCGAGCGCTACTGCCTGTATACAGTCGCGAAGGGGCGCGTGTATCGTGGAGAAATCCATCACCAACCATGGCCATTGCAGGACGCTGATGCTGAAATTAAAACCAACACCATGGCTGCGGCTTCGGGAATTACGCTCCCCGACACGAAGCCACTATTGCATTTCTCCCGCCGGCTGGACGTTCTAGTCTGGCCACTGCGCCGAGTCCGCTAAGGTTTTTGCGGCGATGTGGCACTCACATGGGCGCACCCCAGAACCCCGGACAGGTATAATTCCGCGTTCTAAGGGGAGCATCCGGATGAGTCTCGCAGGACACGTTGCGCTGGTTACAGGGGCGTCGCAGGGCATCGGCCACGCTTGTGCGCTGCGCCTGGCGGAATCAGGTGCGGCGGTCGCGCTGGCCGCACGCAACCGGGAAAAACTAAGCCAGCTCGTCGATATGATAGCCGCCGCCGGCGGCAAAGCTGCTGCCTTCCCGATGGATGTCGCCGATGAAGAGCAAATCAAAAGTGGCTGCAAAGCAGCGATCGCGCAATTCGGGAAAATAGATATTCTGGTCAACAATGCAGGCATCACTCGCGATCAGCTCGTCATGCGCATAAAACGCGCCGATTGGGATGCGGTACTAAATACAAATCTCACCTCCGCTTTTCTGTGCTGTCAGCAAACGGTCGGTTCCATGCTTAAACAACGGTGGGGAAGGATTATCAATATAACCAGCATTTTTGGTCAGACGGGACAAGCTGGACAGGCCAACTATGCGTCGTCCAAAGCCGGGCTGATTGGACTCACTATGGCGATCGCGCGTGAAGTTGCATCGCGAAATATTACTTGTAACGCAGTCGCACCCGGGTTCATCGAAACCGCCATGACAGCCGGATTTTCCGAAGACTTAAAGCAAGACGCGTTGAAAATGATTCCGCTGGGCCGAGTCGGGTCCCCTGACGACGTGGCGCGTGCTGTCTGCTTTCTGGCATCGGATGACGCGTCTTATATCACCGGACACGTGCTGAACGTAAATGGAGGGATGCTCATGGGGTAGGGCAGATTCCGGGTTTACAGATGGAGCAAGCGGCATCGGCTGAGCAAATCGGGCGGGCGCGCGAGCTCTTTTTGGAGTACGCGAATTCTCTTGGCTTCAGCCTCTGTTTCCAGAGTTTCGACAAAGAACTGGCGGGACTGCCCGGAGATTACTCCCCTCCTGACGGCAGATTGCTGCTGGCGGAATATGAGGGTCAGTTAGCTGGTTGTATCGCGTTGCATCGTCTGGAGCCTAAAGTTTGCGAGATGAAGCGCTTGTACTTACGTCCCAGTTTTCGAGGCAAGGGGCTGGGGCGCTCGCTGGCGGTGACCGTTATCAGTGAAGCTCGCAGGATTGGGTACACGCGAATGCGTCTGGATACTGTTGAGCCCATAATGAGAGATGCTGTCGCAATGTACCGGCGATTAGGATTTAAGGAGATTACCCCTTATCGGCCTAATCCGATCGCGGGCGCGATGTATATGGAGTTGGAACTCTAATCCCCGAGGTATTCCTATGAAAAGCGTTTTCTTGCTTAGCTCCTTTTTCCTTTTCTCCATTTCGTTACTCGCCGCCGACGGCAAGAACGTTTCTTACAAGAGCGGGGATGAAACGGTGCAGGGCGTGCTTTACGTACCCGCGGGCAAAGGTCCCTTTCCGGGGCTCGTAGTCATCCATGAATGGTGGGGACTTAATGACTGGGTCAAGGAGCAGGCCTCCAAACTGGCGGATCAGGGCTACGCGGCTCTGGCCATCGATCTCTATCGTGGGAAAGTGGCCACCACGCCAGAGGAGGCGCACGAGCTGATGCGAGGCGTCCCGGAAGATCGCGCTACCCGTGATTTGCACGCGGCAGTGGAGTTCCTCAAATCGCAGAAAAATGTGAAAAAAGACCGCATTGGATCAATTGGCTGGTGTATGGGTGGCGGATATTCGCTCGACGTGGCTCTCCAGGAACCAACGCTCACGGCGGCGGTCATCCACTATGGTCACCTGGCCACCGATCCCGAACAATTGAAAAAGATTAATGCGGCCATCCTCGGCATATTTGGTGGCCAGGACCGCGGTATCCCGGTAGACGATGTCAAGAAATTCGAACAGACGCTGAAGCAGTTGGGGAAAAAAGTCGAGATCGTGATTTATCCCAACGCCGGACATGCCTTCGAGAATCCGAACAATAAAGCTGGCTATCGCGCCGAGCATGCGGCCGATGCCTGGAAGCACACCGTGGATTTCCTGGCACGCACTTTGAAAAAATAGGTACGGGAAAGTTTTTGGCTGTGGAAATCGTCTCAGGATTTTCCATTATGGTACGCAAGCCTGTAATGGCGCACGGTTTGCTGTACGGCTAATTTCCTACTTGCCAGAAGGTACTACTCTGGTTACTATGCAGCATTCCTCAGAAGTTCAATTGCATGTTTTCTATGAACATCGGCGAGACCATCAGAAATTACAGGCTGCAAAAAGGCATGTCCCAGGGGGATATTGAAAAGCGCACCGGACTGCTGCGCTGCTATCTCTCGCGAGTGGAGAATGGCCACACCATTCCTTCTCTGGATACGCTGGCCAAGATCGCGGGCGCGATGGAACTCCCGTTGTCACAGTTCTTCTCCGAATCTGGACACACCAACGGCTCCAAAGGACTTCCCCAACTCTCCGATGACGAAGTACGCTTCCTCACTCAAATCCGCCGCTATGCCGCCAGTCTCAATGACAGCGACCGCAAGCTGGTCCTGGCCATGGTGAAGAAAATGGCGGCGACGGTGGGCAGGTAGCGCCTGGCTACTGCGCTGGTCTAGGGTTCCTGCTGCGAGCTCCCTTGAGTACTTTCGTGCTATCCCTTCTGTGACCCAACGGAATCTCCCGTCCGCGGTGTTGAGCCTCTAGACTTGTAGCAGGAGAAGCCGCCCTGTGACCATTGATGAGGAACTGAACCTTCTCGACCAGCAACTGCGGCGGCTGAAGATCGAGTACGAGATTTACTTCAGCAATCCCACCAAGAAACCTCCCGCTGATATCGAATGGAAGGTGCTGAGCCTGCTGCGGAAATTCAGCGACGGCGCGCGCATAAGCTTCTCGCAGCGTTACCGTTACAATGAAATGGCCCAGCGCTATGCGATATATAGCGATTTATGGCGGAAGAAAACGCGTATCCGCGAGGAGGGCTATCGCCGCCCGCAGGACGCAATTCTTTCGGTGCAGGGAGTCCGCCCGGCCGAGGAGCATGAAGCCCAGCACCATATTGCCTACGGAGTCGGGCACGGCAACGCTGCAGCCGCTCCGGCAAGCGAGCCCGGGCCCTTTACCGTGCAGTGCTCCGATGTATCCGCCGAACGGGATAGGGTCGAATCCCTCTACAAAGCGCTGGTGGATGCCAAGAAAAAGGCTGGCGAGTCGATCTCAGGCAACCTGGACTCTTTCACGAAGTTTGTGAACAAAAAGACCAACCAGATCCGCAAGGATTACGGCTGCCACAACGTGGAATATTCCGTAGAGATGGAAAATGGCCAGGTGAAGCTCAAGGCCAAAGCCAAAATTTAGTTGGAAGCACTCCTCTTCGACTGGTCCTCACTAATATTCCATCCTAATCGGACACCTCGCAACCTTCGTTACCCTTCTACTGGTAGAATTTTGGGTCTGCCTTGTGCCGGGCACATAATCCTTTCCGCATTTCGAGGACTTACCATATGTCCAAGGTTCAGCGTGCCATCCTCAGTGTGACCGATAAAACCGGCCTGGTGGAGTTCGCTCGTAAGCTCGCTGACATGCGGGTTGAACTCATCTCCACTGGCGGAACTGCCAAGCTGCTGCGCGAGTCCGGAATCCCAGTCCAGGACATTGCGGAGCTGACTGGTTTCCCGGAAATGCTGGATGGGCGGGTGAAGACGCTGCATCCCAAGGTGCACGGCGGGATCTTACATCGGCGCGAAAATCCTAAACACCGCTCCGCAATCGCCGAGCACGGCATCCAGCCTATCGATATGGTGGTGGTGAATCTGTATGCGTTCGAGAAGACGGCAGCTAAGCCTGACGTTCGTTTTGAAGAGTTGATTGAAAACGTAGACATTGGCGGACCCTCGATGATCCGATCCGCCGCCAAGAACTTTCAGGATGTTGCAGTTGTAACTTCGCCTGCGGACTACGACGTGATCGCGCAAGAGATGGCCGCGAACAATGGAGAAATTTCTGTCGCGACCAAATGGCGGCTGGCGCAGAAGGCGTTCGCCACCACCGCCGCCTATGACTCTGCCATAGCATCCACACTGGAGCGAATAAGTTCTAATGGACGTTTTGATCTGCATCCGGGGGAAAGCTTCCCGCCGACGTTGCGCCTCTCATTTCAGAAGACGATGGATTTGCGCTACGGCGAAAATCCGCACCAGAAGGCTGCCATGTATTCGGACGGATCCGCTGCGGGCGTAGCTAATGGCCGGCAGCTGCAAGGCAAAGAGCTCTCCTACAACAACATTGTGGATCTTCAGGCCGCGTGGGACCTGGCGCAGGAATTTAGCGAGCCGGTCTGTGCAATTATCAAGCACACCAATCCATGCGGGACCGGCACCGGGAAAACACTGGCTGAGGCTTACAAGAAAGCGCTGGAGTGCGATCCAGTTTCAGCTTTCGGGGGCGTAATTGGCGTGAACCGGACCGTAGATGGCGATGCGGCGGAGGAGATGGCCAAACTCTTCCTTGAAGCGATTGCCGCGCCTTCATTCGACGCCGCCTCCAAGGCCAAATTCGCCAGCAAGAAGAATTTGCGTTTGGTGGAAATCGTTCCGGCTGAACAGAAGTGGGTGCTGAAGAATGTTTCCGGGGGAATCCTGCTCCAAGACGCCGATCTGCGCACGCTGGAAGAGTCAGATCTCAAGGTGGTCACCAAACGCGCGCCCACTCCAGAGGAGAAGCGCGCCTTACTGTTTGCCTGGAACGTCTGCAAACACGTGAAGTCGAACGCCATCGTCTACGCGCGAGATGGCCAAACGGTTGGTGTGGGGGCGGGGCAGATGAGCCGGGTGGATTCCTGCAAGATCGGCGCCATGAAGGCGCAATTGCCGCTTCGCGGCACGGTGGCGGCTTCAGACGCGTTCTTTCCGTTTCCCGATGGCGTTGAAGAAATTGCGAAGGCCGGTGCTACGGCGATCATTCAGCCCGGAGGCTCGGTGCGCGATCAAGACGTAATCGACGCCGCCGAGCGTCTGGGCCTGGCCATGATTTTTACCGGGGTGAGGCACTTCAGGCATTAGACTGGGACGATTAAATTTGCTGATAGCCGAATGGGGGCTACACCTGTTAAACAGACGCGAATCGTCAATATGAGAATTGACAATCCCGAAGTCCGCCGTCCCTGTACTTCTGATGGTTAGTTCCGCGATTCCGACTCCCGCTTTTTACCATCGGTGCGTTGCCTGAGGTTACAATAGAAGCACCCACCCACAGCGGTTCAGCATCCAATCGTTATGGTTTGTGGGAGTTCAAAGGTCCTTCATGAATAAAGTAATTCGGCTATTTTTTGTAGTCCTGGTCTCTTCCTCAGCAGCATTTTCTCAGCAGGCTCCAGCCGCTGCTCCGGATTCCTCCAAACCGCCAGCAGCCAAAGCGGACAAGGCTGCCGATTCTAAGCCGGCGCCACCAGCGCCACCCCGGAAGGTGGACCGGGCTGCCGCCTATTACCACTACACGCTCGCCCATATGTATGAGGAGCAGGTGGCGGTCTACGGCCGCAGCGATCTGGCTAACAAAGCCATTGAAGAGTACCGCCAGGCAATTGAAGCTGACCCGACATCCGGTTACCTGACCGCGGGACTTGCGGAGCTCTATGCCAAGACTGGCCGCATTCGCGATGCGGTGCTGGAAGCACAGGACATTCTGAAACGCGACCCGAATAATATCGAGGCGCGCAAACTCCTGGGCCGAATTTATCTGCGATCACTGGGAGACATGCAAGCCAGCAATGGTTCGCAGAATGTTCTGAAGCTCGCCATCGAGCAGTACGAACAGATCGTGAAGATCGAGCCCGACAGCGTGGATGACCGCCTGTTGCTCGGCCGCCTCTATCGTCTGAATAACGACCTGCAGAAGGCAGAGAACGAGTTTAAGACAGCGGTCAAGTTACAACCCGATTCCGAAGAGGCTGTCACCACGCTGGCCTATCTCTACAACGAGGAAGGCGACACAGCCCGCGCCACCCAGGTATTAAGCGCCATCCCGGAAGCCGGACGTTCCGCCAAGCTCTATTCCGCGCTGGGTTACACCTACGAGCAGCAGAAGCAATATAAGAACGCGATTACCGCCTATCGGCGCGCTATTGAGCTCGACCGCGACAATCTCGACGCAATCCGGGGATTGGCGCAAAACTTGATGAACGATGGCCAGACCGATGCTGCTCTGGAACAGTACAAGGTCATTGCCGATGCCAACCCCGAAGACGCCCAGACATACGTACGGATGGCCGATATTTATCGTAAGCAGAGTAAGTACGATCTGGCACTCGAAAATCTTAAGAAAGCAGAGTCCATGGTGCAGGACTCCATCGAAGTGCCCTACAGCATGGCCGCGGTTTACCAAGCCCAGGGACGATTTGAGGAAGCCGAGCAAGTCCTGCAAAACCTTCTGAAGAAGACTGAGAAGCCTGATGGCAGCTACTCGCAAAGCGATCGTAATAACCGGGCCGTATTTTTGGAGAGGCTAGGCAGTATCTATCGTGAACAAGGCAACACTCAGCAGGCGGTCGAGACGTTCCGGAAAATGCTCGCTCTGGGCGATGAGAACGCGGTTCGCGGTTACCAGCAGATTATTGACAGCTATCGCGAGGCCAAGCAATGGCCGCAAGCCACCACGGTAGCCAAAGAGGCGGTACAGAAGCTGCCCAACAACCGCGATCTGCGTATGGTGTTGGACGGTCAATTGGCCGATGCCGGCGAGCCTGACAAGGCGCTCAAAGACGTCCGCTCCATGCTGAAGGGAGGGGCCGAAGATCGCGACGTTTACATCACGCTCGCTCAGATGAACACCCGCCTGAAGCGCTGGAATGATGCCGAAGAAGCGCTCGATAAGGCAGAACAACTTTCCAGCAAGCCGGACGAGAAGGAGTACGTATATTTCCTCCGCGGATCTACCTACGAGAGGCAAAAGAAGTACGATCAAGCCGAAGAGATGTTCCGGAAGGTCCTCGCCGTGAACCCGCAGAACACGATGACCTTGAATTATCTCGGCTACATGCTCGCCGATCGCGGTGTGAAGTTGGAAGAGGCGCTGGGCTACATTAAAAAAGCACTAGAACTGGACCCCGCAAATGGTGCCTATCTCGATTCACTGGGTTGGGCGTACTTTAAACTGGGGAAATACGATTTGGCGGAAGAAAATCTGGTGAAGGCCGCGCAGCGCATTAACAGCGATCCCACGGTCCAGGACCACCTCGGGGATCTCTATCAAAAGACAGGCCGGCTAAAGCTGGCGGCTGCCCACTGGGAGCATGCGCTAAATGAATGGAACCGGACGATAGCCGCCGAGGTGGATAGCACCGACGTTGCCAGGGTGCAGAAAAAGCTCGAATCAGCCAAGGTGAAACTCGCAAAGGACCAGCCGGAGAAACAATAGCTGCCCTATGCTCGCCGACTACGCGGTATGCCTGGAAGGCTCCCGCGGACGCCGCCATCCCGAGCCCAAACATGCTTACCGTAACGATTTCCAGCGCGATCGTGACCGCGTCGTCCACGCACGCGCCTTTCGCCGGCTTGACTCCAAGACACAGGTCTTTACCCGTCGCTACTCTGATCATTTCCGCAATCGCCTAACCCACACTCTCGAAGTCGCACAGATCTCCCGCACCGTTGCCGCTCAACTGGGCCTGAATGTAGATCTCGTGGAGGCGCTGGCACTAGTGCACGATATAGGTCATCCTCCTTTCGGCCACGCTGGGGAGAAGGCTCTGGACACGGCGATGCGCGAGCACGGCTACTTCTTCGATCATAACCTGCACGCCCTTAGGATCGTTGAGGACTTCGAAATTCGCTACGCAGCTTTTCGCGGCTTGAATTTAACTTTTGAAGTTCGCGAGGGCATCATCAAACATTCCCGCGACTATAGGGTTGAGCAGTTTCCCGAACTGGAGGAATACCTGCTGGACAAGAAACCCCCACTCGAGGCGCAGCTAATCGATCTCGCGGATGAGGTTGCTTACGACACCGCCGACCTCGATGACGGTTACGAGGCGCGGCTGCTCTCGTTGGAAGCGATTCGCGCCGGGGTACCGGTCTTTGAACGTTACTACCGCGATGTTGAGCAAATATATCCCGATGCGATTGAAAAACTGAAGTTCAACGAAGCTATCAAGCGCATGCTGGACGGGATGGTCAGCGATTTAATTCGTAACACCGGCAAGCGCATTGAGGAATCGCGAATTAGATCGCTTGACGATATCCGCAATTGCCCACACCGGCTGGCGAGTTTCAGTTCCGGCGTTGAAAAGGAACGACGGGAGGCGAAGAAATTCCTCTTTGCAAATCTTTACTTCACTCCAGTGCTCGAACCTGAGAAGGACGATGCTGAGCGCATTACCCGGGAACTTTTTAACTTTTGGATGGAGCAACCCGAATCACTACCGCAGAGTTATCAGGAAAAGGCCCGGCAAGAGCCGCTGCCGCGGGTGGTTTGCGATTACATTGCCGGCATGACTGATAACTTCATTTACGACCAATGGGAAAAGTACTGCCGCGGAAAGTGATGGTCAGATAGACTGGGGGCTTGCCCAGTCCGGTTTACTTCTCCCACGTTATCCGATAAATCACCCCAGCCGAGTCATCGCTGATGTACATGGCGCCTTCCGGCCCGATCGCGACTCCGACGGGGCGGCCCATCCATACACCCTTCCTTGTTTCACCGGGGCGAATCCAACCAGTGATGAAGTCTTCTGGAACGCCTTTGGGCTCGCCGCGCTCGTCGAGCTTGATTCGCACCACTTTGTAGCCCGTCGGTATGCTCCGATTCCAGGAGCCGTGCAGAGTGACGAAAATATTATTGCGATACTCCTGCGGGAACATGGTTGCGTTATAGAAGGCCAGGTTCAGCGGCGCGGAGTGCGCCTGGATCTCAGCCTTCGGAGCAATCGTTTTAGAGCAGTCGTAGTCTTTGCTCTGAGAACGATCCGGCACTTGGCGGCCATAGCAGTATGGCCACCCGAAGTTACCGCCATTTTTTCCCAGGTCGTTGACTTCTTCCGGCGGAAGATTGTCCCCCAGCCAGTCGCGGCCGTTGTCAGTGGCCCAAATTGTGCCGGTCTTCGGATTCACGGCAATCCCGACCGCATTACGTAGCCCAGAGGCGAAGATCCGCTGACCGCCGCCGTCGTCGTTGAACTCCATTACTGCGGCCCGCCGCTTGTCTTGCTCGATGCAGACATTACAACTCGAGCCCGTGGCCACATACATTTTCCCGTTGGCAAACAGCAACGTGCGGGTGGAGTGCCCGCCGCCGCTGCCTGGAAGCTGGGCAATCACCTGGCCATTGGTGGCGCGCAACTGCGATTCGTCCCAGTCATAACGCCGCACCTGGTTGATCTCAGCCACGTAAAGCTTGCCATTGTGCAAGGCCATGCCATGCGGCGCATTGAGTTCATCCGCTACCGTGACAGTCCGCTGTGGATGTCCGCTCTGTTTGGGGTCAACCATGGCCACCACTTTGCCATCTTCGGTTTCGCTCACCAGCAGTGTACCGCCCGGACTAAATACCAGCATGCGAGCATGAGGCGCCTCCGCGAAGATCGCAATGTGAAATCCGGCTGGGAGCTTGAGACGGCCAATGTCTAATTTCTCCGCGTGGGTGCAGGCGGCAAGAAAGACCAGAAATAACAATACGGAGCAACGGCCCATAAGTCCCCTCAGGTTCTGCATACAAATTGGATTGCATCGCACACCTTTGGGTTTCAATTGGAATTGAAATTCTCGTGCGCAACGCCTTCTACCTGGTCCCAGCTACGGATGCCACAACGTCATACAAGACTTTGGGTCCGCGGCGCAGTTCTTCCACACGGATGCGCTCGTCATTGCCATGTTCTGTGTTGCCCTCTTCCTGGGTTGCAGTAAAGGGAGAAAATCCATAGGCATTGATTCCCAGAGGACGATATCTCTGATTTTCGGTGTATCCGCTGGTAAGGCGCGGCACCACCGGGGTGCCCGGGAAATACTGTTGGGCCACTCGGCGGATGGCGTCAAACAGGACGGTATCGGTCGGCGATGCGTTCGCCACACGGAATTCGGCGTTCTGGGGATCAACGGTTACATCGGGATCGTTCACCACCTGCCGGATCGATCCCAGGAATGGTTTGGGGTCTTCGCCCGGCAGTAATCTCACGTCGAGATTAGCCCAGGCATCGGGTGGGATGACATTGGTCTGCTCAGACCCGCCCAGCATCGTGAGCGAAATGGTATTGCGCAACAGAAAATTGAGCGACTCATCCCGTTCCACTTGATCCTGGAAATTCTTGTCCTCGATGGCGTCCCGGATATTCCTGAACTGCTGCGCCCGCTCCGCCGGTTCGTAGGGAGCCATGTCACGCAGGAACTCCTCAACCACCGGCAGGACCTTGAGCGGCGTCCGGTATTGAATCACCCGATCCAACGCACGGATGAGCCGGTTGGGCGCTGAATCGGTATTGGGGCGCGAGCCGTGTCCCGGGCGCCCATGTGCCACCATGTGGAGCCAAAGAGGAGTTTTCTCGCCCACATCAACGCCAACATACCTGACTTTGCCATTTTCCAGCAGGTTTTCCCCGCCTTCATTGATCAGGAATTCTGCGTTTCCCAGTAAGTCGCGATGATGGCCGATCATCCAGTCGGTGCCCGTCCCTGCGGCTTCTTCATCGCTTACCGCCAGAAAGATTACATCCCGGTTCAGCGCCGTCTTTTCCCGCTTCAACATGACCATGACCACAAGTTGCGCCAGACCTTCATCCTTCATGTCCTGAGCACCGCGTCCGTACATCGATCCGTTCACGGTGGAGCCGCTAAACGGCGGGACCTTCCAGTGCGAAGGGTCGCTCGTGACTACATCCATATGGTTCAGCAGAATGATGGGGCGTTGTGCCTGGGCGGTGGTATGCGGAATACGCGCCCAAAGGTCTGCGCGGCCGGGAGCATATTCGAATACGACGTTCTCGATTCCTTCCTGGTCGAGAATCTTCTTGAAGAAGGTAGCCGCGCGCTTCTCATTGCCGGGAGGGTTGGTGGTGTCGATGCGCAGATACTCCTCCATCCATTGCACCGCCAAGTCGGAATACTGCTTCATCCGCTGTGCAGGAATTTTCGCAGACGCTAGCTCAGCTTTCGTCGCGGCAACATCCTGGGCGGCTGCAGGGAGGGGATGGAATATGGCTGAGAAGATTGCGAGTAGGGCGACTCCACCGACGAGAAAACGTTGCAAATCAGAACCGGGCATTCCCGCCTCCTATGGACCGACAACCAGGGTTACTTCCGTCATAACTCCACGCAGTTTTTATATCAGTTTTTACCAAAATTACTCTGCCGCATGATTTTGCGATCTGCGACGAGCAAATACGAGCGTCAATGTCATTGCACTGTAAGGATTTATCTTTCCCATCGGGGCGAGAGTTTGGCATGAGACCTGTTAGTAGCACAGCAGGTGCTGTACTTTCGTGTAGCACCGACGTTGGTGGGTTACAGGGTCTGCGTAGCGTCAGCGCATGCCGGGCAAGGCTGAGTCCTTGCCTCAGTTCACCCGTTAGGGGACGCAATCAAAAATCACGCAACACGCCCGCTAGGCGTGCTGGAGTGGAGCCTAGACGCTCCCCCATTTCGGAGGAAGGTGATATGAAGAACCGTGTATTTGTAGCGCTGCTTCTGGCCGCAGTTCTGGCAATTCCGGCCTTCGCGCAGCAGGACAATTCCAGTACTCAAAGCCAACCGGCAGCCACTCAATCCCAGCCGGCCACAACCCAGTCTCCGGACGCGACTCAGTCGCAACCGGCGGCATCTTCGCAAGGGACGCAGCCCGCTGCGACCTCATCGCAGGGCATGCAGCCCGCAACCCAGTCGGCTAGTCCGGCGACCACTTCCTCTGACCAGAGCACCCCGGCGACCAGTGCGACCGGCAAGCCACTCCAGCCGCCAGCTCGTGAAGGCTTCTGGGGACGTGTGAATCCTTTCGCTCGCAAGAAATACGTGCAGCGTCAGACCCAGCCCATCCGTGATCGGCTGAACGAACTGGACGAGCTCACCGCCAGCAACAGCAAAATGATCAAAGACGTCGATTCACGCGCCCAGGAAGGCATCAAGCTGGCTTCGTCCAAAGCCAATGAAGCCGACCAGCACGCCATTGACGCCGGCAACCGCGCAAATGCCGCGCAACAGACCGCGCAGCAGGCGACGACCCGCATCCAAACCGTCGAGCAGGTAGTCACCAACATCGATCAGTATCAGCCCACCACCCAGACCGAAATTCGTTTCCGTCCGGGACAGAGTGTTCTGAGCAAGAACGCCAAGGACGCCCTCGACCAGATGGCCACCCCGCTGAAGGACCAGCGTGGCTACATCGTCGAAGTGCAGGGGTTCTCCTCCGGCCACGGTCAAACCGCCATTGCCAACTCGCAGAAGATGGCCGAGTCGGTAGTGCGGTACCTGGTGCTGAATCATGACATCCCGGTTTATCGCATTTATCTTGTCGGGATGGGCAATGCCCCAGCACAGCCCGCGGCAGCTGGCGAAGCCAAACCCAAGCGCACTACTGGCGGGCGGGTTGAAATCAGTCTCCTGAAGAACAATCTGGAGCAGCTGTCTTCCAACGCCCCGGCAACCGCCCCTGCGACTCAGCAGCAGCAGGCGCCTCCCAAGTAGCAGCAGGGCCGTCAAGGCCCAAGCGTCCCCCAGGCCTCTTGCGCAAGCAAGAGGCTTTTTTTGTTGCCTTGTCTCGATTGAGGTTCTTGGTGTGGCGTCAATTTTCACGCTCGGAGGGTACTTCTATCATCTAACGTCATCATCACTGCAGCTCGTTCTTAAATACTTTCCCATCTTTCATCACAAAGCGGATTTGCTCTAGCTGCTTAATGTTCTGGAGCGGATCGCTTGCCAAAGCAACTACGTCGGCGTAAGCGCCAGGCACGATCACGCCAATCTGCCCAGCCATGTCGAGCATTTCCGCCGCACGCGACGTGGCGCTCTTAATGGCTTCCATAGGAGACATCCCAAGCTCCACCATGCGCGGGAACTCCTGAGCAATGGAATCGGTCCAGGGAATCCCGCCGATGTCGGTACCGAAAACTATTTTCAAGCCTGCCTTCATGGCTTTCTTAAACGACTCCTCATGTAGGGAGGCGCGCAAACGGTCACGCTTCCCGGCAGGCGTATCCGCTGGTTCCCAATCGTAATAGTAGACACTGAGCGTCGGACAATACCATGTTCCCTGGTTCAGCATTTGTGCGATGGCCGCATCGTCCAGATCGAGTCCATGCTCGATGGAGTCGCAGCCGCCATCCAATGCGCGGTGCAGCCCGATCCCGCCATAGGCGTGGCAAGCGACTTTCTTGCCCCAGCCGTGAGTTTCGTCTACTACGGCCTTTAGCTCTTCGACGGTGAGCGTAGGCTGCGACACTAACTCACCGTTCTTGCCCGCCCACGAGCGATGTGTCATGTAGACTTTGATCCAGTCGGCTCCATGACCGAGCTGCTCACGCGCGGCCTTGCGCGCCTCTATAGGACCATCAATAAGCTGCGCTCCGGTGGGCATCTTCAATTCCGGTGCGTAACCCTCGAGCGGATAGCCCGCCGTTGTCGAAATCGCACGCGTTGACACAAACAGCCGCGGTCCCGGGATGTAGCCCTCTTCAATGGCCTTCTTGATGCCAACGTCCCCGTAACCCGCGCCCTCAGTCTCGACGTCGCGCAGTGTGGTGAATCCTTGCTCCAGCGCCCTTCGCGCCGCGACCGTAGCCCGTGCGGCGCGGAACGACAACGGATAATTCAAAATGTTGGCATCGTAGCCGCCCCGCGATGGATCTTCACCTTGGAGAAAAATATGGGTGTGCGAATCGATTAGCCCGGGTAGCACCGTCGCACGCGAGAGGTCGATGACGTTTGCTCCCGCCGGAATTTTCGCGTTGCCAGTATCGGAAACGCTTTCAATGCGATTGCCGCGAATAACAATGGACTGATTGCGCCGCGGCGAATCGGACTTGCCATCAATCAGCGTGCCCGCCCGAATGACCATTACCTGCTGCGAGGCTGAAGCGGCACTCTTCTCTTGAGCGAGAACCGATACACCTGCGGTAAGAGCCCACAGGATCATAGCCACGCAGAAAATCATCGTCCGTCGCAATGCTGTCATAGTTGGTCCTCGGAACGCACGATTGTACGCCTGCTATTGCGAAATGAAAGCGTCGGCCTCGATCTCCACCAGCATTTCCGGTGCGACCAGCGCGCTTACCGCGACCAGCGAGCTTGCAGGTCGGATGTCACGAAAAAATTCTCCATGCGCTTTCCCGACCTTTTCCCAGTTACTAATGTCGGTAACAAACATTCTCGTGCGCACCACGTCTTTGAGGCCTGCGCCTGCCTTGTTCAGCGCGGATTCGATGTTCTTCAACGTTTGCACCGCTTGGGCATAGGCGTCCCCAACTCCAACGATCTTCCCGTCCGGACCAGTCGCGGTGGTCCCCGCCACATGCACATGCGGCCCTATTTTCACAGCGCGCGAATAGCCGACGATCGCTTCCCACGGTGCTCCGCTCGGAATGTTCTGCCGTTGCATGCTTCCCTCCAGCGGGGCTCATTGTATCTGTCCCTCTGATGAAATGTATTTGCTCCGGTATTCCAACTGTATCCGCAGTCGCCTACGCCTGTATAACGCAAGTAACTTCACTTAGCAGTCGGCGGTCTAGATTGCCAGTCAAGACCGCCCGGAAACCTTGTGGCTGTTTGCGCCTTCTAATTAAGTGCAGAGTTTATTATGACGGTAGTAACAAAAGTCACTTGCATTGCGCCTCAGGCTGCGATATGACTCGCGCAATGCGACAGTGAGTTGAGGCGATGGCAAGGAGGAGCCCCTAAACATGATCCCGGAATCGCATCCGCTGCAGCAGCTTTTTATTGAGATGGTTGGCCGCCACTACGCTCATGAAATTGGCCTGCGCGATCCCCAGCTTGTGGGCTATGTTGCGCACCTGCTGGCAGAGTTCTGTGATACCGAGCAGCTGTTCAAGATTCGCAACGCCGCTGACCGTCCGTTAGCGGATGTCGGCGAAATGCTCATGGAATCTGACCCGGTATTTGGTCCAGCTCCGTCCTTTGATCGTGAGCGCCAGGTGCGGAAGCACATCGGAGACTACACTCTTTTCTTCACCGGCATGTTTCCTGAAAGCATCAATCAGTTCCGGCTGCGCCGCCAGCGCCTGGAAAATCTTGTGGACTGGATGAAGGCCGGCAAGGAAAGCTATTACATCGTTTCCAAGTTCGAGTATTTCGAATACGCCAAGGTTGCGCCATTATTCGCCAGTCTGTCCCAGCATTTCGAGCAGTGCGTGTACGGACTCAACATGGTGAAGAACGAACTGCAGGAAATGCAGCACCCAATTATCCAGCGGACCGACGAACTGCTAATGTAATTCCGGAGACCAGTCACAAGATCGTCACGCGCCCAGATGCTGTCCCACGTTAGCCAGGCCGATAAAAGCTCAGCGCTGCGTCTCCCTGTTCCAACTTGCGATAACGGTGCAGGCCGCCGAACGTTTCGCCCGGATCGAACTTCCGATCGTGTTCAGCGATGACGATAGTCGTCTGATGCAGCAGGTGTGACAGAGCGAGAAATGCAAGGGTCTGGGCATAGGTCTTGTGCATTCGATAGGGCGGATCCAAAAAAATAACATCAGCGACAATGTGCGAAGTGTTCAATCGGCGCATCGCCGCCACTGCATCCATTTTCATGATTTCAAATCCTGCATCAATCGCCAGCGACCGCAAGTTCTGTTGCACCAGATTAGTTGCATCCCGCGAACGTTCCACAAAATACACCATATTCGCCCCGCGGCTCAGGGCCTCTATGCCCACTGCACCTGTTCCCGCATACAAGTCTACCCACACGGTTCCCTCTAGAGACGAGGGGTTCCCGGCAGTAAGCACATTGAACAGGGTCTCGCGCAACCGGTCCGAACTGGGCCGTATATCCACGCCACCCAAGGAGCGTAGCGGGCGACTCCGGTATTTTCCGGCAATCACTCTCAACCCGAGCCTCGTAAGTTATCTATGAGGTTGCTGTCGGAAGATGCTGGTACTTTTGCTAGGCGTCCTCTGCAGACCCAAATCGCTGATTTGGGAAAAAACTTGATACTTTCGGATGGTTGAATCACAACTGTCCCGTACCCATTGGCGTCTAATATATAGAATGTTGGTGTAATCTGGTCATTAGGTGTTATGAGGAACTGGTCGGTACCTGCCGGACGCGTCTTTGGGGTTGAAATCCGCATCCACCTCACATTCTTGTTTTTACTGGTGTTCGTATGGATGACCGAATCGGCCGCGCACGGTACCACTGGGGCCCTTCACGGTCTGGCGCTGGTGGGCATAATTTTCACCTGCGTCGTTTTCCATGAGCTCGGACACGCTCTAGTCGCGATGCGCACGGGAGTGCCGGCCAAGTCTATTATCCTGCTGCCGATTGGCGGGGTCACCCTGCTGGACGATTCGCGGCAATTGGCCGACGCGGTTCCCGCAGCTTTGAATTGGCAGCGCGATGCACGCATCGCGCTCGCCGGGCCTGTAGTCAACCTGTTGATGGCTTTTATCGCCGGCGCTGTCGTGCTGATAGCCGCACCCGAGGTTCAGCTCTGGACCAAGCCCTACGTTCATTCCAACCACCTGGTACGAAGCCTGGTGTGGGCGAATTTCTATCTGGCCATAATTAATTTGCTACCCGCCTACCCCATGGATGGTGGTCGTGTCCTGCGGGCCTGGTTCTCCCGCCGGATGGATCCAGTGCGCGCCACCCGCCGGGCGGTCACCATCGGCCAGAGCTTCTCCATGCTTTTCATGCTGGTTGGCATGCTCTCGAACATCTGGCTCACCATGATCGGATTCTTCCTGTTCATCGCCGCCCAGCTCGAAGAGCGCTCCGTAATCTTCCAATCGGTGCTGGAGAAGGTACATCTGGAAGACATCATGCTCACCGACTTCGCCACGCTCTCCCCGGCCGACACTCTGGAAGATGCGTTGGACAAGGCGGTGCATTCACTACAGGACGATTTCCCTGTCATCCGCGGCAGCGATATGGTGGGAGTGATTTCAAGACAGAAAATTCTGGATGCTTTGCGGGTGGAAGGAAATGGCTACGTGCAGGCAGTCATGAACCGTATCTTCGAGGTGGCGACCCGGCAGGAATCTCTCGCCTCCGCCTTTCGCAAGCTGACGGCGCGCAACCTGAGCATCATCCCAGTGGTCGAGGATCAACGCCTGGTCGGTATTGTCACCTTGCAGAACCTCATGCACTCGATGGCTCTGCTGGCCGAAAGCCGCAAGCTCCGAAAACAAGCTCTGAATTCCTAAGTTAACCAAGCATTTGCGTTCGTTTATGACCTCTGTGTCCAGTTAATGTGGTTTGTCCCACCGTCAGAACTTGAAGACGATCCCTATAGATGGCTCTGCCATGTGTCCTTTCGCTCCTGTGAACAAGTTCTGGAGCTTGAAATTTGGCGCAGAGAATAACAGGCCGCGGTATTGCAGACGGAGCGCGAACCGCGAACCCACGCGAGGCAACCGGTAGTCCACGCCTCCTCCGTATAGAAAGCCCACTTGTGTCTGTCGCACACCCATCATCGAAACTGGTATGAAATCGATGTACTCGTAATAGGGATTGAAAACCACCGCTCCCGCGCCACCGAGTAGAAAAGGTTTAAACCTTTCGGTCTCGAACGGGCTGAAAACATAAGCTCCGCTGAACTCAGTGACGTTGGTCTGGAAGCGGTAATCAAGCGTGGGGGTGACGTATTTCTCGGCGGTGTAGGAGCGCGCGTAGTTCACTTCTATCGAGTGCTTCGCACCCATATTCAGTCGCAGTGTGGCCAGAAAACCGCGGCCGCTTGTCGGAGTCTGGGTGACTCCGTTGCCGGCGGTCTTTTTATTCAGCACGGCGGACGCATTGAGGCTGATGTCCCAGCGGTGCTCCTGGCCCAGCGCCCCCAATGTTAAGAAAAATAAAGCCGCAACTACAGCGCATGCTCTGTTAACCATTCCCCGTCCTCTCGCGATCGTTCATCTAAATCGGCGCGCTCGCTTAAAACAACCGAATAGCCCTCGCCTGCTCGACTGCTGGAATCTTTCTGAGGGCCGCCAGCACGAGATCCGGAACCTGGCTGTCAACGTGTACCACTGCAATCGCTTCGCGTGCAGCGCCCGGCTTGGCGCTAATCAACCGGCGGCCGAGCGAAAAATCCGCGATATTGATCTTGTGCTTGCCCAGAATTGTGCCGACCTTGCCGATCACGCCGGGCACGTCCTGGTTGCGCATAAAAATCAAATTACGTTCCAGCGGCGCCTCGATATCAATTCCATCCACCGACAATAGACGCGGTGCACTGCCGTGCAGCACCGCTCCTTTGACCAGGTGCTCTTCGCCGTTTGTCTTGAGTAAAATCGAAAGCACGCTGCCTGCGCCGCCACTGGAACTTTTCGGCTTGTGAGCTTCATGGATTCGCAACCCGCGAGACGATGCGATGGACGCGGCGTTCACCAGGTTAGCTTTCTCTTCCAAGGCCTGATTTAAGACGCCTTTTATGGCGGCATTGCGCACCAGTTCGGTTTTCCATTCGGCAATATGCCCACTGTAGCGCAGCGAAATCTCTTCCAGCGTTCCTTCCGATGCTTGCGCCAGAAAGGCCCCCAATCGTTCCGCCAGCACGATGTAGGGCTGCATTTCGAGGTATTCGTCGTGAGAAACCGAGGGCACGTTAACGGCATTCTGAATCACGCCGTGCTTCAGATATTCCTTCACTTGTAACGCGATCTGATATCCCACAGCTTCCTGGGCCTCATGCGTTGAACCGGCGATGTGGGGCGTAAGGATCACATTCTCAATCGCCAGTAAAGGCGAGTTGTGGGGTGGTTCATCGGTAAAAACATCCAGAGCCGCGGCGGCGACCAGTCCTTGCTTCAGGGCCTGGGCCAATGCTCTCTCGTCCACCAATTCGCCACGGGCGCAGTTCACCAGCCGCACTCCGCGTTTCATTTTCTTGATCGAAACTGCATTGATCATGCTTGTGGTCTGCGGCGTTAATCCGACATGCAGGGTGAGATAGTCGGCGGCAGCATAGAGCTCTTCGAGTTTCGTCATCCGAATGCCCTGTTCTTTTGCCACGGTTCCGGAGACGAAAGGATCATGCGCGATGATTTCCATCCCAAACGCGCGTGCCCGGCGGGCGACTTCCATCCCGATGCGGCCTAGACCAACGACTCCCAGGGTCTTACCGCGGAGCTCTGTCCCTTGCAGTGTTTTCTTTTCCCATTTTCCGGCATGCATCAGCACATCTGCGCGTGAGATGTGCCGTGCCATGGCCAGCATCATTCCCAACGTGTGCTCCGCGACCGCCACAGCGTTTGCGCCGGGAGTGTTCATCACCGCGATCCCCTTGCGAGTCGCGTCGTCCAAGTCAATGTTGTCTACGCCTACTCCGGCACGACCGATAACCCGCAGCTTGCGGGCATGTTCCAACAGCGTCGCATCCACCTGAACCGCGGAACGAACGATCAGCGCGTCGGCGGTTGCCAGGTGCTCAGCTAATTTGCCGTCCAATTGTTCCGCGGTCACCACGGTCCAGCGCGGTTCCCGCAACAATTCGACCGCGGAAGAGGAAATTTTTTCTGCGACGACGACCTTCATGAGAGTGTCTGGTTCGCTTTGATTTTAAAGGCTGACCATCTCAAACTGCCCACCCAGTGTCGCACATTCATTCCGACACCGCGAACGTCGGAGTCTTTCACATGGACCACTAAAGCGGACTGTCATTGCGATCGATACACCAGCTCGCCGCCCACAATTGTTACCACTGCCTTCCCTATGAACTGCCACCCATCAAAGGGAGTGTTGTGAGATTTCGAAAGCGATTTGGAGGCTTCGAATCGCCATCGTTTCTTGGGATCGAAGATGGTCACGTCGGCGAAGCTTCCGCGCGCCAGTGAGCCGCGCCCGCGCAGGCCGAAGACGCGGGCGGGACCCGAAGTGAAGAGTTCGACGATACGGCTGAGGGGGATTGCGTGCTGGCGATGCAGGCGAGTGATGGCAAGGGCAAGCGCGGTCTCCAGGCCGGTAATGCCGAAGGGAGCGCGCTCAAACTCCACCAATTTTTCGTGCAGGGCGTGCGGGGCGTGATCGGTAGCGATGGCGTCCACCGTGCCATCGGCAAGGCCTACGATGAGGGCTTCACGGTCAGAGGCGGAACGCAACGGCGGATTCATTTTGAAGTTGCTGTCGTACTCACCGACCGATTCGTCCGTAAGAGTGAAATGATGTGGAGTGACCTCGCATGTGACGTGCGCTTTGCTGCGCTTGCCGCGACGCACTGCCTTGAGCGCGTCGGCGGTCGAGAGGTGGGCCACGTGCAGTCGTGCGCCGGGAAATTGCTGTGCCAGTTGCACGTCGCGATCTACAATGCTGGCTTCTGCCGACGCCTTCATCCCTCGTAAGCCCAGGCGGAAGGCGGTCGGGCTATCATTCATTGAGCATCCCTGCGTAGCGCGGGTGTCTTCGGCATGCTGCACGATGGTTAGGTCAATATCGGCGCTTTGTCGAAGCGCTTCACGCATGATGTCATCGCTGAGAATCGGTTTTCCGTCATCCGTAATTGCCACCGCACCGGCGCGCTGGAGTTCACGGAAATCGGTAATTACAGCGCCCTTGCTGGCGCGAGTCGCGGCCGCGATGGGAAAGACGTTGAGCATCGCCCCGCGTTCTGGCTGGCGCAACCACGACACCCATTGCGGCGAGTCCACGACCGGGGAGGTATTTGGCATGCAGCAGATGGATGTAAATCCACCGGCGGCTGCGGCTGCGGTTCCAGTGGCGATTGTTTCTTTGTGGCTCTGGCCCGGTTCGCGCAGGTGCACGTGCAGATCTATAAATCCCGGGGACACGATCAGGCCCCGGGCATCGAATTTCTCATCGGCTCCGCCACGGATCTTGTTGGGCGTAGCGATTTCAGCTACCCGGCCGTCACGTAGCAGGAGATCCATGGGTGCGTCAATGCGCGCCGCAGGATCGATAACGTGTCCGCCGCGAATTAGACAAGATCTGGACTTCATCTTGCCTTACCGACTGCCCGCGCCAGGATTGCCATGCGCGTGGGCACACCATTCTGGACTTCCTCGAGTATCTTGGATTGCGGAGAATCGGCGACTTCACCGCTTAATTCCAGTCCGCGAATGATCGGGCCGGGGTGCATAACGATAGCATCGCGTTTTGCCAGCTTCAGCCTTGCGGGCGTCATTTGGTAGCGCGCTATGTAGTCCGACAATTTGATCTTCAATCCAGCAAGCCTTTCTTTCTGCACGCGCAGCAGCATGATTACATCTGTCCCGCGAACTGCCTCTTCCAGATGACGAGTAACGCGGACACCCGTCGCAAGCGTGGTCGCCACGTCGGGCAGAAGTTCTGGCGGTCCACACAGGATGATCTTGACTCCGAACTTGCTAAGTAAGTGGATGGCACTTCGTGCCACGCGGCTGTGGTAAATATCCCCGATGATGGCAACCTGCAGGCCTTTGAATGTCTTCTTGTAGCGCAGGATGGTATACGCGTCCAGCAGGGCCTGGGAGGGATGCTCATGCATGCCGTCGCCCGCGTTGATCACTGGAACATCGAGATGGGATGCCAATAGATGAGGTGCCCCGGCACAGGGGTGCCGAATCACGATTGCGTCTGCACCAATAGCGCGCAGGGTGTAGCCGGTGTCGAGAAGCGACTCACCTTTCTCGATGCTGGAGCCGCTCGCCTGAATGAGCGTAGTGATTGCACCAAGAGACTTGGCTGCCACTTCGAACGAAGCACGGGTGCGAGTAGAAGGCTCGTAGAAGAGGAGTATTACCCGCTTGCCCCGCAGCAGGGGACGGGGCTTGAGCGGGTTCATGCGTCTCGCCAGCTTCAGCAACGCGAGAATTTCCGGCGCTTGTAAATGTTCAATACTAAGCAACGAACGTCGCGCGACTTGGATCATTTACTGTCCTGGCAACTTGTCCCGGACACCCCGCCGGCAGGCGGCTGCTCCCGACCTCCATTCATCCATTCCTCTCCATGAGCAGGACTTTATCGGCATCATCAACTTCCCGGAGCTTGACTTCAATTATCTCCTTGCTTGTGGTCTGCACTTTGCGTCCTACGAAACTGGCTTCGATCGGCAACTCACGGTGGCCGCGGTCAATCAAGGCACAGAGTTGTACTTTGCTGGGCCGCCCTTCGCGGAACAGGGCATCCATGGCGGCGCGGGCGGTACGCCCGGTGTAGAGCACATCGTCCACCAGCACAATGTTTTTTCCGGTAATGGGAAACCCAATTTCAGTCTTCTGCACGACCGGCTTCGGGCCCAGGGTGGAAAGATCATCACGGTAAAGCGTTATATCGAGCGTGCCAACAGGCACTGGGATCTTCTCAATGCGACCAATCATGAGGGCCAAGCGCTGAGCCAGCGGAACTCCCCGCCGCCGGATGCCTACTAGCCCCAAGTCTGCTACTCCGTCATTTCTCTCGATGATTTCGTGGGCCAAGCGTACCAGCGTCCGCTCGATTTCCGAGGACGACATAAGCTGTGCCTTTTCGTGAATGTTGGAGAGGCGGGCAGGCAGCTTGGAGGCCATGAACGCTGCATCATACGCGGGCAGAGCACTGGCGGGCAAGGTCGCGAACGCGAGGTGGAGGGAAAAACAACAATTTACAGACGTTATCCGGCCGTCCCGCGGTTTCGACGCTCTCTCAATGCTTTCGCTTACTCAGCAGGGCCGCACTGATAGCGCCGCCTATACTCGAGCACAGCATAAATAGCAACAATGTGACGAGCAAGCCCAGGCACAGCATCAGAGTAAGGCCTTGAGGAGACCGCAGAAATTCCACAGCTTGTTGGGTTTGGGGGTCGGTACCGGCCCGGCTGGCGACCTGCTCGATAGATTGCAGAAGCGTAGAGCGTAATTCTTTGCGTAGTTCGTCGCCGGTATGAAGGAATGCCATTTCGAGAGAGAGCAGGAGAGCCAGCGCTACCGAGCTGATGAACCCCGTCACAACGCCCAGGCGAGCGCCTACACCCGCGGTCAGAGTGGTTTGAGGGCTGCGACGATGATAGATCAGCACCGCGAATGCCCCGGAAGCCAACATGCCCAATCCGAAACCACCACCGGTGATCGCCATCGCGACCGCCGCAACGAGCCCAGCCAGAGCAGCAGCGGATAATGCGTGGGACCATTCCATTGCGGCAGGAAAGGCCACCGGATACGGCCGTGTTGAGGGTAAATCCTCAGCCGGCACCGGGGCGGAAGCCGGGAGTTCAGGTCCGGCCACACGGATCTGAGGAGCACTACACTGGCGGCAGAATGCAGTTCCGTCCTCGACCAGTACGCCGCATTGATAGCAGGAATGATCCACCTGATTCCAAGTTACCGCAGCCAGCGCGGGGAGGCAAGGAAAGCAAACCGCATCGAGCTTCGCGCGGCAGGCCCCGTCAAATACGATCTAAGCCTTAAATTTCGCCCTGCTTGCCGTGCGTCTGCACGTACACCAAGGCAAAGTCTGAACCCTTGCCTTGGGGCTCGATAGAAACGATGTGCTGATTATCTTCGGTTCCAACTTTCAATTCGACAGTGTTGCCCCTGTCGCTACCTTTGCAGGTCAACTGCTTTGATTCTTTATTGTCATCGCTCTCTTGGTCGCGGCCCATCTTATTAACCTCCACATCGCCGCCGTGTTTGCTGGTGTGGCACTCGAGCACGCTTCCGTATCTTTTCAATTTATCTTGGTAGAAGGCAATGATCTTGTCGGCAGAGTCGTCGGATAGATATTCGATGGCCACGACTTTCACGCCGAAACCCGGCCCCGAGATGTTGACATTTGCGCTCTTCTCTTGTCCGCTGGTGTCTTTTTCCTTCTTGCGTGCCCCGGGATAGACGGGAAGGCCTGTATCCCGGACGTCGGCATCTTTGCTGACGTGAATGCCTCCAACGGGAGTTTCGATGTCTACTTTCTTGTCTTCTCCCTCGGCATTTTTCTTCACATTAATACTGCACGCAGGCAGAAAGAGAATTGCAGTGATCGCCACGACAAAGCCAATCAGCTTCAAATCCAGCCACTCTGGACTCAGTAAACCGACTGGACCAACTCTTTGAAATTCGGATCCCTTTGTCAGCTCTGCGTGGGCAGTTGCCTGTGATTGTAAAGTGCGCATTGAGAACCTCCAGTTGCGAACTAGTGGCTGCCGCTCGATTGTGCTGGGTTCAGTGCCTGCCGTTCGATCCCGGCGCCGCGCTGGGCGACGTTAGGAATGGTGACCGGCAGGTGACCGCGGATGGCGATTTCGCCAAAAAGTGCTTTCACCGCGCTCGCTTCTGAAATCGTTGCGTTCGAAAACGTACAAACGTAGTTCTGAATGGCCGGAAAATCCTGAGCGAGGTAAGGGTTCCCCATCGCCAGGACAACGGTTCTTTCCGCCGCGTGCTCAAGGATCTCGTCAAGCAGCGCGCCCGTTGCGTCGGCCAACCCCACAGAATTTCTTGGCCCACCGGGTCCCCCCACCACCTTGCCAGCAGTCGGAATCACATACGCGGGGACGATCACCGCCTGAGCCTGGTCTACCGCCGCTAATACATCGTTCGCCATGCCCCCAGCAATGCGTGGATCCAGGTAAATCATGTTGACATCCGGCACGCGGGCGCGGAATTCACGCTCGAATGTCCGGCCGGACTCGCTACGCACGTCGTCGGAGAAAATTACTACCACGACGTGATTGCGCACCTCTTCCACTGATTGATACGGAAGGAGAGCTTTCCCAGTTCCCGCAATCTGTTTGGAAACGGCTTTGATGGGCAGTAGCTTCGAGTTTTCCCGAACTAGGGTAATAGCGTCATCCGCAATCTGCTGTCCAATGGCAAGGTTCTGCGGCTTGCCCACCTCCTTGGAAACGTCATCCATGTTAACGAGATGGGCTTTGTGCAGGCCAAGAGATGCCTTGGTCTCCAAGACCTTAAGGACGGATTCATCCAGCCGTGCAGACGAGATTTCGCCGCTGTGGACAGCATCGAGCATAGACCTGTAGGAGGCATCAAGGTCTGCCGGAATGAGGAGCAGGTCATTGCCGGCCTTGAAGGCATCAACGGCGGCGCGGCCGATGTTGTTGGCGTAGAGACGGGTCAAACCGGCCATATCGAGAGCATCGGTCACGACGACGCCTTTGAAGTTCAGTTGCTTTTTCAGCAGGTCGGTAACGACAGCGGTCGAAGTTGTAGCCACTCGATTGGGATCGGACTCGAGCGCCGGGACGGTGACATGCGCCACCATAATCGAGTCCACGCCCGATGCAATCGCCTTCTTAAACGGTGGCAGTTCGATGTTTTGCAAGTGCCCGAGATCGACGTTCACGCGGGCGACGCCGAGATGGGAATCGGTGTCGGTCTCACCATGTCCGGGAAAGTGCTTGGCAGTGGTGAGCATGCCGCCTTCATGTGCGCCTCGAATGTAGGCAGACAATAGGTCGCCGACTTGCTGCGGATCTTCTCCGAAAGAGCGGGTGTTGATAATGGGATTCGCGGGATTGGAATTGACGTCGGCCACGGGAAAGAAGTTCCAGTGAATGCCGATAGCACGCGCTTCTTGTGCGGTGATACGGCCGAAGTTTTCCGCGTAGTCCAGTTTTCCGGCGGCACCGAATGCCATAGCGTGGGGGAACACTGTAGTCCCGTAAAGGCGCATCGAAAGGCCCCGCTCGAAATCGGCCGCAAACATCAACGGCAGCTTGGAGTCCCGCTGTAGCCGGTTCAGTATCTCCGCGGCTTCGAGAGGCTGGTTTCGGAGCAGGAAGGGGCCGTCCACCGGGACGGATACAGCCAGCGAACCTATGTGATATTTGCGAATATTGTCGCGAAGCTGGAGGTAATCCGGATTTTCCGCATTCCAAAATTGCACTCGTACCCAGATCATGAAGAGCTGGCCAACTTTTTCTTCCGGCGACAGCTTGTGCAGAGTCTTTTCCGCCCATTTTTGGCCGTCACGGTCTAGACGAATCGGGCCAGGATGTTGATAGCGTTCCTTGGCAAGCCCGGAGGAGCAGAGCAGGCACGTAAGCAGGAATAGGCTGAGCGACTTGAGCATTGGAAGACGATAGCAGAAGAAAGGCGCAAGGCAGAAGGCAGAAGTCAGAAGTCAGAGGCAGAACCGGCCTGGAGCGGTCTGAGTGGGGTCTGTGGCATTCCTACTGAATGCGGGTGAAATCCGTGGAGAGCTCTTTCTGCACTTGGGTAAGCGCTGCGTTTTGGATTGCAGGGTCATCTCCGAAGCCAGCCAGCCAATCTACATCTGGTTCGCGGCGGAACCATGTGATTTGGCGCTTGGCATAGTTGCGGTGAGCTTGCTGCGCTGCCGATATGGCTTGTTCCAGATCGATTTCTCCGCGCAAGAGCTGCATTGCCTGCTTATATCCAAGCGATGAGAGAGGGCCGGCAGCATTGCTATATTTATCCAAGAGACGCCGGGTTTCTTCCACAAGGCCGGAGTCAAACATTCTCTTGGCACGCGCGTTGATGCGTTCATAGAGAGCGTTGCGCTCCGGATTCAGACCGAGACGGAGGATACGGAAGCCGGTCAGGGGATCGCGGCCTTGCTTCCATATGTCAGTCATCTTCTGGTGCGAGGCGAGGCATACCTCGATCGCCCGGATAAGCTTGGGAGTGTCATTGGAATGAATCTTTGCAGCCGCGTGAGGGTCAAGGCGACTGAGAAGTCGATGCAGGTATGCCGGAGCTTTGGTACGGGAACGGTGCCGAAGACGCTCGCGCAGAGCTTCAGACCGCTGCGGGCCGGGAAACAGACCCTCCAGCAGGGCGCGCAGGTACAGGCCGGTGCCTCCGACTACGATGGGTAGATGGTCGTGCTTTTTTATATCTTGCAGGGCTTGCCTTGCCAGCCGTGCATACTCGCCGGCCGTGACATAGACGGTCGGGTCCACAACATCGAGGAGATGATGGGGAACGCGTGCACGCTCGGCGGATGTTGGCTTAGCGGTGCCTATCTCAAACTCCCGGTACATGGCCACGGAATCGCAATTCACGATTTCGCCGTTGAAGTGTTCAGCTAGGGCGAGGGAGAGAGCCGTCTTACCGCTCCCTGTGGGGCCGACGAGGGCCACGAGCAGGTGCTTCTGCATTTCCGAAGGCACGGTCAGCGCGCGCTCCAGTTGATATTGTGCCAGTAGCGAATCAGGGTGAGGATGAGAAGCAATATCGCGATGAGGAGCAGCCCCGTGGTCTCAAGCGCGTAGACGGGATGCTTTGGGTGTTTGTTTCCAGGGGGTGACTTCTGAGGCGTCGGGGCAGACACGCGGACATTGTAGCGCCGAATACACTCACCGTCCTTTCGAGGCGGCCGGTGATAAACTACGGCGACTTTCGCTATGCCTGTGCCGCAACCCAGTTCGGCGGGACGAATCGTTAGATTCGGGGTCTTTGAGCTTGACCTGCTCGCTGGCGAGCTGCGAAAAGGCGGAGCACGCATCCGACTACAGGAACAGCCGTTTCAAGTGCTTGCGATGCTGCTGGAGCGTCCCGGGGACGTGGTGACTCGGGATGATTTGCGCCAGAAACTTTGGCCGGCTGATACTTTTGTTGACTTCGATCACAGCTTGAACACTGCGGTAAACAAGATCCGAGAGGCGTTAGGCGATTCGGCTTCCAGTCCACGATTTGTTGAGACATTGGCTAGACGAGGTTACCGGTTCGTAGCACCGGTGCAACGGGAAGAGCCGAGAGCGGCCGTTGGCCAGATCGCAGTTGAACAGCCGGGAGCAGGGACCGGCAATGACAATTTACGCGGTACGTCCGCCGCGACGATGGCTTATCCTGGTGCTGAATTGCCGGTTGCCCACCGTGGCGTGACGCGTGGCTTGTTCGCCCTCATCCAATTGATGTATTTGATTTTCTACCTCACCGCCCTATTCCATCTCCAAAGCCTGGACCTGATTGCGGATTCATTTCTGCCTGGCTGGGGTACGCTGACGATCATGGCGACGGTGCTAGTGACAGCGGGGGCGGGGATTCCGTTGCGTTGTTACCTGCTCTCGGCAGTCAGCTTTGACTACCGGAGAACAGGGGAGAAGTTCCGCAAGCTTTTCCCGTTTGTGTTGTTGTTGGATGAATTGTGGGCGGGGGCTCCGTTTCTCCTAACGCAGAAGATTGGTCTGGGAGCGGCATTTGCGGCTACCGCTGGATTATTGTATCTGCCCTTTTCGGAGCGGACACTGGTGCGGATGGCATATCCCGATCGGGAGGATCGCTCGGGGGCGGTATAACCCAAATCTTTACAGGAACCGCGCTTACGGAATTTGCGTATCTGCGTCTGTAATCCGGGGCGGGATAAGTGTCGATCTCGGTACGAGGTGATTCAATGAAACGCATAATTTGGATGCTTGTGGGACTGGGCTTGTCAGCCGCGCCACTCGCCCGCGCTGACCAATGGGCAAAGAGCTTTACCATCAGCGGCCAGCCGCAGTTGCGAGTGGAGACTTCAGATGCCCATATCCGCGTCGACACCTGGGACAAGAACACGATAGATGTGCAGGTGACAACGCAACGCTGGAAAATTGGCGAGGACGGCATCAAGATTTACCAGCACCAGACCGGCGATGCCGTGGAGCTTGAGGTCCGCTTTCCGCATCGCAACTTCAACTTCGATTTCGGTGGGCGGCGGGTGGACATCGACATTCACATGCCGAGGGAAGGTAAAGTAAACCTGCGAAGCGGCGATGGCAGCATTCGCCTGGGTAATTTCAAGGGAGAGATGCAAACAGAAAGCAGCGACGGCCACCAGGAGATCGATGGCGCGGACGGTTCTCTACGCGCTCATGCAGGTGATGGTTCCATCCGGGCCAATGGACGATTCGATGCGCTGGATGTCAGCACGGGAGATGGCCACATTGACGCTCGCGCGCTTGCGGGGTCGCGGATGGCTAAGAGTTGGAACTTGCACACCGGAGATGGGAGTGTCACGCTTGAAGTACCCCAGGATATTGCGGCAGATGTGGACTTGCACACCGGCGATGGGCATATCACGCTCGATCTGCCAATCGCAGTGGAAGGCAAGCTGGCGGAAAACAATGTGCGTGGGAAACTAAACGGCGGCGGAAATCTGCTGACGATTCGCACCGGCGATGGTTCAATTCACCTGGAGAAATCGTGAAAGACCGTTGTTACTTTCTGTCTGTAGCTTCTGGCGGATCACCCATGGCGGGGTGTGGTAGGGGTTGTGTCAGATGCTCCGTGTTCGCTACCTTATTCGAGATCGGTCTTGTCGGGGTTGTAGTAAAAGCGAAAGCGCAAGCCCAAATATTGTCCGTGGAAATCCTGCGGCAACGGCTCGAATGGGTTCGAAACAGTAATAGATCCCCACGCCGGACGATCCAACGCGACATCGCCGGAACTCCCCTGTAACTTCATGCCGGCCACGGTACCGTCTTTCAAGATAACGAAGTCAATGGCGACTTTGCCTTTTTTCCATTGCGCGCCTTCGGGAATGAGGCTATACCAGTGCTGTTTTACGTTGAGCACCACGCGCGAGAGGTAGGGGCCGAAGTCCACTCCCATGGTGTCAGTCAGAACATCCAGCTGGCTGGCTGCTCTGCCGCCGTGCTGGCCTTGGCCCAAGCCATAATCTCCGTTATCCCCGCCGTAGCTGCCACCAGGATTCGCCAGGGCGGCCCGTGCTGCCTCTTCAATGGCGGAACCCGCGGACATACTTCCCTTGAATGTAACCGGCGGCTTGGCCCTGGGTACGGGCGGCGGCTGCAGTTGTGCGGTCTGTTGCTGATTGGTCGGAGCGGGAGGGGGGACTTGCTGCGGCTGTGATTGCGCCGCGTTCTGCGCTGCTTGCGGCGGCTGTTGGGGCTGCGGTGGTACTGGACTTCTATTTGGCCCCGGCCTTCCGCGACGAGCAGCATCCAGAATCGTCTTCAGCTCTTTGGGATCCAGTTGCGGCTTGCGCGAAGTCGCCACGCGATCTTTATCAGAGATGATGTTGGTATCGGGGCGCTTCGTGACTTTTTGCTGGTCAGGCGGCAGAGCAAGAAAAGTCAGCTCCTTCTGCCGAGTCAAGTCGTTCGGTGAGACTACAACCACAGGACGAAAGAAATATTTTTCCAGCTTCGCTTCATTGAGTATGAGGAGGATCAGCAGAAGGTGAACAATTACCGATAACCACGCCGCCTCGCGCTTGCGCGACCGCGCCAGATCGTCCTCAAGCTGAATCAGGAGATGAGGAACAGCGTCAGCATCAAACTTGCGATAGGCAGACTCCCAGCGCTGCGCTTCGTATAACTCGCTGCCATCGGGTCGAACCGGAGGGCGGGATGGCTGCTGACCCTTTGACGGAATTTGCGTTATCGACATCGAGACTACGCGTCTACCTTCTCAGAGAAACCGGCTCCCAACCTACGGAAGAAGTGTGGGACCACAGTTGGCAATTGCGGGCCAAATTACTTCTATTTTCGCATCTTTCCAGCGAATCCGCTAAGTTTCGAAGGTGCTGGTACATACGAATGCATCTTCCTCGTAACTAATGTTTTGCATTCACTAAGTATTGCAGACTGTAAATCGCGAAAATGTAAAGTTTTGTAGGAATTGAATAGCGCGTTGTGTCATTGAGATGCGGATCGCCACAAAGCTACAGAAATAGCGAGCCCTTGATTCTCGTGGGGATTAACTCATGCAGCTGCTAGGCCCGTGCGAGGTTGATTTTTCTGCCGTGTTCCTGGATTGCTGACACGATATCCAGCGCGGTAGCGAGGGCGCGCCGGCCATCTTCGAGAGAAACGACTGGGCGGGACCGCTGCCTCACTGCATTAAGAAATGATTTCAGTTCAGCGTAGAGAGGTTCTTCGGCGGTAACCGGCGGCTTGGCAACTTTGATCTGAGGATTTACCGAGGGAGTGCCCGGGGATTTCGCGTTATCACCTATGGTGAAGACCAGGACGTCCTGACGGCTATAGTCCAGGGAAACGTATTGTTGCGGTTGAAAAAATCTTAGTTTGCGCACGCGTTCGGTAGAGACGCGGCTGGCCGTGAAATTCGCAACGCAGCCAGAGTCAAACTCCATTCGCACGTTGGCGATGTCGACTTTTCCCGAGAGTATCGGTAGGCCGACCGCGCGAATTTCCTTCACTGCTGAGCTGACGAAGGAGAGCACGATGTCCAGGTCATGAATCATCAGATCGAGCACTACATCCACGTCGAGTGAGCGCGGCGTGAAGATGCTGAGCCGGTGAACCTCGAAAAACATGGGCTGCGTGATCAGCGGCAAAATCGCGCGAACCGCGGGATTAAAACGTTCCAGATGGCCGACTTGTGCAATCCTGCGATGCCGTCTTGCGGTTTGAATGAGCTCGTCCGCTTCGTTGAGTGATAAGGCCAGGGGCTTTTCAATCAGCACATCCACGCCCCTTTGCATCAGCATGTGAGCGACTTCCACATGATGAACCGTCGGGACCGCTACCGAGGCAGCCTGAACTTCGCTATGAGTCGTGATTTCTTCGATGGAACTGAAGGCACGGCAGCCAAACTCGCGCGCAACCGCATTGGCACGTGCCAGATCAGGATCAACTATCCCGACAAGTCTCACCAGCTCGCCATGTTGACCGAGTTGCTGATAAATGCGAGCATGATTGCGGCCGAACGCGCCCGTGCCAATGACGGCGACGTTGATGAGGTTGTCAGTTACCAGTATTCAGTTCCTGTCGACAGTATTGTAGGGTTTTGATTGTAATCACTAAAGACACCACTTGACCACGCGCAGTGAGACGCTTTGGAGCCTTCGAGAGCTCGGCAGATCAGGCTTTCTTCAGGATCGCAATCTGTCCGGCATGGTACAGCTCGTGCTGAGCGATACCGTACAGCATGTAATAAAAATTGTAGAACTTCTGCTGCTTGCCTGGCACCCGGTCGTCAAGGCGCGAATCGGAGAACGAGGTCACTGCCTTCACCAGATTCTCGTGAGTCTGTTCCAGTTCTTGTAATGTTCTTCTCCAGCCCCGCTCGCTGAATTCGGCGATGTGCGGCCAGTCCTGCTCTGGAGTAGGTTGCACGACCTCGCCCGCCATTCGCCGACGCGCGGCATTATCCCAAACAGCCATGTGGACGACGATTTCCCAGATGCTATGAACTCCATCGATTGGGTGGGTGGCTGCCCTCTTTGCATCAATACCATCCAGAATCTCCAAAACTGAAGGTCCATGCCACGCCTCTCCTTTGAAAGCGCGCCTGAGTTGGTCGGCTAAGCGTGTGGTTTCGGACATGCAATATCCTCCCAAATTGTAGATTGAATAGATTTCCCCGAAGTAAGGAAAGATTCAACCAGAGTCTACAGTCACGCGTATGAACTGTTTTTCCAGCAGGAGATACTAGAAACCGCCTTCAATCCGCCACTACGCAAATCCCGGCTGAGTCGGCGACGTCAAAAATTTTCTCGCCATCAAGCAACAAACACTTCCCCGCATCCACAGCCAGACAGCTTGCACCCGCCTTGCGCATTACTTCAATCGTTCTTACGCCGATCACGGGAACGTCGAATCGCATGTCCTGATTTGGTTTCGCAATTTTCACCACAGTCAGAGCCCGGCTAAGGCTGGATGGCGAGGAATCGAGCGAGGCCATGATCTGACCGGCCCGCTCAATGGTTGCATCTGTCCCTTCCATGGCTTCCACCGTCACACAGGCGCCTTCAGCTACGACCACGGTTTGTCCGATGTCGTATTGCGCGAGGTGACGGGCCACGGTTCGGCCGTAATTGATGTTCATCTGTTCCTGCTCGGAAGGGGAACGTCTAGTAAGAGTACCGGGCTTGGCGAGCAAAGGTTGGAGTAATAAGGTCGAGTTCTCCAATGTGATGCCTTCATCGCCGAGCACCTTAGCGACAGCGCCGAGCAGTGCATCAGTATTGCGGGTCCGGAGAGAGAGCAGGAGTTTGGCCAGACGCCAGTCAGGCCGGATACTGGAAAAGATCTGCTTGTGTTTGACCTGTCCAGCCATGATGGCTCGCCGCACGCCTTCACTTTTGAAAGTATCGATGAGTTTCGATAGCTCTCCGAGTGACAGCCAGTGGACTGCACAGGCGCCATGCGATTCGATTTCAGAAAAAGCTTCCTCTTTGATGGCTGCAACTACCACCTCGAATCCCTGGGTGCGAGCAGCATCGAGCACAAGCAAGGGAAAACGTCCATTGCCGGCAATGAGGCCGAGTTTTTCCTGGATAGTCATCAATAGCGGTCAGTGATCAGTGCTCGGTGATGAGCCTATCAATGTTGTGTATCGCCGATTCCAATCGAAAAATCACTCTTCACCGACCACAGACCACTGGCAACTGCTCACTTAATCACGCCGCGTTCCGCCGCTTCGATGAACCTTATCAGCAAGTCCACATCTTCACTGCGATCGGTCTCCACTTTAAGTTTCTCCAGCGCTTGCGAGGTGTTGAGCTTGGAAGCGAGCAGGATCTTATAGGCATGATGAATCTTGCGGATGCGATCTTTGCTGAATCCGCGACGCTCCAGCCCCAGGGCATTCAAGCCAAAGGCGCGAGTGTTGCGTTCAGCCGCCGTTTTTGAAAACGGTAGAACGTCTCGGGTAATGGTGGAACCACCGCCAATGTAGGCGTGCGTGCCGATGCGCACGAACTGGTGCACTGGGCACAGCGCGCCAACTGCGGCCCAGTCTTCGACTGTAACGTGGCCTCCGAGTGTGGCGGCATTGGCCACGATCACATGGTCCCCGATTGCGCAATCGTGTGCGATGTGGGCATAGGCCATGATCAACGTATGACTTCCGATACGCGTCAGGCCACCGCCTTTCACAGTGCCGCGATTGATGGTCACGAACTCGCGAATTTCGTTGTGGTCTCCAATTTCGAGCTGTGTCGGTTCACCTGCATAACTCAGGTCCTGGGGCGCCATACCGATCGAGGAGAATGAAAAAAAGCCATTATCAGAACCGATTTTAGTTGGCCCTTCAATGGCGACATGGGAGACCAGGTGGCAGTTGTCGCCCAATTCGACATCCGGTCCGATTACACAATAAGGGCCGATCTTGCAGGAAGCGGAAATCTTGGCGCGGGAGTCGATGATGGCGGTGGGATGAACGTTCATTGAATGCAAAATCGCCTGGCCGCGCGGAAAATCACTCGGGTGCTTCTTCGGACCGGCCGGCTGGGTCGCGCCTGCCGCGAGAGCGGTCCACCAGTTGGCAGGTAACGGTTGCTTCGGCTACACGTTTTTCCCCCACGTAAACCACTCCCTCCATGCGCACCGCTGTCACACGCCAGGCCTTAACCTCAACCTCAATGCGCAACTGGTCGCCGGGGACAACCGGACGGCGAAAACGGGCGCGCTCGATTCCGGTAAACACCATGAGCTTGCCTTCACGGTCCTCAACCTCGGTGAGCAGTAGCGCTCCACCCGCCTGGGCAATGGCTTCAACAATGAGCACGCCGGGCATGATCGGGAGGTTGGGGAAGTGGCCGGCAAAGAACGGCTCATTGATGGTGACATTCTTAATCGCCACAATTCGCTCTCTGCGCGTGAGGTCAATCACCCGATCAATCAGCAGGAACGGAAAGCGGTGCGGCAGAATCCGCAGGATATCGTTAATGTCCAACGTGGTCTTGGCTGAGGAGTCCGGTACCGCGGCGATGGGATCAGCAGTGTCGCTCATTCTGCGGTCTCGTTGGCGCGAAGATTATACTGTACCGCGCGCGTGAAGCGCTTTTTGACAAATTCCAATGCCCCAACAATCAACAAAACCGTCGATGCGTAAGAAAACAGGAATCCAAGAGGAACCCACGACGAAACCGCTGGAGTACTTCGAAGACCGACGCGACGACATCGTCAGAGACATCCGTGAAATGGTCGAGATCGAGTCCCCCAGCGACAGCAAGCAGGCCGTCGGCCGGTTGGGTAAATATCTGGCGGGCAAGTTTTCCCGCTTAGGCGGCCAGGTCCAGTTTCACAAGGCTGTGGAGGTCGGTGACCATCTTCAGGTGAATTTTGGCGGCAAGAACGACCGCAAACCCGTGCTGCTCCTGGGACACATGGACACGGTCTACCCCGTCGGCACCCTGGCGACGATGTCCTGCCGGGTTGCGGATGGCCGTCTCTGGGGGCCAGGGACTCTCGACATGAAGTCGGGAATCGGGCTCATCCTGCATTCCATTGCGGCCCTACAAGCGCGGAATGGTGAGCTGCCCCGGCCGGTTCACGTCTTGCTGGTTTCTGACGAAGAAGTTGGGAGCGACTCCTCGCGACACATCACGGAAGCGTTGGCCAGGAAGTCAGCCGCGGTGCTGGTGCTGGAGCCGTCATACGGGCTGCATGGTGCAGTTAAGACCGCACGAAAAGGGGTTGGCGAATATTTATTGACGGTAACAGGCGTCGCGGCGCATTCCGGTCTGGACTTCGAAAAAGGCCAGAGCGCAATTCTCGAACTGGCACGGCAAATCGAGAAGATCGCAGAATTTACCGACATGAAGCGCGGGTTGACGTTGAATGTCGGCCTGGTGAAGGGAGGAACGCGGGTCAACGTGGTTCCTGCAGAGGCTACCGCGACCATTGACGTGCGCATCGCCCGCCTGAAAGATGCCGCCAGTATTGACCGCAAGCTGCATGCGCTGAAACCATTTAATCGTAAGTGCGAGCTGGAAATAACCGGCGGCATGAATCGTCCTCCTATGGAGCGCACAGCCGGGGTGGCTATGCTCTACCAGGCGGCGGCGGCAATCGCGAAGCGGTTCGGCTGGAAGTTAAGCGAGGCGGCCGTCGGCGGCGGATCCGATGGCAATTTTACCGCTGGGTTGGGCATTCCCACCTTGGACGGCTTGGGCGGTGTAGGCGAAGGGGCACATGCTACCCATGAATCCATACTGATTGCAGAGTTGCCGCGGCGGGCGGCACTACTGGCGGCGCTGATCGCGACCGTGTAGGTTTTTTGACTCCGGACATGCAATAGCCTAGAATTTTCACAGGGGTGTTTGCGCAAGCCGAGCCGCGTTAAAAACGAGGCGAACCCCTAGGAGATAACACATGCCTGGAAAACTGGGGTTGCCGGAAATTCTGATCATACTGGCGGTTGCGCTGCTGATTTTTGGTCCCAGTAAACTGGCCGACCTCGGCAAGGGACTGGGAGAAGGCATCAAGAATTTTAAGAATTCAGTCAAGGATGGCGAGCAGGGACCCGAGAAGAAGTCATAGTCAACCGCCGTCCCTTTCTCTCTTTTCCCAGCGGATCGATGCCGTCGCAACCTTCCTATTAGATCGCGTTATGCTCCCGCATCATGCGGTAAACCAGTGACACTGGCAGTCCGACCACATTGAAGTAATCTCCTTCAATCCTCGGTATCCACCGCGAGGCAATCCCCTGAATCGCATACGCTCCCGCTTTGTCCATAGGTTCTCCCGTCGTGAGATAGGAACGGATATCGTCGGCAGTGAGACTGCACATTGTCACTTGAGTGGTTTCCGAGCGGATGTCTTCGAAGCCAGGAACTGACTGACCGCCCGCCATTGATTTCTGTTGACGCGTCTTCTGTGGACCCAAAAGGCACACGCCAGTGATGACCTGATGACTTCGCCCGGAGAGCAGGCGAAGCATGCGGGCGGCATCGTCTGCATCGCGCGGCTTGCCGAGGATCTCGCTGTCAACAACCACGATGGTGTCGGCGCCGAGGACGAATGCGTCCGTTTGCCGGCGGAATATAGCGAGAGCTTTTTCGCGAGCAAGCCGTTCGGCAAAAACCTTCGGCGTTTCGCCATCGCGCCGAACTTCCGGAATATTTGTCGGCTGAACTGTGAATTCAATACCGGCGTTGCGCAAGACTTCCTGACGCCGTGGCGATGCAGAAGCCAGAATAAGAGCAGTCACCGGCTCCCCACCACCCCGCGCACCGACTCGATCAGCTTGGCGGAATCGTAGCCAATCCCGTCTTTGAAAACGATCTCCACGTTCTCAATGTCTTCGATTTTTCCTGATGGGTCACCTTTAACCACCACCAGGTCGGCCTGCTTTCCGGACGCGATCGTGCCGATGCGATCGGATTCGCCGAGATATTGCGCACCGTTTGCAGTGGCAATGTGGATGGCCCCCAGCGGGGTGAACCCCGCCTCAACCAGCAGCTCCACCTCGCGTTGATCGCCGTAGCCGGCAAGCACTCCTCCGATACCAGTCGGATCCTCGCCCGCCAGAAGTAAACCGCCTGCTTTGGCGAAGGCATATTCGAATTCCATTTCTTTCTTGAAGGCAGCCGCAATCGGAGAAGTATCCGTGCCGTAAATTCGCCGCAGACGGCTGGTGTCGCTAACGCGAACTTTGTTGCCGAGGAAGGCGCTGCGGGCGTCTGGCGAGAGGGCTGTGAGAACCCGCTCCTGAATCGCGGGACGGCCCGGCACATCTACTTCGAACACCGGCAGCGTGGACGTGATCGCTACATGATGCTGCACGAGTTCAACGATCATGTCGCGCGCTGGTTTAGCTTGCAAATCGAAATTGGCCAGGAAGGGCATGTCTTTGGGAGTGTCTGGGCATTCGCCCGGCTTCTTCCATGGGAAAAATTCCGTGTCCACCAGCAGTCCGTGCTCCAGGTCATCAATTCCCAAAGCCGCAGCTTCGCGAAAGCCTATCGAACACAGATGTCCAGTCACTTTGGCGCCGCGTTGATGAGCGGCATGAATTGCGGCCGAAAGCTCGTCAGCCGTAATGAAGTTGTACGCTTTGAAATTGTCCACCCCCTGGTCCAGCCAGAAGTTGACGGTGCGCGTCGCATCCTCCGGTCCAGTCAATTGGTGCATCTGCAAGGCCCAACTGCCCTTGCCTTCAAGATACGGCCCCGTCACGTGCATATGCGGGCCCGGCGTTTGGCCGGAGTCAATCGCCTTCTTGATTTCCAAATCTGTGTAGGGCTCCAGGGAACCTCCTGTGCGAATCGTGGTCACTCCACCCGCCAGATACAGACGTGGGAAGCTGAAGCCCATTTCGCCGAAGATGCCGTTGCCCATGGGATAGAACAGGTGGTCGTGCATGCCAACAAGGCCCGGGATGACGCTGTGGCCATGGAGGTCCATCACCTGCGCACCTGCCGGGATCGCGAGCGTCGCGTCGCCCAGCGAGTCAATGTGACCCTTGGAAATGATGACGGTCTGGTCCTCGCGCGCCGCCGCGCCCGTGCCGTCGATCACGCGAACATGGGTAAGAGCGAGCACCGGTGCTTCTGCCTTAACGAACTGGCGCACATCGGACGATATGGTTTGCGCGCAGCAGAGAGCAATGCAGGTAAAAAAGAACATCATTGCAGCGCTAAGCTTTTCCATTTTCTTTCTCTCACAATGTTCTAATCGAGCGCGTAGATTCTAACTGAGACTGATCCTTCGCGCTGAAGTAAGACCTTGACTGCAGCCCACCGGCGTGGACCACATAGCCAACAGCGTGTTCCAACAAAACAGCGATAGGCATGAATCCAAACTGGAGAATGGCAGCCTAGATCTTAACTGGCAGTGCCTCCAAACCGCGGAGCACTGGCGTTGCTCGCCAACGTAACGCTCCGGCAGCCACGGCAAGACGCAGGTTTGGCAGGCGGCGAACCAGGGTACCGATGGCGATAGCTCCTTCCAGACGTGCTAGAGCACCATCAACACATCGTCATAGCGCGTAACGAGCCACGCTTTTTGTTGATCAGGTGGAGTGACACAACAAACCGGCTGCTCTGCACGAAGACGTGCGTAAAATGGAAAGGGGTCGGCTTTGAACTCGCGGCTGACGATATTGATTGAAGAATAGTCCGCCTGGCAGTTTTTCATTGGCTCAGCGCATTGCATACGAGAGCTAGAGCTTACCCCATCCGCCTCAGTCGTCACGCCCTGTTAAAATCACAGATTAGCCAACCTTCATGGACCGAGCTTTAATCCGCAATTTCGCGATCATCGCACATATTGACCACGGCAAATCCACGCTGGCTGACCGGCTGCTGGAGCTGACGGGGTCGGTCTCCGCGCGCGAAATGCAGGCCCAGGTGCTTGATGCCATGGATTTGGAGCGCGAGCGCGGCATCACCATTAAGGCCCATGCGGTTCGCATGATGTACCAGGCCAAAGACGGCCAGATCTATCAGCTAAACCTCATCGACACGCCCGGGCATGTGGACTTCTCCTATGAAGTCTCGCGGTCGCTGGCTGCTTGTGAAGGAGCGTTGCTGGTGGTGGATGCTTCTCAAGGTGTGGAGGCTCAGACGTTGGCCAACTCCTATCTGGCCATCAACCACGGGCTGGAGATCATTCCGGTCATCAACAAGATCGACTTGCAGAGTGCCGATGTTGCCCGCACCAAGGAGATGATCGAGAGCACCGTGGGCCTCGATACCACCGATGCATTACTGATAAGCGCTAAGACGGGACAAGGTGTGCCTGACGTGCTCGAAGCCATCATTAAGCGAGTTCCGCCCCCCAAAGGGTTACCTGAGCGCCATCTGCAAGCACTGCTCTTCGATTCCTGGTTTGATTCCTATCGCGGCGTCGTCGTGCTGGTGCGGGTTTTCGAAGGCAGCATGCGGGCCGGGCAGAAGATCCGCCTGTGGTCGAACGGCCGGGTTTTTGAGCTGGAAACTCTGGGTGTGCTGACGCCCAAACCCGTCGTAATAAATGAGTTGGTTGCCGGCGAGGTTGGATTTCTGTTTGCCAATATTAAGAGCGTCGCCGACACCAAGATCGGCGACACCATCACCGATGACGAGCAGCCCGCAATCGAACCTCTACCAGGATTTGAAGAAATCAGGCCCATGGTCTTTGCCGGTCTTTACACCGTGGATGCCCACGAACACACCCAACTGCGCGAGGCCTTGGACAAGCTTCGGCTGAATGATTCATCGTTTTTCTTCGAGCCGGAGAGTTCCGTCGCGTTGGGTTTTGGTTTCCGCTGTGGCTTTCTCGGCCTCCTGCACATGGAGATCATCCAGGAGCGGCTCGAGCGGGAATTCAATCTCGACCTGATCATCACCGCCCCTGGGGTACGTTACAAGATTACAAAGACGGACGGCGAACTCATCGAGGTGGATAATCCCTCGAAATGGCCCAATCAGAGCGAGATTGCAAAAGTAGAGGAACCGGTAATCCTGGCCACTATTCTTACTAACGAAGAGTACGTCGGTGGAATTCTTAAGCTGGTCGAGGAAAAGCGCGGGAAGCAGAAGAGCTTTGAATACGTCAGTTCATCGCGTGTAATGCTGCAATACGAACTGCCGCTGAATGAGATCGTGCTCGACTTCTATGACCGGCTGAAATCAGTTTCGCGCGGATACGCATCGCTCGACTATCACCTGGCGGGCTATTGGGAATCGCCTATGTCCAAGCTCGACATTCTGGTCGCTGGCGAGCCGGTGGACGCGCTTTCCATCATCGTGCACCGCGATTTCGCTTATGATCGCGGACGTGCCCTGGCGTCCAAGATGAAGGAATTGATCCCCCGGCAGATGTTCGAAGTCGCCATTCAGGCAGCCATTGGAGCCAAAATCATCGCCCGCGAAACCGTCCCTGCCATGCGCAAGAACGTGCTCGCCAAATGCTATGGCGGCGACATCACGCGCAAGCGTAAGCTGCTGGAAAAACAGAAGGAAGGCAAGAAGCGCATGAAGCGAATCGGTCGCGTAGATATCCCCCAGGAGGCATTCCTGGCGGTGCTCAAAGTCGGCGAGGGCAGCTCCTAGTTCATCCCTCTGAGCTTGATTACAGGTTTCGCTGTATGTGCAAATCTCAATGGTTGCACGAAATCTTTGGCGGTTCATAAAACGCGAGTGAAAATCCATGTCGGGCGAGTTAAGCTGCTCAATAGAGCGTAGTTGCCGACTAATCGGCAGTTGAGTAAAGGCCGACCGGGTGGTCGCTCAAAGGGCACCTAAAAGGCTAAGTCCTCCTATCCACAAGGTTTTCCACAGAGTTATGGAAAAGAAAGGTGCCTAGATCAAGCTGTTTCAAGAAGTTGGGGCACTGAAAAGTTAGGTTGACGCTTCATTGCTCCCGCGAGTCAAAATTGCCCTCGGCCAGCGACTCAAAACGTGTCGAATTCTTCAGAAATGCCAGGTTAATCTTGCCGGTCGGACCGTTGCGTTGCTTGGAAATGATGATTTCAGCGCGTCCGCTGAGATCGGGATCGTCAGGCTTGTACACTTCTTCGCGGAATATAAACATAACAACGTCGGCATCCTGCTCGATCGAACCTGACTCTCGAAGATCGGCTAACTGGGGACGATGATCCCCGCCCCGGCTTTCCGGAGCACGGCTTAACTGGGAAAGCGCGACCACCGGAACTTTCAATTCTTTGGCTAGGCCCTTTAGCCCTCGTGAGATCGCTGACACCTCCTGAGTGCGATTCTCATATCGCCTGCCGCCGCCCGACATCAGCTGCAGGTAATCCACAATCACCAGATCCAGCGAGCCCACCTGTTGCTGCAAACGGCGTGCCTTGGCACGCATCTCGCTGAGCGAGATTCCCGGCGTGTCGTCGATATAGATGGGCGCGTGCGCCAACTGTTCCATGGCATGCACAACCTTTTGCATATCGTCGCGCCACAAGGAGCCGGTACGCATCTTGTGGGAATCAACCCGGGCCCGCGAGCACAGCAGACGCAGCAGCAGAGCTTCGCGCGACATCTCCAGCGAGAACATCCCGACGACCTTGCGATCTTCGATCGAAGCGTTCTCTGCAATATTCATGGCGAAAGCGGTCTTGCCCATCGAGGGCCGCGCCGCGATGATGACAAGGTCGGAGCGCTGCAAGCCGCTGGTCATTTCGTCGAGGTCGGTGTAATGCGTGGCCAGACCGGTAATGCGCTGGCCTCGCTGCAGCAGCGCGTCGACCGAGCCGAACGACTCTTTGACGATCTCCTGCACCCCCATGAAGCCGCGCCCGATGCGTTTTTCGGAAAGTTGGAGGATGGCGGCTTCCGCATCGTTGAGGATGTCTTCGGCGGGATCTGCCTGATCTGCGGCCCGCGCGATGGCGGAGTTAGAGGTGTGGATGAGTCCCCGCAGCAGCGCCTTATCGCGCACAATCTTTATGTAGTGCTCGATGCTTGGCCGGTCCGGGACACCGTCCACCAGTCCGGAAACGTAACCGACGTCGCCGACTGCTTCCAGTTCCTTACGGCGATCGAGTTCCTCGATCAGCGTGATCATGTCGATCGGCCGGGAGGATTCAGCCAGATCGACCATGCGTGAATAGATTCGGCGGTGAGAATCGAGCGAGAAGTCTTCCGCGCGCAGGTGCTCGGCAGCCTGGTTATAGGAGAGGTTGTCCAGGAGAATGGCGCCCAGAATCGAGCGTTCAGCTTCTACGTTAGCCGGCAGACTACTTGCGGGACTGTAGTCGGTTGTCGCCACTAATTGTTCTTCCTCAGCGAACGGAAAAACATATCGTTAATTTACGCAGGCGATAGTAGCCGCAATCGCCTTGTGAATCGCGAGTGCGCCTTCGGAAAACGAAGTATGAAATTATTTTTTTCGGTTGCATAAGTGCGTACATCACGAAATGCGTCCCTCCCACCGAAAACTGGAAAGTTCCACCCTCGTACCCAAGTATGCCACTGGGCGAACAAAGAACGAAGCATAATTGCTCTTGGAAAGAAAACAGTTGCGAAGGTACGCAGCGATGGCCAGTCTCGTGAACACTTGGGCAAAACAAAAGCGGCTCAGGCCAGCCACCTGAGCCGCTTTGTTTTCGTGAACTATCCTGCCTGCTTCTCCGTCACCGCTCGGCGTCGGAGTGTGTTTTGGTTAGGCTCGCCCTCGGGGAACGGGCCTTCCTTGACACCCTGCAGATCTTCGCTTCGCAGCTTAGAATCTACAGTTACTGCGGAGGGCCAGCGGCTCAGTCCTGCCGTGTGGCGGACTATCTGAGGAGGCCGCAACGCCCGGGCAACCATACGCGCCGAACGCGTTCTGGGGAACCCTCCAGCAATTCACCCTCGAGAACTGCCGGAAACCACTGGCTCTGCCGTAGTGCTTTAGCAGGGCGTT
>Ga0209689_1000019_pt1 | contig 75248 bp, 72 predicted proteins | sample GraSoiAngelo_149_FD_187119 | JGI IMG/M metagenome (GOLD analysis project Ga0209689, IMG submission 187119) | Grasslands soil microbial communities from the Angelo Coastal Reserve, California, USA - 14_1009_09_30cm (SPAdes) (version 2) | ecosystem: Environmental > Terrestrial > Soil > Grasslands ... | reverse complement strand
GGATAGTCGCGCAGCGCGCTGTCGGTGTCGGTGAAGATGACGCCCTTCGACTCCAGCTCCTTGTGCAGGGAGTGATAGACGACCTCCGACTCGTATTGCGCCGCCACGCCGGCGAGGAACTTGCGCTCCGCCTGGGGCACGCCGAGGCGGTCGAAGGTGTTCTTGATGTCGGCCGGGACGTCATCCCAGGTCTTGCCCTGCTTCTCGGTCGACTTCAGGTAGTAATAGATGTTCTGGAAGTCGATCGTCGACAGGTCGGCGCCCCAGGTGGGCATTTCCTTCTTGTCCCAGATCTTGAGCGCTTTCAGCCGGAACGCCGTCATCCACTCCGGCTCGTTCTTCATCCAGGAGATCTCTTTGACGACCTCGGGGCTCAGGCCACGCTTCGCCTTGAAAACGAACTTCTCAGGGTCGAAGAAACCGTACTTCTCCTTGTAGTTATCGCCGACATCGATCCGCGGGATGACAGTTGCCATTACCTTGCCTCCAGGGCCGCCGGCGCCTTAGCCGGCTCCTTGACCCATTCCGAATACCCTTTTGCTTCCAGCCAGTCGGCGAGCTCGGGCCCGCCCGAGCGAACGAATTCGCCATTCACCAGGACGTGGACGTAGTCCGGCTTGATGAACTTGAGAACCCGAGTGTAGTGGGTGATGATCAGCACCCCGAGCTCGGGGCCCCGCATCTTGTTGACCGCATCGCTCACGAACTTGATCGAGTCGATGTCGAGCCCGGAGTCCGTCTCATCCAGGATCGCGATCTCCGGCTTGAGGACGGCCATCTGCAGGATCTCGGCCCGCTTCTTCTCGCCGCCCGAGAAGCCCTCGTTGACGTAGCGCGCAAGGAAGGAGTCGTCCATCCTGAGGACCGCCATCTCATTCTTCAGCAGGGCGCGGAAATCCTTGACGCCGATCGCCTTGGATTTGTCCTTGCCGTCGAAGCCGCGCTTGGCGTTGATCGCGGTCCGCAGGAAGTTCGACATCGTGATCCCGGGGACGACCACCGGGTACTGCAGCGCCAGGAACATACCCAGCTTGGCCCGCTGCTCCGGCGGCAGGGTCAGGATGTCCTTCCCCTTGAAGCGGACCTGGCCGCCCAGCACCTTGTAGTTCGGATGGCCCATCAGGGTGTGAGAGAGCGTGCTCTTGCCGGAGCCGTTCGGCCCCATTACGGCGTGAACTTCGCCCTTGTTCACGGAGAGCGACACGCCCTTCAGGATCTCGCGCCCCTCGACGCTGACGTGGAGATCCCTGATCTCAAAATCTGCCACGGTACTATTGTTCATACCCGCGCCGTCCAGCTTCAAAGCCAATTCATTCCTCCTCGCCGGCATCCCCGTTGAGTGCGACCCGCAGGGTGTTGACCGACAGCGTCGCGCATTTCATCCGAGCCGGGCTGATCTGAATGCCCAGCTCCTCGAGCAGATCCTTGGTTGGAAAGGTCTTGAGCTCCTGGACCGGCTTGCCCACGATCAGGTCGGTCAGCATCGACGCCGACGCCTGGCTGATGGCGCAGCCGCGACCGCGAAACCGCACGTCACCCAGCCGCCCGTCGTCGAGCTTGAGGTAGAGCGTGACGACATCCCCGCAGAGCGGGTTGTCCCCCTCCTGGGTGATGTCGGCGTCGGGCAGCTCCCCGAAATGGTGCGGGTTCTTGTAGTGCTCGAGGATCTGCTCTCGATAGAGATCGTCGCTCATCTTTATGCGAACACCTTCTGTGCTTTCTGAATTCCGTCGACCAGCTGATCGACTTCGTCCGGTCGGTTGTAGACGTAGAAGCTGGCCCGGGTCGTTGCCGCCACCCCCAACCGGTCCATCAGGGGCTGGGTGCAGTGGTGCCCGGCCCGAACCGCGATCCCCTCTCGATCGACCAGCGTGGCCAGGTCATGGGGATGGATGTCGGGCAGCGTGAACGAGATCGCTCCGCCGTGGACCTCGGGGTCGCGCGGCCCGTAGACGGTGATCCCTGGCACGTCCTGCAATTTCTCCATGGCGTAGCCGACCAGGGTGCGCTCGTGCGCCCGGACGGCGTCCATCCCGAATTGGGTCAGGTAATCGACCGCCGCTCCCAGGCCGATGCCTTCCGCCACACTGGGTGTCCCCGCCTCGAACTTCCAGGGCAGGTCGTTCCAGGTCGCCTCGGTGAGCTTGACCCGCTTGATCATGTCGCCGCCTCCCAGAAAAGGCGGCATCGCCTCCAGCAGCGCGCGGCGAGCCCACAGCACGCCGATCCCGGTTGGCCCGCACATCTTGTGGCCGGAGAAGGCGTAGAAGTCGACCCCGAGATCCTGGACGTCGACCGGCATGTGGGGCACCGCCTGGGCGCCGTCCACCAGGACGAGAGCGCCGGCTCGGTGCGCCGCATCGGTGATCGCCTTGATGGGATTGATCGTCCCCAGGGTGTTCGACTGGTGCGTGATGGCGAGCAGGCGAATGCCGTCGAGCTGTCGCTCGAGCGCGTCCAGCTGCAGCAATCCGTCGTCATCGATACAGAGGAACTCCAGCCGCGCCGATACCTCGCTGGCCAGGAGCTGCCAGGGCACGAGGTTGCTGTGGTGCTCCATCTCAGTCAGCAGGATGCCATCACCCGCGCCGATGTTGGCCCGGCCCCAGCTGAAGCGAACCAGGTTGATCGCCTCGGTGGTATTCCGGGTGAAGATCACTTCCTTCGGCGAGCCGGCGTTGATGAACCGGGCGACCCGCTGGCGCGCTCCCTCGTAGGCAGCCGTCGCTTCCTCACTGATGGTGTAGACGCCGCGGTGCGGGTTCGCGTTGTAGCGGCGGTAGTAGTCGTCCATGACATCGATGACCGCGGCCGGCTTCTGCGACGTCGCCGCGCTGTCGAGGTAGACCATCGGTTTGCCGTTGATTCGACGGCCCAGAATCGGGAAGTCGGCCCGAACCACTTCCGCGTTGAGCGCCCGCGTCTGGATCATGCCGGTTGCCCCTCTTTCATCAGGTCGGCCACCGAGACCGACTCGAGGGTGGCGGTGATACTTCCCTGCAGTTGCTCCCAGAAGGCGTGTGCCGAACAGGGGGTGTCGGCGTGAGTGCACTCCCCGGGTCCGCCGCCTTCGGCCAGGCAGCTGACCGGCGCCAGCGATCCCTCGAGGCTGCGCACGATGTCGGCCATCGAAATCGCTTCTGGCCGGCGGGCGAGCGCGTAGCCGCCCTTGACGCCCATCCGGCTGGCAACCAGCCCCGCCCGGCGAAGCTGCCCGGCGATCTGCTCGAGATAGGAGAGCGGCAAGCCCTCCTGGTCCGCCAACTCATTGAGGGGCACCGGTCCGTCGCCGTAGCTGCGCCCGAGGCGCACCATGATGCGGATGCCGTATTCGGACCGGGTGGAAAATCTCATATATCTCCGACCGGATTAGTCGGACATGGTCAGTATATCGGAGTCGGGTCCGATCTCAGCGACGTTCCCGTAACCTTTCGAGGTGAACGAGGGCGGATCGGGCGCCACCCCCACCCTTGACAAGGCCTCCTTTCGCTACGCGGTGGGCCACTTCCCCACCGGCGTGACCGTCATGACCACCAGCACCCAGGGCCGGTTGCACGGGATGACGGTCAGCGCCTTCGCCTCGGTGTCGCTGGAACCGCTCCTGATCCTGGTCAGCGTCGAGCGCTCGACCCTGATGCATCAGCTCGTGCTCGAGAGCCGGGCCTTCGCCATTAACCTCCTGGGCAAGTGGAGCGAGAGCACGGCGCGCTATTTCGCCGACAATGCCCGGCTGGCAGCCCCCGAGTTCCGCGAAGGGAGCTTTCGCCTGGGAACCACGGGCGCGCCGATTTTGAATGAGGCCACCGGCTACCTCGAGGCCACGGTGCACGGCACCCACCAGGCGGGGGACCACACGGTCATCGTCGGCCGAGTGGTCGCGCTGGAGATTTCGAGCGAAGACGAACCGCTGGTCTACTACCGCAGCGGCTACCGAAGCCTGGATTAGCTTTCGAGCAAATCCGTCAGCTTGCCGTTGAACGCCGCCAGCCGCTGATGCGCGTCCAGCACGTCATCGTGGGTGAGGGGATCGCCCTCGATCTCCTCGGCATCGCGTGGCGACGGCGCCGCCACTCGGCTCACTTCTTCGACCGCATTGACGATCGATCCGGCGAACTCAACATGCAGGAAAAACGAATCGCGGCAGCGGCCGCAGGTGACCTGCACGATCAGCTTGTTGTTGTGGTTCCCGATCTTGCGGAGTTGCGACCCCTTATGGTTGCTACCGCACACCCGGCAGCGGTAGTTGCGAGCCTGTGACCGCAAGAATTCCAGGATCGGATCTTCCATCGTCGAGCCAATCCAGTATAGGACGCTCGAAGGCGCATCATTGATGACGAAACCGTGGCCAAACCGCTAATCCTGCTGACAAATGACGATGGCATCTACGCCCAGGGAATCCTCGCCGCTTGGCAGGAGCTACGCAAGATCGGCGATGTCGAGGTGGTCGCGCCGGACGCCGAGCGGAGCGCAGTCGGGCATGCCATCACCCTGCTACTCCCACTGCGAACCAAGGAAGTGGTGCGTCGCAATGCTCGATTTGGGTACGCGGTCAACGGCATGCCGGCTGATTGCGTAAAGATCGCGGTCAAGGCGATTCTGCCGCGAAAGCCGGACCTGGTCGTCTCCGGTATCAACCTCGGCTCGAACACCGGCACCAACGTCATCTACTCGGGCACGGTGAGCGCCGCCACCGAGGCACGCATTCTTGGCATCCCGTCGATCGCGGTGTCGCTGGCGACCTTCACGCATCCCGACTTCAGCTATGCGGCAAAGTTCACCCGCAAGCTCGCGAGCGCGGTGATCGCGAGAGGCCTGCCCGATAAGACTCTGCTCAACGTCAACATTCCAAATCTGCCGGAGGAGAAGATCAAGGGCGTCGCGATCACCCGCCAGGGTGAATCCCGCGTCGAGGAACGCTTCGAGAAACGCACTGATCCGCGCAACCAGACCTACTATTGGCTGGACGGGACATTTCGTTTACAGGAGCCGAAGAACGAGGCCGATGCGGCGATGGTGAGTGATGGCTACGTCTCGATCACGCCGGTCCAGTACGACCTGACCGCCTATCCCGCGATCGAAACGCTCAAAGGCTGGAAGCTCCAGCCCTAACGCACCGGATTTCGCAACAGACCAATCCGCTCGACTTCGGCTTCCATCACATCGCCCGGCTTGAGGTACTCGGGGGGCTTGCGGCCGTCGCCAACGCCCTGCGGTGTCCCGGTCGAGATGCAGTCTCCCGGTTCGAGCGTCATCCCCGCGGACAGGTCCTCGATGATCCGCGCCACCGAGAAGATCATGTCGCCGGTATTGCTGTTCTGCTTGGTCACGCCGTTGACCCGCAATTGAAGGCGCAGCCGCTGCGGATCCGGAATCTCGTCGGCGCTCACGATCACCGGCCCCATCGGGCAGCTGCCGTCGAGGGCCTTGCCCTTGAACCACTGGGACGTGCGGTATTGGAGATCGCGTGCCGAGACGTCGTTGAAGATCGTGTAGCCAAAGACGTAGTCGAGGGCGCGCGCCTCAGGAATGTCGCGACCGCGCATTCCGATCACCACCCCGAGCTCGACTTCCCAGTCGAGTCGCGTGGTGAGCCGTTGCGGGTACGGAACCGGATCGCCAGGCCCGATGACGGTTGTCGGCGGCTTGGTGAAATAGATCGGCGCCGGCGGCGGAGGATTCCCTGACTCTGCCGCGTGGGCGGCATAGTTTTGGCCGAGGCAGAACACGTCCTTCAGCGGCCGAGGTATCGGCGCGTGCCACCGGACTCGGTCCGCTCGATAGGCCAGCCCGGCCTCGGCATCCTGGGCGAGGTCGTGGCTCTCCATTTCCGCTGAAAATCGCCGGCAGAGATCTGTCGCGTGACGCCACGCCTGCGGGCCGGCGTCGATCAGCCCCTGCATGTCCGCCGGCAATCGCAGGCCGTCGTGCAGATGCGAGTATCGGGCCAGGTCGAGCGCCACACCCGCGCATTCGGCGCCAAGTCGCGGCGTCCCTGGGGGAACGGAGTACGTGCACAGCCTCATCGCGGTCGGTCGTTGCCAACCTGTGCGCTCAGGCGGCCGGCGAGCGGCTCGAGGCCGCATGCGTCGCGCAAGGCACGCTCGATGTAGACCCTGGTCATGCGCTTCCGCCAGTAGTGATTGAGGTCCGTGTTATCGAGTGGTCGTGACGGCTTGTCCGCGGCGTCGGCCACCCGCGCGATCAGGTCGTCATCCGGATGTTGGCCCCGCAGCGGCTCGAGGTAGCTAGTGATCTCCAAAGGACGCGAACCGACGGCCCCCAGGGCACCGCGTGCCGCACGAATCCTGCCGTTATCCCAGGCGAGCGCGATCGCCACCCCCAGGATGGGGAAATCAAACGAGGGCCGGCGGCGCAGTTTCCAGTACGCGCTCGTCACTCTAAGATCCGACGCCGGGAGCTGGACCGAGGTGATCACCTCCTCACGTCGCTTGTTCGTGTAATCGATCCCGTCGTCCTTGTAGAGCTCGGCCGCGGCGATCCGTCGGGTGCCCTCGACACCCTGCAGCGTGACTCGCGCGTCGAGCGCCACGGTCACCGGGGCGCTGTCCGACGACGACACTGCCCAGCAGCGCGGCGAGCTACGGGCGACCAGGCAGATGTCGCCATCCCTCTTCATGCAGAAGCCGACCGCCTTTCGCCAGGCGTGGGTCTGGTTGTAGTAATTGCAGCGCGGGTCCACCAGCAGGTTCCCACCCAAGGTGCCCATGCAGCGCACCTGCGGGGTCGACACCTGGTCGCAGGCTTGCGCCAGCGCTTGGAACGCTCCGTCCAGCGCCGGATGCCGAGCCAGCTCGTCCAGGGTCGCGCCCGCCCCGATGGTCAGTCCGCCGTCGGCGTCCCCGTCGACCACCGCCGTGTCGCCCAGTCCGTTCAGGCTGATCAACGCCGAGACATCGAATTGCCGCCGCTTCAGGTTCGGCACCAGGTCGGTGCCGCCGGCGATGAATGCGGACCCGGGATTGGTGGCGGCCATCTCTGCCGCCTCCTCGACCGATCTGGGTCGAAGGTATCGCAGTCGCGGCAATCGCAGCATCTACTTGCCTCGCCACTCCTCGGGAACGTCGCTCTTGATCAGCGGCGGAAAGCCGAAGGCGGGTACGGATTTCGGTCCCACCCGCTTGCCCTTGTCGTGCAACGCCTTCAGCACCTTGTCCGGCGTGATCGGAATCTCGTCGATGCGAACTCCGAGCGCGTTGTAGACCGCATTCGCCACCGCCGGGATCACCGGCAGCAGCGGTCCCTGCCCGGCTTCCTTGGCGCCAAAGGGACCTTCCCGGTCGATGGTCTCGACCAGGTAGGTGTGCATCACCGGCGCCTCCAGCGCGGTCGGGCTCTTGTACTCGAGTAGCGACGGGAACTTGTGCAGGCCCAGCCGGAAGCTCTGCTCCTCCATCAACGCCTCACCCAGCGCCATGTAGACGCTGCCCTCCACCTGGCCTTCCACCAGGACGGGATTGATGGCGCGGCCGATGTCGTGAGCGATCCAGACTTCCGGGACCCGCACCTCGCCGGTCCGGGGGTCACAGTCGACTTCGACCACCGCGGCCGAGTAGGAGTAGGCGGGGCTCGGTCCGACCCCCGACCCCTTGTAGGGGCCGGCCAACCGGGGCGGCGTGTAGCTGCCGGTTCCCGTCACCACGCCCTGCTCGGCTTCGACGAGTTGGACTGCCTGGGCGACGCTCAGCCCGTCCTCCGGTCGGGTTCGTCGAAAGATCCGGCGGCCGCGGGCCACCAGGTCTTCTGGATCGCAGTGCAACGCCATCGCGGCCGATTGGAGAAGGCGCTGGCGGACACTCTCGGCAGCGGCCTTCGCGGCATTGCCGGCCATGAAGGTGACGCGCGAGGAGTAGCTGCCCAGGTCGATCGGCGTCAGGTCGGTGTCGGCGGTGGTGAGCTGGATATCCTCGAGCTCCACCCCCAGCACCTCGGCCACAATGGCAGCCAGGATGTGGTCGGAGCCCTGGCCGATGTCGATGGCGCCGCACAGTAGGGCGACACCGCCGTTCCGGTCGAGCTTGAGCTGCACCTCAGAGTGGGGCATGTCGTTCCAGTAGATGGCGGTGCCGGCCCCGGTGAGGTACGAGCTGACGGCGAAACCGAGACCGCGCCCGGATGGCATGGCCCGGCGACGGTCGAGGAACCGCGACCCCTCGACAACCTTATTAATGCAGTCGTCCAGGCCGCAGCTCGTGATCCGCAGCCAGTTGACGGTGCGCGAATCGGGCCTGACCAGGTTGCGGCGGCGGATTTCGACGGGATCGAGCCCGAGCGCTTCGGCGGCCTTGTCCAGGTGAATCTCGAGCGCGAACCGTGGCTGCGGCGTCCCGTGACCGCGCTTGGGTCCACAGGGCGGCTTGTTGGTGAACAGCCGGACGCCTTCGAAACGGTAGCGGGGGATGGCGTAGGTCGTCGCCTGCAACGCGCCCGTGTAGTACGTGGTGGCGACTCCGTAGCTGCCGTATCCGCCGCCGTCCAAAAAGCTCTGGAACTGCATCCCGGTGATCCGCCCCTCCTTGGAGAACCCCGTCCTGACTTTCATCAGCACCGGGTGCCGGCCCCGGTGGGCATAGAAGACTTCCTCGCGCGTCAGCGTGATTTTGACCGGCCGGCCGGTGACGATCGCCAGCTTGGCCGCCACCAGCTCGTGCGAAAAGATATCGCTCTTGCCCCCGAACCCACCACCGTTGGGAGTCGCAATCACCCGAATGCGGCTCATGGGAAGCTCGAGCACCTTGCCCAGCGCACGATGCACATAGTGCGGCGTTTGCGACGAGGTCCACAACGTGAGCTTGCCGTCCGCGCCGTACTGGGCGACCGCGGCGTGCTGTTCCATCGGGAGATGAGTGTTACCTTCGAAGAAGACCAGGTCCTCGCGGCTGTAGGCCGCGGCCTGAATCGCCTCCTCGGTGTCGCCAAACTCGAGGGCGACCGCCTTGTGAACGTTGGATTGGCCGTGGATCGGCTCATTCCCGCCGGCGATGGCGTCCGGGATCGACATGAAGGCCGGCAGCGTTTTGACCTGGACCTCGATCAGCTCGAGGGCTTCATCGGCAATCCACTCGTCGGTCGCGGCGACCGCCGCAATCGGATCCCCGACATATCGCACCTTTTCCCGGGCGAGCGCCTCCTCATCCTGGCTCACCGGCAGGATGCCGAATTTCACCGGCAGGTCATCGCCGGTGATGACGGCGAGCACGCCCGGCAGCGCCCGCGCCCGACTGGTGTCCACGCTCAGGATCCGGGCATGCGGATGTGGACTGCGCAGGATCCGGCCGTACACCATACGAGGCGGCGCCAGGTCATCCGCAAACTTCGTCTGCCCGCTGACCTTGGCATAGGCATCGGGCTTGGTCAGCGACTTGCCGATGATGGTCAGGTCGTCAGCCACCAGCCGCACCTCTCGACGCGGCCAGCTCAACCGCCTCGAAGATTTTGACGTAGCCGGTGCAACGGCAGAGAACGCCCGACAGCGCGTCTTTGATGGCCTGGCGCGACGGGTTGGGGTTGCGGTCGAGCAGCGCCATCGCGGTCAGCAGCATCGCGGGCGTGCAATACCCGCATTGCGCGGCGCCGAGCTCGGCGAAGGCGACCTGCAAGGGATGCGGATCGCTGCCCCGTGCCATGCCTTCCACCGTCACGATGTCGCGGCCCTCCAGGTCGAGGGGCATCGCCAGGCAGGAGAGGTACGGTTTGCCATCGACCAGCACGCCGCAGGTCGAGCACTCGCCCAGCTCGCAGCCATGCTTGGTGCCGGTGAGTCCCAGGTCTTCGCGAAGAACTTCGAGCAGCGTCTTGTAGGGCAGCACCATGACCGCCATGTCCTCGCCGTTGACCCGCAGGCGGACGGCAACCTTGTCCGCGATCGACACGCCCCTACTTTAGAGGGCTTAGATCGGTAACCGAGGCAGCGGGACCTCCGTCGGTCGCGACCGTCCCGGCTCGGGCGGTTCGATCATGGCGGTCCGCACGCATTCCTCGGCCCCGACCTCCGGTTTGAGCCCGCTGAAGATGGGGAAGCGGAGCTGGCCGTTGCGATCCCACTCGCTGAACTTGACGCCCACCACCATCTCCGGCTTGACCCAGCAGATGCGGTCGTCGGTCCACCGAGCATCGTCCGGACCGGCGGCGCTCGGCAGGGCGTCGAGCATCTTTCGCAGCCGCCGCGAGGTGGCGACGTCGAACCCACCGCCGACCCGGCCCGCCGGTTGAAACCGGCGCCCGTCGTAGGTGGCGACGATCAGGGCCCCCAGCAGGTTGTCACCCGCCTCGGGGACGAAACCCATCACGGCGAAGTCCTGGCGGCGGATGGCGTCGATCGCCAGCCAATCCGGGTGCCGCTGACCGGCGCGGTAGGGACTGTCGAAGCGCTTGGCCACCACCCCGTCGAGGCCCTTGTCGCGGGCCGCGTCAAAGAAGGCGAGGCCGTCATCCGCCACCGGCTCCACCACATAGATGCGCCCGGACGACTGCAGCACCTCGTTGAGGCGGGGGCGCCGGCGGACCAGCGGTTCGTTGAGCCACGATCGGCCGCGCAGGTAGAGCAGGTCATGCACCACGTAGGTCACCGGGCGCGCCCGGGCGGCACGAGCGACTGCCTCGGGGCGGATCGCCTGCTGCCGCTGCTCGAGGGCGATGGGATCGGGCCTGCCCTCGACGTCGCTGATGATCAGCTCGCCATCGACGATGGTTTCGTCTGGCGCCATCGTCGCCAGCGCCTGAACCTCGGGGTACCGGCCGGTGAGATCCGCAAGTCCACGGCCCCAGAGCGTGACCTTCCCCCGGTCAATCGCCGCCAGCGCGCGGACGCCGTCCCAGGCGACGTCGAACGCATAGTCGGGCGAGTCGAAGGGCGCGGCCGCCGGCATGGGCAGCATCGGCCGCAGCCGGTCTGGAAGGGTGCGCTCGAAAGGAAGGTCGAGCTCGACGGTTTGGGACCGCGCCGGCACGAACGGAATGTACTACGCGGAGCTAGGCCGTGCGACGCCGCGCTGCCGGGCGGGCCGCCGACGTTTTTGCGGCCACCTTGACCTTCGCGGCCGCCGGCTTCGCGGCGGGCTTCTTTCCCTGCTTGGTGGCTTCCACCGATGCCTTCAACGCCGCCATCAGGTCCATCACCTGCGGCTCTTGCGCCTGTGCCGGGGCGGTCACCTGCAGGCCTTTCAGCTTCTGGTCGACAATCTGCTGGAAGGCCGCCTTGTAGTCGTCGGTGTATCGCTCTGGCTGAAAGCTATCGGTCAAGTTGTCGATCAGGGAGGTCGCCATGCTGACTTCCTTGTCGCTGATCTTGACGTTTTGCGGCAGGTTCAGCTCCTCGGTCGAACGGATCTCGTCCGGCCAGTTGAGCGTGTTGCACAGTAGCGTGTTGCCCTGCACCTGGATCAGCGAGAGATGCTCCCGGTCACGCAGGGCGATCTTCGCCACCGCGACCTTGTTCGTGTCCTCCAGCGCACGCTTCAGGAGGTAGAAGGGTTTGACGCCGACGTCCTCGGGCTCGAGGTAGTAGGCGCTCTTGACGTAGAGGCCGAGCGGAACCTCGTCGCGCTCCACGAACTCCACGATGTCGATCGTGCGGGTGGTCTTGAGCGGCAACTTGTCGAGGTCTTCCTCTTCGATGATGACGAACTGGTTCTTGCCAACCTCGTAGCCCTTCAGGACCTCGCCGAACGCCACGACGTGGTCGTCGGTCGGGCAATGCCGCTGCTGTTTGATGGGAAGCTGGCAGTGGGGGCAGAGCTGCCGAAACGAAACGGCGCTGTGGGCTTCGGTCGCGAGGTACATCCGCACGGGGATCGCCACCATCCCGAAGCTGATCGCGCCCCGCCACATGGACCGGGCCATTGGAGTGGCCTCCTTTCCTTGAATTCGGGCCGAATTATAACCCTGTTGGAGCGGGAACTCGAAAAGATGTTCGGATCTGCTCCGCCAGTCGTTGCGCGTACAGGGGCCCGAGCCGCTCGTGCTTGAAGTAGACGAAGACATCCCGGCCGCCGTCGAGGTAGCCGGCGATTCGCCGCTTCCAGGCCGCTAACCGCTGGGGCGAGTACGACTCCCGCCGCAGCCGCAGGTAGATGAAGGCGCCCCGGCCTAGCGGACCGGGCTCTGCCTCGCCATCGCCGTAAACGACGGCTGACCCCATCCGCTCGATCAGGTCGGCGACCCGCGGCGTGTGCCAGGAGCGGTGCCGAAACTGGAAGGCCACCTGCCAGTGGCCGGGCAGTAACGCCGCGATCCGTGGCAGGCGGCTCTCATCGAAGGGCGCCGTCGGCGGAAACTGAAAAAGCACCGGACCCAACCGTTCACCGAAACCCTCGGTCTCCCCCACCAGCGCGCGGACCGCCTCCTCGAGGTTCGGCATCCGCCGGTTGTGCGTGATCCGCCGGTGGGCCTTGACGGCGAACCGGAACGCCGGCGGCACTGCCGCGGCCCAGCCGGCGACGACGTCGTCGGGCTGGGTCCGGTAGAAGGTCGTGTTCACCTCGACGGTGGCGAGCCGCTGCGCGTAGTAGGCCAGCATGTCGGTGGACCTGATCCCTTTGGGATAGAACCGGCCGCGCCAGCTCGAATAGGAGAATCCCGACGTCCCGACGAACAACTGGGCGCTCGCCGGCATCCCGCGACGCCTCCTTTAGATGTTGGGGACGCCCTTGATCAGGCCCATGAACTCGGCCCGCGTCTTCGAATCGGCCTGAAAGATGCCGAGCACACAGCTGGTAAAGACCCGGCTGTTCTGCTTCTCCACGCCGCGCATCTTCATACAGAGGTGATCGGCCTCGATGACGACGGCGACGCCAAGTGGCTCGAGATATTTCTGAAGGCATTCGGCGATCTGCCGGGTCATCCGTTCCTGGACCTGTAGCCGCCGGCTGTAGAGCTCCACCAGGCGCGGCATCTTGCTCAGTCCGATCAGCCGCCCTTTCGGGATGTAGCCGATGTGCACCCGTCCAAAGAAGGGCAACAGGTGGTGCTCGCAGAGCGAGTACATCTCGATGTCCTTCACCACGATCATGTCCTTGTAGGTCTCGGTGAAGACGGCGTCGCCGAAGACGTCGTCGAGCGTCATCCGGTACCCGCGGGTCAGGAACTCGAGGCTTTCCTTGACTCGCTCGGGCGTGTCACGCAACCCTTCTCGCGAGGGATCCTCGCCGAGCAAGATCAGCTGGTGGCGGATGAGCGCCTCCATCGACACCGCGTCGTCGACGCGCGGCTTTGCCTGCGCCATCAGCTGAAGCCTAGCTGATGACGTTCATCGGATCTTGCGGGAACTCGCGGAGGTACGCCTGCATCGCGACCCAGAGCGCTTTGACCGTGATGGTCTGGAAGTCCGGACCGCGGTATCCCGCGAGCGGCGACGGGGTTTCGGCATAGGTGACGGTGTCGAGGGCCGGGTCGTTGTGACTGAAGTCGAAGGCAAAGATCGTGATCATATGGGTGGCGTTCCAGTGGTTCCATCCCGGCATGGTCCGGGTCATGGTTTGCACCATGACCGGCACCCCGTGACTGAACGTCATGAGTGCCTGCGGGTCGGTGATGTCATTCTGGATGCGGGCCTTCACGTCATCGAGGCTTACGAGGTGCTCCGCTTTGTAGCGCGCCTGCCCCAGGGCCGGGATCACGACCGGGTTGAGGAAGGCGTTGATCGCGTTGGTGGCGTCGGCCCCATATTCACCGCGGTTCGGATTCAGCTTTGAGGCGCGCGCGACGGTCTCGATATCGGGGACGTCGGTCATCCAGGCCGAAAGCAGCACCTGGGTGGCGCCGGCGCCGCAATAGTTGCGGTGGGCCCAGTCGCCGGGTTCGTGAAAGCCGCGAACTTCGACGTTGCCCTGGTTGACGGCGACCTGGCCAACGGTTACCGATGGCTGGGCCGACGGGCTGGGGCTGGGCGACGGGGAGGTGAAGTTGTAATGCAGCACCACCTGCCCGACCGGCCGGGCATTGACCTGAACGCCGAAACACGAAGGGAGGAGCGCGGCGAATGCCATCGCCAGCGCAATTTTGATCACTCCCTGTGACATTTTGGTCTCATCCTATCAGTGACGGTATCAGCTGGCTAGACCCTGCAGCCGCTTGTTACAACGGCCGTCGGCGCCAGGAGTTACCCAGTGCTCGAGGCGTCGCCTGGCGGCCGGATTCGAGATCGAGGGTGATACTGCTATTGTCACACTATTAGCAACCAGAGTCGGCGTAAGCCCCGGCCGAACGAAGATCCGATTGTAAAGGTCGTTCGGCCCGAACCCGAGCCCGGACCGCAGGAACTGGTCAAGCACGTTCCATCGAGCAAGGGGTTGGCCGATACCGGGACGCCGCGGGCGGGTCGCACCACCGTGGAGGCAGCCAGGCAGAAGGGCGTGATCGGCTGGCTTCAGGTACTGGGGCCGGGATTGATTACCGGCGCCAGCGACGACGACCCGAGCGGCATCGGGACCTATTCGCAGGTTGGCAGCCAGTTCGGCTACGGCCTGCTCTGGACGGCGCTCTTCACGTTCCCGCTGATGAGCGCGGTGCAGGAGCTCTGCGCGCGCATCGCGCTGCAGACCGGAGTCGGCCTCGGTGTCAGCTTGCGCCGGAAGTTCCCGTCGTGGCTGGTCGGCATCGCCATCCTCGGGTTGCTGGGGGCGAACACCTTCAACATCGGCGCCGATCTCGGCGCCGTGGCGGCCGGCGGGTCCCTGCTGTCTCGCGGCATCGTTCATCCGCTCTGGTTGGTGATTCCGGTAGCCCTGCTGGTGCTCGGTCTGGAGATCTTTGCCAGCTATGCCGTGATGTTCAAGATCTTCAAGTGGTTGACGCTGGCGTTGTTCGCCTACGTGATCACGGCCTTCTTCGCCCACCCGCAGCTGCTCGATGTCCTCAAGGCAACCTTTATCCCGCACCTCGAGTTCTCGCGCGATTTCGCCATGGCACTGGTGGCGGTGCTCGGCACGACGATCTCGCCCTACCTGTTCTTCTGGCAGGCGTCCTCCGAAGTCGAGGAAATGGCTGCCGCCGATTCGAATCCGCTGGTGCGGCGGCGGGGTGTCACCGCGGCCGAGCTGCGCGCAGCCCGGGTCGACATCGTCGTCGGGATGGCGTTCTCGAACCTGGTGATGTACTTCATCATCTTGACCTCGGCCGCGGTGTTGCATGCGCACGGCAAGACCGACGTCCAGACCGCCAACCAGGCGGCGGCCGCGTTGGCGCCGCTCGCCGGCCCGTTCGCCTTCATCGTCTTCTCCATCGGGATGATCGGAACGGGGCTGCTGGCGATCCCGATCCTCGCCGGATCCGCCGGCTACGCGCTCAAGGAGTTCCTCGGGATCCGCGGCGACCTCGCCAGCAAACCGCGGCACCGGCCCACGTTCTACGTCATCCTGGCGGCGGCCACCATCGCGGGGGTGGTGATGAACTTCATGCATCTCGACCCGATTCATGCCCTGTTCGTCACGGCGGTGGTCAATGGCGTGGTCGCCCCACCGCTACTGGTCTTGATCGTATGGCTGGGCACGGACTGGCGAATCATGAAACACCGGGTCAGCGGCCGGCTGAGCCTGACCCTGACCGGGCTTGCCACCTGCGCCATGGCCGTGGCCGCCCTCACCCTGCTCGTCGGCCTTATCCCTTTCCGACTCTTCTCTTAAAACATTCTCATGAGACCGTGGTTTCATGAGGGCACAGGTGGCCGAGCAACCGCACGTCTTAGTGGTCGACGATGATGCCAAGATCGCTGCCGCACTTCGGCGCGCCCTGATCTACGAGGGCTACCAGGTGGAGGTTGCGCCGGACGGGCAGATCGCGCTCAACCGTGCCCGGGAGCGGATGCCCGATCTCGCCATCCTCGACATCATGATGCCCGGCATCGACGGGCTCGAGGTGACCCGCCGGCTTCGGGCCGAGGGGGACGTTCCCATCTTGCTGCTGACCGCCAAGGATGGAACGGCGGACCGGGTCAGAGGTCTGGACAGCGGCGCCGACGATTACCTGGTCAAGCCCTTTGCGTACGAGGAGTTGCTGGCGCGCGTTCGGGCCCTGCTGCGCCGTCGCGCTCCGCGCGCCCGCCGAACGCTGCGGTATGCCGACGTCGTGATGGACATGGCGACTCGAGAAGTTCGCCGGGCCGACCAGCTGATCCCGACGACGGCAAAGGAGTTCGACCTGCTTCAGCACTTCATGCGCAACCCCGGTCAGGTGCTCCGCCGCGAGCAGTTGCTGGACGCGGTCTGGGGTTTCGATTTCGGCGCGAGTAGTAACGTGGTCGACGTCTATGTCGGGTATCTCCGGCAGAAGCTCGAGCAAGGCGGCCGCCCCCGCCTGCTGCAAACCGTGCGCGGAGTTGGGTACATCTTGAAGGAGGAATGAACCCCTCCCTCGACGCTCGCTCCCCGACCACGTCGCGCCTGGCTCCGGTTCGCCGGTCCTACGATCGAATTGTTGCCTGGCTCGACGCCCAAACGGCATTTCGGCGTCGGATCCCGATCCGTGCCCGGATCGCCCTCTTTGGAGCGGCAGTGGTGGCTGTCACCGTGGTTATCTTCGGCGTGCTGGTCTACCTGGTCGTGGAGAACAGTCTTGTCTCTCAGCAAGACGGGACGCTCAGCCGCGGTGGCGATCGAAACTGGTCGATTCTCCAATTTGGCCCGCACTACGTCCCTGGCAGGAATCCGTTCGGACAGACCGATCTCAGAACGAGCTCCGAACCCTTTTATGAAGTGTTCGACTCGCAAGGTACCGCGCTCGGATCGAGCGCATACCTTGACGGGATCTATCCACAATTCTCATTCGGCGTCTTCGATTCTGTCCCTGCGGATCACGGCGTCTTCAAAACGATTCACGCGACCAATGGGCCACAAGTCCATGCTTACTTGCGGGCCTGGAATCGCCCAGACTTTGGCATCAGGGGCTACCTCCTCTACGGCCAGTCGATCAGCAGTATCGAATCGCAGCTCCGGAGTCTTCGTCTCTTCTTGATCGCGGGAGGGTTCCTCAGCTTGTTCGGCGCTGGCCTCGCCAGCTGGTTGGTCGCGGGTCGAGCCCTTCGCCCACTTGATGAAATGGCGACCACCGCTGAAGACATCGGCCGAACGCAGGACCTGAGTCGCCGCCTGCCCGACAGCGGGACGAACGACGAAGTTGGGCGGTTGCAGCACAGCTTCAATCAGATGCTGCGCCAACTGGAGGATGCGTATCAGCGGCTGCGTTCCGCGCTGATCGCCCAACGCCGCTTTGTCGCGGATGCCTCGCATGAGCTGCGCACCCCGCTGACCACGATTCGCGGCAACATCGGCCTGCTGTTGAAGCGCGAGGACATCACCAGCGAAGACCGCGTGGCGGCACTCAACGACATCGCCGGCGAGAGCGAGCGGATGAGTCGGATGGTGCAGGATCTGCTGACACTGGCTCGAGCCGACGCGGGATATCACCTGGAGAAAGCGCCGGTCGATTTGCGGCCGATCGTCCAGGATGTCTCGCGGCAGGCGCAGACGCTTCAGCCGACTCGGCGGATTGACCTGCTGGACGGCGTGCCGGCAACGGTCGAGGGCAACGCCGACGCCATCAAGCAGCTGCTCTGGATCCTGATCGACAACGCGTTCAAGCACACGCACGAGGACGGACACATTGAGGTGCGGCTGCTGCGCAATGGTGAGTCGGCGGCGCTGACCGTCAGCGACGATGGCCCCGGCATTCCCGCCGGTGACCTGGAACGGATCTTCGAACGCTTCTACCAGTCCGACACCGCGCGCTCCGGTGAGGGCACCGGGCTCGGGTTGGCCATTGCGCGCTGGATCGCGCGGGAGCACGGCGGGCGCGTCTATGCGGCGAACAACCCGAGCGGTGGCGCGGCGTTCACCGTCGAGCTGCCGGTCGAGAAAGTCTTAGCGAACTCTTAGTCGACTTTCATAGGCGGCTCATCGGCCCAGCGCAGCATGGTGCTCGCACATGCAGGACCCGTTCGCTCCGGAGTTCCTCGAACCCCCGGCAGCCCCGGAGCCACCGTCGCCGCCCACTCCGCCCGTTCAAGCCGTTCCCTCCTTTCCCCACCGTCCGGCGCGCAGCATGGCAGCCGCCATGCTCGCCGCCGGGCTGGTCGTTGGTAGCGTCGGCGGCGGCGCCATCGGTGCCCTCCTCGCCAATCGCCACACCACCACGGCGAATACCCCCGCCATCACAGCGGCCGGCGTCGCGGCCCCGGCGCCTTCACCCGGATCGTACGCCGCGATTTATCAACAAACCGTCCCCGGGGTGGTCACCATCGCCACCCAGATCTCCCGCGGCGGCGCGCGTTCCTTCAGCCAGGCCGAAGGCTCGGGCATCGTCGTCGACAAGCAGGGCGACATCCTGACTAATGCGCATGTGGTCGCCGGCGCGACCCAGCTCCAGGTCACCTTCAATGACGGTCACACCGCGACCGGGCAGGTAAAGGGCGTCGACCAGAGCGCCGACCTGGCGATCGTCAAGGTCTCCGTTTCCCAGGATCAACTGCACCCACTCGCCATCGGCAACTCCGACACCTTGCAGGTCGGCGACACCGCACTCGCGATCGGCTCGCCTTTTGGTCTGCAGGGGACGTTCACGGCGGGCATCGTCTCCGGGTTGAATCGCAGCACCACCGCCCCCAACGGCCGGGCGCTGACCGGCATGATCCAGACCGACGCCCCGATCAATCCTGGCAACTCTGGCGGCGCCCTGATCGATGGGCGCGGTCAGTTGATCGGTATCAACGATTCGATCCAGAGCCCGGTCGAAGGCAACGTCGGCGTGGGCTTCGCCATCCCGATCAATCGCGCCGAGTCGCTGCTGCCGTCCCTGGAGAAGGGCGTGGCGATCCAGCATCCGTGGCTCGGCATCAGCGGCCAGACGATCACCACCGGAACCGCGGATCAGCTCGGCCTGAGTGGGAAGTCCGGGGTGCTGGTCGTCGATGTGGTCGCGGGCGGCCCGGCGGCGAAAGCCGGCCTGCAGGCCAGCGGCCAGGCGGACTCCAGCGATGACATCATCACCGCCATCGACGGCCACCAGATCACGACCATCGAGCAGCTGACTCAGTACCTCGACACCAAGAAAGTCGGCGACCACGTCACCCTGTCGGTGACCCGCAATGGCCAGCACATTTCAGTGGGAGTGACGCTGGGCAATTTCCAGGCTCAGCCGTCTGCCACGCCGTAACCGATGAGAGCCGCGACCGTGACCGTTCCAATAACCTCCGAAGGCCACCATGCGCCAAGCACCCACCCTTAAGCCGCTACCACGACTACGGCGCCACGCGTGGCTCACGGGCACGAGGGCCTGGGTCATCGGATTGGGCCTGGTCGGCGTGCTGCTCGTTGGCCTGATCGCGCGCGATACGGTCTTGGCGAGCCCCGCCGCGGTTACCATCCGGACGGCCACGGCCGATCGGGGCACCGTGGCCTCGGTGGTCAGCGGGACGGGATCCCTGCTTCCGGTGGGACGCATGACCGTCAACTTCAAGGCGGCCGGCATCCTGACTGAGGTCGACGTGAGGGTCGGCGACAAGGTGACGACGGGTCAGCTGCTTGCCCGCATCGATTCGTCCACGCAGCAGGCCGCGCTCGCTCAGGCGCAGGCGTCGCTGGCCGCCGCTCAGGCGAATGTTCAATCGACGCAGTCGCCCCTCACCGCGGCGCAGGTTGCGCAGCTGCAGCACCAAGTCACCGCCGCCCAGCAGAATTACAACGACACCGTCGCCTCCGTGAACGCGACCAATCAGGCCGACGCCACGACGGTCGCGAACGACCAGGCGAAAGTCAACGCAGACTGCCCGAACGGGGCGCAATGCAGCCAGGAGCGGGCCCAACTGGCGAGCGACCAGAGCAAGCAGCACATGGACGCGATCAGCGGCCAGTCGCGCATCAACTCAGCGTCGCAGCAGATCACCTCCGCCCGCGACAACCTGGCGGTGCAGACCCAGGTCAAACCGAACGCGCTGGCTTCGGGGCAGGCCCAGGTGGCATCCGCGGCGGCCCAGGCGCAAGCCGCCCAGGTCAGCCTGAACCAGACCACCCTCACGGCCCCGACCTCCGGTGTGGTTGTCAGCATCAATGGGGTGCCCGGAGAGACCGCCGGAGGCGGAACGGCGCAGGCACCGGGATCCCTGGCGCCACAGCCCTCGAGCGGGACGGGGTCGGGCGCTTCATCGGGCTTCATGGTGATCGATGACACCAGCAGCTACGTTGCTGTAATGCCGTTTGCTGAGACCGACGCCGCCCGGCTGGCGACCAACCAGACCGCGGCGCTCACCTTCGACGCCATCCCCAACCTGACGATCTCCGGACACGTGCTGAGCATCAGCCCGAGCGCGACGGTCGTCTCGAACGTCGTCGACTACTACGTCAGCTTCGTCCTGAACCGCACCGACCCGCGCCTGCGGGAGGGCATGACCGCGAACGCTTCCGTCACTGTGGCCCAGGCTGACAATGCCGTGCGCGTCCCCAATGCCGCGGTGCGCACCACCGGCGGAACCACGATGGTCACCGTGCTCGCGAAAGGCCAGCAGGTGCCCACCGAAGTCGTGACCGGAGTCGTGGGCGACACCTACACCGAAATCAAGGCCGGTCTGAATGAGGGCGACACGGTAGTGCTTCCCAGCATCCGCACGACGACCGGGACCACCACCAACGGTAACAACCTGTTGCGGGGCGGCGGTGGCTTCGGCGGTGGAGGCGTCCGGAGCGGCGGAGGGTGATCACCCTCGAGGGGGTGACCAAGATCTACCACGCCGGGGAGGTCGAGGTCCCGGCCCTCAAGGGCCTTTCGCTTCATATCCCGGAAGGCGAGTTCGTCGCCATCATGGGTCCCTCGGGGTCGGGCAAGAGCACGTTGATGAACTTGATCGGCTGCCTCGACCAGCCGTCGTCGGGCCGCTACATCCTGGATGGCTACGATGTGTCGGCCCTGAGCGACGATCAGCTGGCCTGGATCCGCAATCGAAAGATCGGCTTCGTCTTCCAGTCGTTCAACCTGATTCCTCGGGCGAGTGCCGTCCACAACGTCGAGATGCCCTTGATTTACGCCGGTGATAACCAGCAGCGGCGGGAGCGGGCGATGGCCGCACTCGAATCGGTCGGGATCCTGGACCGAGCCAGCCACCTGCCCAACGAGCTCTCTGGAGGTCAGCAGCAGCGCGTCGCGGTCGCCCGCGCCCTGGTGACCGACCCAGCCATCCTGCTCGCCGATGAGCCGACCGGCAACCTCGATAGCGAATCGAGCCTGGAGATCATGAAGCTGCTGCGCGATCTCAACCGGCAGGGCCGAACCATCGTGCTGATCACGCACGAGGCCGACATCGCTTCGTTCGCTTCGCGGGTGGTCCGGCTGCGCGACGGCGTCATTGTCAGCGATCAACGCCAATCGGTCGCCACGGAGATGGTGCAGTGAGCATCCTCGAGGGGCTGCGGCTGGCGGTAAACGGGTTGTTGTCGAACCGGTTGCGGTCGGCGCTGACCATGCTCGGGATTCTGATCGGCGTGTCGGCCGTGATTTTGCTGGTCGGCGTCGGGAACGGTGCGACGATCGCCGTCCAGCAGCAAATCCAGTCGCTCGGCTCCAACCTGCTGACGGTTTTTCCCTCCAACGCGAGAGGCGCGGGTGGGGTCCAGCAGGGGTTCGGCACCGGCTCGACGCTGACGCTTGACGATGCGAAGGCGATCGCGAACCGGCAAACGTCGCCGGACGTGGTGACCGCCATCCCCAGCGCCGGCGGTCGGGCGCAACTCACCTACGGCAATCAGAATTGGAACAGCAGCCTGACCGGCACCACCCAGGATTTCCCCTCCGTTCGGAACTACCAGATGGCGAGCGGTCAGTTCTTCAGCTCGGGCGACGTGGACGCCTCGAGCAAGGTCGCGGTAATCGGCCCGACGGTGGCGACCAACCTCTTCAGCGGGGCGGATCCGATCGGCCAGGTCATGAAGATCAACCGGCAGAACTTCCGCATCGTCGGCGTCTTCGCCCCGAAAGGGTCCTCCGGCGGCTTCAACAACCAGGATGACGTGGTGGTCGTACCGATCACGTCAGCCTGGAGCTACCTCCTGGGCGGGCGCGGCCGGAATGTCCAGCAGATCTACGTCGAGGCCACCAGCGCGGAGGCGACAGCGGCGGCCAACACCGAGGTCACGCAGGTCTTGCTCGACCGGCATCACATCTCGGATCCAACGCTCGCCGACTTCCAGATTCTGAGCCAGCAGGACGTGCTCAACAGCGCGGCATCGACCACTGGCGTGCTGACGCTGATGCTGGGCGCGATCGCCGGCATCTCGCTCGTCGTTGGCGGCATCGGAATCATGAATATCATGCTCGTCACCGTCACCGAACGGACCCGTGAGATCGGCATCCGTAAGGCGATCGGCGCCCGGCGTCAGGACATCCTGCTCCAGTTCCTGATCGAGTCGATGTTCCTGTCGGGCCTCGGTGGGGCGCTCGGGATCCTGATCGGCTTCGGCCTGGCCCGAGTCTTGCCGCTCGTCGTATCCACTCTGCCGACCCCGATCATCTCCACGCCATCGGTCTTTTTGGCGTTCGGCATCTCCGTCGGTATCGGTCTCTTCTTCGGTCTCTATCCCGCGAATCGAGCGGCGCGGCTCCGTCCAATCGAAGCCCTTCGCTACGAGTGAATTCCCAGGAGGTTACGGAATGATCAAATACCCGATCGCGGCACTCATCGTCGTCGTTGCGCTGCTCGGCGGCTTCTACGGCGGCTACAAGATTGGTGGGGGTGGCACGGCCAGCGCCGCCAACGCGACCACGACCGGCACCGGGCGGAACGGCGGCACCGGGTTCGGCGGGGGCCGCGGAATTGCTGCCGCCTGCCCATCCCCGGGCGCCACGCCGGCAGCCTCGGCGAGCGGGGCCGCGGCCCGTCGGGGCGCCACCGGCACCGTCACCAACCTGACCAACAACAGCCTGGCGATCCACGACGCCCGCTGCAACACCGACGTCAAGGTGACCTTCGACCAGAGCGTGATCGTGCGGAAGACCGTGGTCGGCCAGTCATCCGACCTGCAGGAAACCGAGACGATCACGGTGACGGGCACGCGCCAAGCGGATGGCAGCATCAAGGCGAACAGCGTCAATATCGTCCCGGCCGGCTCGGGCGGCTTTGGAGGCGTCGGCGCCAACGGCGGCTGATCTGGACCGGCTGACCTGGCTGGTGCTGGCTGTCGTCCTGCTGCTGAGCGGGGTGTATCTATACCTACACCTGGTCGCGGACTGGCTCGCCTTTCTCGTCATGGGCGTGGGAGCGGGCATTGGCATTGCCCTGACCGGAAGCGTGATCCACGATGCGTTCGCCGGCCAGCGCGAGCGCCGCTAACGTCGGGCCTGGGTCAGGCGCTCACCGTCACCGGCGTCTCCCGCACTGGATCCAGCCGGTAGCCGGCGCCGCGCACGGTCACGATCTCGAAGCCGAGCTTGCCGAAGCGCCCCAGCTTTTCCCGCAGCCAGCGGATGTGGACGTCGACGGTCTTGCGGTCGCCGAGATAGTTGTAGCCCCAGACCTGCTCGAGGAGGATCTCGCGAGTCAAGACCCGGCCTGGCCGGCGGACCAGGTAGGCCAGCAGTTCCCATTCTTTGGGGGTCAGTCGCAGCTCGGTGTCGTCGACCATGGCGCGGTGCCCGGCCCGGTCGATCTTGAGCCGCCCCAGCCGGTCCTCCTCGATCTCCGGGCGCACGTCCCGTTGCTCGCTGCGGCGAAGCACCGCCGTCATGCGGGCGAACAGCTCTCGGAGCGAAAACGGCTTGGTGATGTAGTCGTCGGCCCCCAGCTGCAGCCCGACCACCTTGTCGACTTCACTCTCCTTGGCGGTCAGCATGATGATCGGCACGTTGCTTTCCTGGCGGAGGATGCGGCACACCTCCAGACCGTTCAGCTCGGGCAACATCAGGTCGAGCAGGATCAGGTCGGGGCGCGAGCTGCGCGCCCGGGCCACGGCGTCCGCCCCATCCTCGGCCACCGTCACCGCGTAGCCCTCTTTCTTGAGGTTGAAGGTCAGCGTGTCCCGGATGGTCGCGTCATCCTCGACCACCAGGACGCGCTTGGGCACTCAGCTCAGCTCCACGATCCGGCCGGTGTGCAGGAAGACGACGTCCTCGGCGATGTTGGTCACCCGGTCGGCGATCCGTTCCAGGTCCTTGGCGAGAAACAGCAGGATGGCGGCCCGCTCGACCGTCTGCGGATCGTTGACCATGAACTGCACCAGCTCCTGCCAGATGCGCCGGTAGAGGACATCGACCTCGTCATCGCGCTCGGCGATCATGCGGGCCTTGTCCTGGTCGGCTTCGATCACGGCGCCGAGGATCTCGTGCACCTGCGATTCGGTGATCTCGGCCATCCTGGGCAGGTCGATATAGGGCTTGAGCTGCGGCATGTCGTTGAGTCGGAGCGCCGCCCGGGCAATGCCGACGGCGTGGTCACCCATCCGCTCCAGCTCGAGCACCATGTGCTGGAAGCTCACGATCAAGCGCAGGTCGCGGGCCACCGGCTGCTGGGTGGCCATGATCATGAAGGCCCGCTCGCGCAGCTGGCGATGGAGCTCATTGACGTCCTGATCTCGAGCGATGACCTCCTTCGCCAGGGCATTGTCACGATCGACCAGGGCGCGCATCGATTCGGCGATCGCCTGCTCGACCATGCTGCCCATCCGCAGCACGCCGGTCTTCAGCTCGGCAAGCTCTTGATCAAATAGGGTCCGGGTGGTGGCCACGACCTGGATTGCTACCCGAATCGGCCGGTGATGTAATCCTCGGTCCGGCTCTCCTTCGGGCGATTGAAGATGTCGTCGGTGGGCCCGAACTCGATGACCTCGCCGGCGCGTCGCTGGTTCATCAACATGAAGGCCGTGAAATCGGAGACCCGTGAAGCCTGTTGCATGTTGTGCGTCACGATCACGATCGTATACCGCTTCTTGAGATCTTGCATGAGCTCTTCAATCCGCAGGGTGGCAATCGGGTCGAGCGCCGACGCCGGCTCGTCCATCAGGATCACCTGGGGTTCCACCGCCAGGGCACGCGCCAGGCAGAGACGCTGCTGCTGACCCCCGGAAAGGTTGAGCGCCGAGCGTCGTAGCCGATTCTGCACTTCGTCCCACAGCCCGGTGTCCTTCAGGCTCTGCTCGACGATGTCGTTGATCCGGGATTTGGACCAGCCGAGCATGTGAGGGCCGTAGGCGACGTTGTCGTAGATCGATTTGGGGAACGGGTTCGGCCGCTGAAAGAGCATGCCGACCTGCCGGCGGAGCTGGATGACATCGGTATCGGGGTCGAGCACGTTGTGGCCGTCGAGCAGCACCTCGCCGGTGGCGCGGGTGCTGGGGGTGAGGTCGTGCATCCGGTTGAAAATCCGCAGGAAGGTGGTTTTTCCACAGCCCGATGGCCCGATCAGTGCCGTGATCCGGCGCGCCTGCACCGCCAGCGAGGCGTCCTCCAGTGCCTGAAAGTCGCCATAGAAGAAGTTGACATGCCGGGCGTCCAGCTTGATCTCGGCATCGGCGTCCGCGACCGGCCGCGGGGCGATTTCAGTCTGCATCGTGGGGCTGGAAATCATTCTCCCTTAACAGCCGCTCAGCGCTGGATCCGGCGCACGTAGAGCCGGGCGAGGATATTGGCCGAGGCGACGAGCAGCACGAGCAGCAGGGCCGCCGCCCAGGCCTGGTCTTGGAGATTCTGGTAGGGGGACAGCGCGTTCCTGAAGACGGTCAGCGCGAGCGCCCCCATCGGCTGGAGAGGATTCGATTGCACGATCTCGTTGCCGAACGCCGTGAACAGCAGGGGCGCGGTCTCGCCCGCGGCGCGCGCGATGGCAAGGAGCGCGCCCGTGACAATGCCGCCCAGTGCCGCCGGCACGACGATTTCGACGGTGACGCGCCAGCTGGGTGCGCCGAGAGCCAGCCCCGCCTCCCGGAGCGCCTGAGGAACCAGCATGAGGGCGCTCTCGGTGGCCCGCAGAATCACCGGCAGCATCAGCACCGCCAGGGCGACCGATGCCGAGATGGCGGAGAAATGATGCGTCGTCAAGACCACTACGGTATAGCCAAAGATCCCGAAGGCGATCGAAGGCAGGCCGGTCAGGACATCGCTGATGAATCGGACGGTGTCACCCAGCCGGTTGCGTCCATACTCGGAAAGAAAGACGCCGATCAGCGCGCCAATGGGCACCGCCAGCAGGGAGGCCATCCCCACGATTTCGAGCGTGCCGATGATCGCGTTCAGAACGCCGCCGCCCGGGACACCCTGGGGGTGAGGCGGGTCGGTAAAGAACCCCGGTGTGAGCAAGCCGGGCAAACCTTTGATGACGACGAAGAGCAAGAGCACCAGGACGGGAATAGCCGCAACCATGACGCACAGCGCGATCAGCGCCGCCACGAGCCGGTCGAGGAAGATCCGGACCAGCGGGCGGCTCATGTGGCCATGGGCTCCGAGCCGGTAAAACGCCAGACGAGAAGCCGGGCCAGGACATTGACCGCGATGGTGATCAGGACCAGGACCAGCCCAAGGTAAAAGAGCGAGCCGAGGTACACGTTGCCAACCGCTTCGGTGAACTCGTTCGCGATCACGCTCGGCAGCGTGTATCCCGAGGCGAACAGCGAGGCACTGATTTCATTCCGGTTGCCAATCACCATGGTGACCGCGATGGTTTCGCCGAGAGCGCGCCCCAGCGATAGGAGGGCGGCGCCGGTGATCCCCACCCGCGCATACGGCAGGATGACGGACCAGATCGTCTCGGCATTGGTCGCGCCCAGCGCGAGGCTGGCTTCGCGGAGCGCCCGCGGAACGGCTCGGATCACGTCACGGGACAGCGCGGTCATGATCGGCAGGACCATGATGGCGAGCACCAGGCCGGCGGTCAGGTACCCATAGCCGCTCGGCGAGCCCTGAAACAGCGGCAGGAACCCAAGGGTGTGATTGAGAAACGGGTCAACGTCGTCACGCATCAACGGGGTCAGGATGAAGAACGCGAAGAGACCGATGACGACACTGGGGATGCCCGCCAGTAGTTCGATGGCGAAGGAGAGCGGGCCGCGTAGCAGGCGCACCCCGGACTCTTCGGCCAGGAACAGGGCGGCGGCCAACCCGATCGGAAACGCGATGAGCAGCCCGATCACCGAGGTCACCGCGGTACCGTAGATCGCCGACAGGGCGCCGAACTGCGTTCGCACCGGGTCCCAGGTCCGGCCGATGAAGAAGCCAAGCCCGAACCGGGCAATCGCCGGCAGGGCCGGGACAATGAGGGCAACGACAAAAATCGCCGCGATCACCAGGATGAGGGCCGCGGCGGCGAACGCAACCGCGCGGAAGACGTCGTCGCCGGAAATGAGTCGCCGCTGGCGGCTCGTGGCCACCAGCGGCGCCGGGGCTACCCGTTCGGCCGTCCCCTTGCCCATTCGCTCGTTAGGACGAGACCTTGAGGAGCGCGCTCCCCCCGGAGGTGACGCCTTTCAGGGCGGCGATGTCGTTCGCCACCATATTGCTGGGGAGCTTCGCGTAGTGAAGATTCACGGCGTATTGCTGGCCGTCGTTGACCAGCCAGTCCAGCAGGTCGACCGTCGCCGTCCCCTTGGTCTTGTCCGGCTGGTCGGTGTATACCATCAGCCAGCTATAGCCGCTGATCGGGGCGCTGTCCTTACCGGGCGCGTTGACAATGGAGAAGTTGGTGGGCGATGTGCCGAGGTACTGACTGGCGGCCGCCGTCGCCCCGGCCGCGCTGGGAAGCACGAAGTTGCCGTCCGCATTCTTCAGCTGGGCCTGCGTCATCTTGGTCTGCAGCACGTAGGCGAGCTCCACGTAGCCGATCGCACCGGGCGTTTGCGTGATCCGGGTCGCTACACCCGCATTGCCCGACGCACCATCGCCAACCGGCCAGTTCACGGATTTGCCGGGTCCCCCGGTCTTCGCCTTCCAAGCGGCACTGACGTTGGAGAGATAGTCCGTGAAGATATACGTCGTTCCGCTGCCGTCCGAGCGGTGGATAACCCGAATGTCCTGGTTCGGCAGGTTGAGACCGCTGTTGTCGGCCTTCAGCGCGGGGTCATTCCACTTCTTGATGGTGCCCAGGAAGATCGCGGCGATCGTGTCCGGCGTGAGCTTGAGCTGGCCATCTCCGATGCCCTGCAGGTTGTAGGCGAGCGACTCGGTGCCGAGGGTGCTGGCGATCTGCACCACCTTATCGGGGCCGCCCATGGCGGCTGCCTCCGAGGTTTTCAGGGGGACGTCGCTGGCGCCGAAATCGACGGTCTTCTTGCTCAGCTGTTGAATGCCGGCCCCGGAGCCAACCGGCTGGTAATTGACCGTGACCTGGCTGAACTTCTGGTTGTAGGCATAGAAGGCCGCCTGATAAAACGGCGCCGGAAAGGTCGCGCCCGCGCCATTCAGGGAGGCGGCGGGCGGGGTTGGCGCGCCGGCGCCCCCGGTCGCGGGAGTGGTGGTCGCCGACGAGGTGCCGCCGCAAGCGGCGAGCAGTAAGCCTGCGGCGACCGACGCGGCCACGAGGATACCTTTCATGCTGGCGATGCTTCCTCCTTCAAATCGAGCGAGAACTGCGGCACGGGTGAGCGCGGGCGATCTATCTCCGATCCTAGCCACGCCACGTAATCGCCCGGTGGGCGGACGGTTAACGAGAGGTTAAGGGCGCGCGCGGAAGCCGCAGTCGAACCAGTGTTCCGGCACCAGGAGTGCTCTCGGCGGTGATCGTTCCGCCCTGCAGCTCCACCAGGTGGCGGGCGATGGACAGCCCCAGGCCGCTTCCCGGCTGACCGCCGCGGGCGCGGTCCACCTTATAAAACCGCTCGAAGATGCGTGGCAGATCCCGCGGCGGAATGCCCACGCCGGTGTCGCGGACGGTGATCTCAACTCGTGACAAGTCGTCGCGAGCCGACACGACGACCTCGCCCGCGCTGGTGAATTTCAGCGCGTTGTCAAGGATCTTCTCCAGGGCCTGGTCGGTTTTGCCCTTATCGCCCAGGGCCTCGATTCGGCCATCCGCCATCTCGACGCGAACCTCGAGACTGGCCGCGGTAGCCCGCGGCTGGTAGCGATCCACCAGTTCCCGAACGAGCTCGGCCAGGCTGAAGGGGGCGTGGTCGACCTCGACGCCTTGCGCGTCGAGCGCGGCCAGCTGCGTCAGGTTCCGGAGAATCGCCTGGAGGCGCTGCGATTCCTGGATGACGCGATCGATGAATGAGCGGGCATCGCCGTCAGCAGGAAGCTGGCCCGATAGGGTTTGGGCCGCGAGATCCAGCCCGGCTAGCGGGGTGCGCATCTCATGCGAAAGGTTGGCGACGAACTGCTGCCGAACGGTTTCCAGGTAACGGACGCGACTGATATCACGCACCAATAGGCCCACCGCCTCCGTGCCGAACGGCACCGCGCGAGCCTGGAGCCGCCGGCCCGATAGCGGCAATTCCACCTCGATCGTCTGTTCGAGCCCCGCCTGTTGCGCCCGGGCTACCAGGGCTTCGATCCGATGGTCGCGGACCACCTCAACCAGCGGTCGGCCCGTCGGGTGCTCGGCGGCGCTGAAGATCAGCCGTGCCGCGGGATTCAGCCAGCGGACGATGCGGCCCTCGATGAGAACCATACCTTCCTCGGTATGGTCGAGGAAGGACGCCGGCTCGCCGACCTGAGCGGCATCGCCAGGTGAGGGCCCTGCATGCTGGGACCCTCCGTCGCCACCTCCGTCACCTCTTCGTCGCCAGAACCGCGACATCCCGGCCCGAATCTAGCAAAGGCGGTAGCCGCGCCCGCGAAAAGAACGCCGCTCCAGCAGCGGGAGGCGCCCGGCTGCTTCCTTTAAGGTTGCAGGGGGGACGTCGAGCCACCACCGGAGGTGCGGCATGAGATTGAGCCTGGTACCCCAGGAGCGGCGGTTCTACGCGCTATTCAAGCGGCAAGGCGAGTTGGTGAGCGAATCACTCGACCAATTGCGGAACGGTTTGCTGGAGGGCCAGACCCGGCATCCTCGTCTTCGAGAACTGGAACACGAATGCGATGACGTCACCCACGAGATCTACAACCTGATCAACCAGACGTTCGTGACGCCGTTCGAGCGGGAAGACATTTATGACCTCGCCTCATCCCTCGACGAGGTCGTCGATCTCGCCGAGGAAGTCTCCGACAAGATCGACCTCTACCGGGTCCAGGAGATCACCCCCTCAGCTCGCCGAATGGGTGAGGCGCTCGCCAGGGCGGGCAAGGAGCTCGAACTCGCGGTGGCCGGGCTCGAGGGGTTCAAGGACCTTGCGTCGCATCGCCTGGCGATCCATAGCCTGGAGAACGAGGGCGACCGGATCACGCGCGAGGCGCTGGCCCAGCTCTTCACCGACGGTGCCAGTCCAAGCGACCTGGTGAAATGGAAGGACCTCTACGATCTGCTCGAAACCACCATGGACCAGTGCGAGCACGTGGCCAACGTCCTGGAGGCGACCTCGATCAAGAATGCCTGAGCAGCTCTTGCTGCTTATCACCATCCTGATCGCGGTCGGCTTCGACTTCACGAACGGTTTTCATGACACGGCCAACGCCATTGCAACCTCGGTGTCGACCCGTGCCGTGTCGCCTCGGCTGGCCGTGCTGATCGCCTCCGTGCTCAACCTGGCAGGTGCCGTGATCACCGTGGTGTTCTTCCAGGCCAAGGTCTCGAACACGATTGCGAAGATCGTGTCCTTCAAGGCCGGTCTGGTCGTCATCATCGCCGCTCTTGTAGGTGCCATCACCTGGAACCTCGTCACCTGGTACCTCGGGCTGCCGAGCAGCTCCACGCACGCCCTGGTGGGGGGACTGAGCGGTGCTGCAATTGCGGCCGCCCATGGTCTGAGCGGTGTTAAAGCTGCCGAGTTTTGGAAGACCGTACTATCGCTCGTGATTTCGCCTCCTGTCGGCTTGCTTGTGGCCGCCATCTTTATGACGGCGCTGTTGGTCGTTCTTCACGGTGCCCGACCAGCACCCCTGAACCGGACGTTTCGCAGCCTCCAGATCTTGACCGGCGCCCTCGTTTCATACTCACATGGCGCGAATGACGCGCAAAAGACAATGGCCGTCATGACTCTCGCGTTGGTGGCCACAGGCCACCTCGCGACGTTCCAGGTCCCCGTTTGGGTGGTTCTGCTCTCGGCGACAGCAATCGCCTTCGGGACTTATGCCGGCGGGTGGCGGATCATCCGGACGCTTGGCTGGCGTATCTACAAGCTGGATCCGGCAACGGGTATGGCGGCCCAACTGACGGGGGCCGCCGTCATCCAGTTTGCGACGCAATTCGGTCTGCCCGTGTCGACCACGCACGTGATCACTGGCTCCGTGATGGGAGCAGGCGCGTCACGGCGGCTCTCCGCCTTGCGATGGGGCGTGGGCGCCAACATCGTTACGGCGTGGGTGCTAACCATCCCGGCTGCCGGCCTCACCGCCTGGGTGGCATACGCCATCCTGAGTACGGCCGGCTTGCGGGGCTAGCGGCGAGCTTTTACGGGGCTGGCAGATACTTCGCGCTGGTGACCCGGCCGTTCTCGTCGTACAGCACCCAGGTCCCGCCCTTCTCGTTGCGGGCCGCGGTCCTGGCGACGACGCCTTGCTCGACCAATCGTTCCAGTAGCTCCTCACTGACGTCGCCATGGGTGCAGAGGACGAGGTTCTGACCCTTAAACGATTGCATCAGGCGGATCACGCTCTCACCGCCCGCCCCTTCCTCGAGGTCTTTTCGCGGCTCGATCGGTAGCTTGCGCCTGGCAGCCAGCGGTTCGATGGTTTGCAGGCAGCGGACGTACGGGCTGGAGAGAAGCCGGTCGATCGGCTCGTCCTTGAGGCGCTCGGCCAGCGCTTCGGCCTGCTGCCGGCCGGACTTCGTCAGCGGCCGGAGCCGGTCGTCCCCCTCCCACTCCTCGCGGTCACCCGCCTTGGCATGGCGGACGACATAAGCCGCCATTCCGAGCGGGACTAGGCGGTCGCTTCCAGGTCGAAGGCACGGAGCAGCGCGCGATCGCGACGATAACTGAGCAGGTCGAGGGCTTCGTCGACGGTGACCCAGCGAACTTCATCGACTTCGCTGCCGGCTCGAAAGCGGCCACCGACGACGTCCATCAGCCAGTAGCAGGCGACCTTGTCGCGACCTTTGTGATCTGCATACGCCGTGCAGCCGAGCGGAGATATCAGTTTGCAGCGCAGTCCCGTCTCTTCCTCGACCTCGCGGAGCGCCGTTTCCTCGAGCGTCTCGCCGCGGTCGACCTTGCCCTTGGGAAACGACCAGTCGTCATAGCCCGGACGGTGGACGATCGCCACTCGCATGGTTCCGCGCGAGCCGTTTCGCCGGACCACGCCCCCCGCTGCCTTGACCAGCTTGGCCTCATCGACATTCAAGATCTTTGCTGCCATGGACACCCCTTGCGGTATTTGTTGCTGCGACGATTGGTGCGTCAACGCGGCTTGGGTCATATCATCCACCTTCTGAGCCGCTTGCGGTCAACTTTTTTCCAGACTTTAGGCCATTCCGCCCGGTCATGCGCCGCCGCGTCACGTTCCATGGCGCATAGTTCACCCGCGACGAAGGCCCGCTGGCCCTGCTGCCCAGCCCCACGCAACCAGCGCTGAGCCGTCACGCTGTCCTGGTGGTCGCCGAGCACATCCTGAAGGCCGGCAGCCGCATCGGCGAGCTGACTCGCGACCTTCCCGACGATGGGCGCGCCGGCTTCGGCGGCATAGCGAACGCGCTTCGCGAGGATGCGGGTCCGATGCAGCTGCGCGTCGGCCGGGGAATCAGGCATCCGCGACACGCCTTTCCGCAAGCGCTTCCAGTCACGTCGCGCGAGCGCGGGGACCGCCGTCGCCGCCGGCTGTTGCGCCTCCGCGACCAGCGCCGGCGCGCTTGAGGCGTCGACCAGCCGCTCGACCAAATCGATATAGCGATCGGAGCGCATATCGAGCACCAGGCGACCTCGGGCCTCCTCGCTTTCGGCCTGGAGTTCGTCGGCCAGCTCGGCGACCACCGGTCCGTCATCCTCGATCAGTGCTGTGGTCCGGCCGCGCAGCCGCTGGCTCATCACCTGCCGGTCGCGTACGCTGCCCAGCCCGGCGCCCAGCCAGCGCAGGTCTTCGCGCAGCGCATTCGCCCAGTCCTGATCGAGCAGGCTGCGGAAGGTGCGCAGTTGCGAGCGCAACCGTCGGGTCGCGACCCGGGCGCGATGGACATCCTCCGGGTCGTCGCCGAGGCGCACGCCGGGGTCGTGGCGCAGCAGGCTGGCGACCGAGACGGCGAGGATATGACGGACCAGCTCGCCGGCGGTGGAGGTGGACGAGACCGGGATCGGGTCGACTTCCGGCGCCGCGGTGGCGCGCGCGCCCAGGGCTCGCACCACCTTGGAGGCCTGGTCCTCGTCGGCGGCGCCGGCGTCACGCAGCCGGGCCAGGATCGGCTCGAGCAACCGCTCCGCCGAGGGATCGCGCAGCTCGACCTCGACCTCGCGGAATCGACTCTGTACTCGCAGGCCCTGGATGACCGAAACATCATCGTCGACCACTTCCGCCAGCACCGCGCCCTCGCGGTTCTTCAGCTGCACCCGGCGGCGTAACGTCGACAGGCTGGCCACCGGGACGAGCGTCGATCGCCGGACGTACGCGATCACCAGGGCGACCGCCGCCTCTGGCGGACGGCCACCGCTCCCGGGAAACTCGAGCTCTCGTCGGGTCAGCGTCGGCCCCTCGCTGGTGGTTGGGAGCTTCAGCGTCCAGCCCTCGCCCTGGCGGAGCCGAAAGTTGCAACCCCAACGAGCCAGGCGCAGGTCCGGCGTGTCGTAGTAGACCGTCTCCAACCGGTGCTCGTCGACCGGCGTGGTCTCGACCGCGGCGGCGACATCGTCGAGGTCGGGCAGCCGAAACCCCGGCGTGACCGCGAGCTTGACCTCGCGCTCAAGCATCCGGTGCGGAACCGTTGCCGGCGACGGCCCTCGCCTGGGCCAGTTGCTCGAAGGCTCGCTGGGCGTTCACGCCCTTGAGCGTGGGAATCTTGGCCCAGGAACCGTCGGCATGCAGGCCCCAGGCGAGCACGTCATCCTGCAGCTCGATGTCGAGGAGCTGGCCCAGGCGCGCCTGGAGGCTCCGCTCGACGACCGGCACCATGGCCTCGACGCGGCGATCGAGGTTGCGGGGCATCAAGTCCGACGAGCCCAGGTAATACTCGACCCCGCCGCCATCCGGGCCGAAGCGGAAGATCCGCGAGTGCTCGAGGAACCGCCCGACCAGCGAGCGAACCCGAATGTGATCGGAGAGCCCCGCCACCCCCGGCCGAAGCGTGCAGAGGCCTCGGACGATCAGGTCGATTTCGGTTCCGGCCTGCGACGCGGTGTACAGCGCTTCGACGATTTCGGGATCGACCAGACTGTTGACCTTCAGAATGATCCGGCCACCACCAGGACGGGCCGCCTCGCGACGGATCAGCCGGATGATGTTGGAGCGCAGGCCGACCGGGGCGACCAGCAGCTGACCAAAGCGGCGCTGCCGGCTGTAGCCAGTCAGGAAGTTGAACAGCTCCGCGACATCCGAACCCAGCTCGGGATCCGCCGACAACAACCCGACGTCTTCATAGATCTGCGCCGTCTTGGGGTTGTAGTTGCCGGTGCCGACGTGAACGTAGCGCCGGATCCCATCGGCCTCCCGCCGCACCACCAGCGCGACTTTCGCATGGGTCTTGAGCCCGACTACGCCGTACACGACGTGGACGCCGACCTGTTCCAGTGCCTGGGCCCAGACGATGTTGGCCTGTTCGTCCCCGCGCGCCTTTAGTTCGACCAGCGCCACCACCTGCTTGCCACTTTCCGCCGCCCGGATCAGGGCCCGCACGATGGGGCTCACCGGACCAGAGGTGCGATACAGGGTCTGCTTGATGGCGAGCACGTCCGGATCCTGAGCGGCCTGGTCGACGAAGGCTTCCGCCGAGGTGGCGAACGAGTCATAGGGATGGTGGACGAGGACGTCGCCCTCCGCCACGACCTTGAAGATGTTGGCCGGGACGGCGCCGACGCCCTGCAGGCGGCGTTGCGTCACCGGCGTCCAGGGCTCCGCCTTGAGGTCGGCACGGTCGAGCGCGTAGACCGCCCAGAGGCTGGAGAGGTCGAGGAGACCGGCAACCCGGTAGACGTCGGTCGACTCGAGTTCGAGCTCTCGAACGAGAAGATCGAGAACCTCATCGGACATCGCGGCGTCGACCTCGAGGCGCACCACCTGGGCCCGGCGCTGCTGGCGGCGCAACTCGGTCTGAATCGCGGCCAGCAGGTCGGCGGCCTCTTCGTCGACCAGGTCGAGGTCCGCGTCGCGCGTGACCCGGAAGGGATGACGGCTGACGATCTCCATCCCGGGAAACAGCTCGTCGAGGTGGAGCGCGATCACCTGTTCCAGCGGGACGAAGCGCTTGCCGTCCGGGAGCGCGATAAAGCGAGGCAGCAGCGGTGGGACCTTGACCCGGGCGAAACGCATGTCGTGCCGAATGGGGTCGCGAACCATCACCGCCAGGTTGAGCGAGAGGTGCGAAATGTAGGGAAAGGGATGCGCCGGGTCGACCGCGAGCGGTGTCAGCACCGGAAAGATGCGGGCTTCGAATTCGGCGGCGAGGAAGGTGCGATCCGCCTCGTCGAGGTTATCGATCGTGGCGATCGAGACGCCATGTTGTTCGAGAGCCGGCGCAACCCGACCGCTGAACAAGGACGTGCTGCGCTCGAGCAGGCTGCCAGCCCGCTGATGAATAGCACGCAACTGCTCGCCGGTGGTCATGCCATCCGGGGAGGTCTGCGGCAGCGCCGCGTGCACCTGCTCCTTCAGGCCGGCGACGCGGACCTGGAAGAACTGGTCGACGGTTTCGCCCAGGATGGCAAGGAAGCGGACCCGCTCCAGCAGCGGCAGCGAGATGTCCTCGGCCATCGCCAGCACCCGATCGACGAAATCCAGCTGCGAGAGCTCACGGTTGAGGTAGCGCGGCAGGGCAGGCGCCGCCTGGACTTCTGGTGGCGGTGCGGGCGCGATTTGGTCTGTCAGTGACCCGACCGATTCCATGGCAGCCGTGGACCCCTCGAGCTGGATTGGTGCTTCCCCCTCACGGGACCAGTATATGAAGCGCCAGATTAAGGCCAGGCTTGCGGCCTACGGCGATCCGGATTCGCGGCGGATGCGATACAGGACATGGGGCCGGATCGGGTGCCCGGAAGGAACGGCAGGGTGCTCGAAGTCGCCGGCGGGGTCGCGCACCATCCCGATCCGCTGCATCACTCGCTGAGAGCGGAGATTGCCGACGCTGGTGAAGGATAGGATCTCCTTGAGACCTGCCTGCTCAAAACCGAAGGCGACCGCCGCCCGGGCCGCTTCGGTCGCGTAGCCGTTGCCCCAGTGCGCGCGGGCCAGGCGCCATCCCACCTCGACCGCCGGAGTAAACGGTGCCGCGAACAACGCCTCATGCAGGCCGACGAAGCCGACGAAGGGCGCCACCCCGGGGACCTCGACGGCCCAGAGGCCGAAGCCGCGTCGCTCGAATTCTTGCTCGATGCGACTCATGAAGTCTGTCGTTTCGGCCCGGGTACGCACCCCGTGATGGAAGTGCTCCATGACGGCGGGATCGGCGTTCATCGCCGCGAATGGGTCGAGGTCGTTCTCTCGCCAGCGACGTAGCAGCAGCCGCGTGGTACGGAGCTCAGGCTGGCGGCTCACCGCATCACCGTATCGGTTGTCGCCAACCACGGAACAATCGCTGCACACCGATCAAGAAAAGCAGGACCCCGGCAATCACAAAGAGGATGACGGTCTCCTTCCCGGGTCCGCTATCGCCAGAGCGCGGATTGCCGGTCGCGTCGAACAGCCAGGCCGACTTCCCGGCGAGCAGCAAGACCTGCCCGCTCGCCATGGTGCCCAGAGCCGGACTGCCCTGCCAGGACGGCGGACGCGTAATGCGCGACCAGTAGTCGGCGCCGGCGTCGTAGGCGACGGCTTCCTGGCGTGAGGTGAGCGCCAACAGGCGCTGGTCGACGGCAGAGGCGACGGCCACGTAGGGCTCCGGGCTGAGGCTGAAGGTTGGTGGTGAACCAAGACTCCAGGACCTCGAGCCGATGTCGTAGAGCTCGGCGTCGAGGGCGGCGTTGAGGGCGAACCCTCCTCCGAACACCGTGAACGCCCGCCCGCCCATGAGAACAACGTGGCTTCCGATCAAGGTAGCAACCTGCTGGCTGCGAGCCTGAGGCAAGGGGGCGACCATCGTCCAGGACCCCCTTACGGGATCAAAGACCTCGGCGCTCGCCATCGGATTACCCTGGTCATCGCCACCGGCGACCAGCACCGTCGAGTCCGATAACCGCGTGGCGGACGCAAAGATCCGACCGGTGTGCATCGAGCCCGCCGATCGCCAAGTTTGCCTCGCGGGGTCGAAGATCCAGGCGGCCGCCAGCCCACTCGGCTGTGGATAGAGGTTCGGAGAATCGGCGGCGCCGCCGCCAACGAGCACGGTTCCATCCAATAGCAACACCGCGAACGGGGCCGCGCGTGCCGCGGGCATGTCCGGCATTCGGCTCCACCGGTTGGTGCGCGGATCGTAGAGGAACGCTCGCGGCACCGCGATCCCCTCGCGATCGATACCCCCCACGAGAAGGACGTCCTCATTGGGCAAGATCACGATGGCCGGGTAGGAGAGGGCTTCGGGCTCTGGCGCTTGAAGTCGCCACGTTCCGCTCGCGAAACGCTCGACCGTGGGAACGGGATCGCTCTGCTCGCCGGCCCGGATGAGGGCATCTGGACTCTGGCCGGCGAGCACCAAGGCGCTGCCGTCCCCCAACCCAAGCACCGCGGGAGCTACGAGCCCGACCGGGGGCGCGGGAACCCCCCGCCATACGCCGGCCGGCGGCGCCAGCGACGGCGAACACGCGGCCAAGAGCATGGCGAGCAGTCCCACCGAAAGACGTGTCACTTAGCGGCCCAGGCGCGTCCGACCGCGCACGGCCGTGCCGATCAGCTCGAACCCCAGGGCCACCACGGCGATCACCAGCGCAGGCACGATGGCCGGCCAGAATTGACCCGCCACGATGTATTCGCGCGTCAGCGACAGCAACTGACCCAACTCGGGTTTCGTGATCACCACCGTCGCCGGCCCCCGGTAGTTTTCCAGCGGGATGGTGGGCCCAAGGAAGACCTGGATATACCCAAGCTCCGCCAGGAGCACCAGCGACGCGCTGACCTGAAACGGGACCTCGACGCCAATCGCCGGCCGCAAGAACGGAATGACATGCAGTCGAAAGAACCGAAGCCCATCGGTTCCCAGCGCGCGGGCCGCAACGGCAAAGGATTGACTGCGCACGTGCTCCACCTGTCCGGCGACCAGCTCCGCGATATCGCGCCATCCCACCAGCGCCATCCCAATCACGAACGCGAGGGGCCGGCCCTTGGGGACCAACCCCTGGATTGCGACGGCGGCCAGGGCCAGATACGGAAATCCAATCACGACGCTGCCGATGGCCTGGGCGCTCTCGCGGGCGATCGCTGAGCCGAATCCCATGGCGATCCCGATCACGGTCCCGATGGCAAACCGAGCGATGACGACGACGCCAACCAGCTCGAGTGAGGGAATCGCCGCCCGACCGACGAGGGCCAATAGGTCGCGCCCGCCGCCATCGGAACCCAGAACAAAAAAGTGTTGCGCGCGCGCCGATAGGTCGACATTGAAGACGTAAAGGTTGCTCAGCGGGGGAAACGGCGGGAGGAGGATGACGTTCGCGGTGTGGCCGCCGGCCCAGACGTCCTCGGTCCAGTAGGTCGCCTCGCGCAGGCCGGCAATGATCAACGCCGCCATCAGACCGAGAACGAGAAAGCCGGCGCCGAATAGCATGACTCCGCTGTTGATTCGCAGCCTCATGCTCCGATCCTCAGCTCACGCAGCCGCGGATCGAGACTTTGTTGAAGCAGGCGGACAGCGGCTTCGATGAGAAGAATCAAGCCGGCCAGTGCGACCACCGAAGAGATCGCCAGGTTGGCGTCGAACCTCGCTACCTGTGACGGGTAATGCACACCAATGGCAAACAGCAGCTTCTGACCGAGTCCCGGGTATGCGAAGAAGAACTCCACAAGCGGCAGCGCCCCGACCAACAGCCGAACGGAATTCAGCCATCCGACGGAGATGCTGGCGGCAGCCGGCCGAAAGATGTAGCGAGCGGCGATCCGCACCCCACTCAGACCGCGAGCCCGTGCTGCCCGGACATGATCGGCCAACTCCTCGATGTCCAGGACCGCTCTGGCCTGACGGAAGACGTAGATACCGGGGCGAATTGCCAGCACCAGGGCAGCCCAGAAGACGGACAACGGCGTGATCACGGCGTAGCCGCCGGCGGTGGCGACGCCGGTAAGTCCGTAGATCGCGGACTGGACTTCCTGGATGAAGATCGCGAGCAAGAAGGTGGGGATCACCCACGCCAGGCTGGCCAGAACGGCCAACACCGTCAGCAACGGATGCCGCTTCAGTGTCAGCGCAAACGCAGCGAGAAGACCGACGCCGGTCCCAAGCCCGAGAGCTACGAGGATCAGCAAGATGCTGGGAATGGCCGGCCCCACGAGTCCACGCGCTACCGCGGCGAACGGAATCGGGGCCGCACCAGCGAGCGCGGCTCCGGGTGCCGTAGCGGCATTTTCCGCAAGCGTGACCAGAAACCAGCTGACCGCAACTACCCCGCTCACTTGAAAACACAAACGTGCGAGATGCCGCGTGCGCGCCCACAGCCGCAAAACCGGCGAGGTGACCAGAACGATGATGGCTCCCGCGATCATCGCTCCGAGTGCAACGTCAATCCAGCCCATCCGCTCTGGCTTCGCAGGATAGCCGAGCTAAGGAGCGCCTATGGCCGCTCGAAGGCGGGCGCTAATGCTTCCTAATAATCGGGCACTCCAGCGCTGACGGCGCCGACTTGGCGAGGAATCGGGAGGTGTCTGAAAGCGGGAGACGAGATTCGAACTCGCGACATCAACCTTGGGAAGGTTGCGCTCTGACCAGCTGAGCTACTCCCGCTTGACAAGCGGGATTCTAGCATCGCTTTTGCGGAGTTCCTGACACATGGGCCAGAGCACTCCCATCAACTCGGCCATCCGGGCCGAGGTCGTGGCGATCCGGGCGGCGTCGAAGACTTCGACCGGGTGGGTCTCATACAGTCGGACCCATCCCCGGTCCCATGGCTCCAGGTCGAGCCGCTCCCCGAGTCGGGCCTTGATCAGCAGCAGCTGGCGGGCCAGGCCGGTGGCGATCCGGTCGTTGATGGCCGGCGTCGACTCCAGGTGGAGGCCCAGCTCCAACCGGCCGGTGTTGGCGTGCCACCAGGCTTCGAAATGCAGTCGAGGGTCATCGTAAAACCATTGCGCCTGGCTCGAGCGGACGTGGTGATTGACCTCTTTCAATTGAGTCGGCAGCGCCGCCTTTACTGGAGCGGGCAGCGCCCGAAAGAAGCCCGCCGTGCGGATGAATCGTCGTTCGCGGCGGGCGGACGCCATGTCAGGCCGGCGGGGTGACGGCGGTCTTCACGAGCGCGCTGTACTGGTCAGCCAGCGCCCGCGCCTTGTCGGAGTCCTCCATGCTGACAATGATGTGGTAGCGCGGCATATCGGGATCTGGCAATACCAGCACCCATCCCCCGTCGACGAACACCTTGATCCCATCCGCCAGATCGACCGGGGCATCGCGGTGCATCTCCACCATCGTGCGCATTACCCGGCCCTTGGCGTCCCACGGAACCGATTCCAACCGGTGCTCGTAGGCCGCCCGCGGAATCTCCGCCCGAACGGCCGAGACGGACCTGCCCTCCTTGGCCAGCAGCTCGAGCAACTTGATCAGGGTGAAGATCGCGTCGAAACCCAGCAAGTGCTCGGGAAACACGTAGCCGCCATTCGCGTCGGAGCCCAGCCGGGCCTGGTGCTGCTGCGCCGCACGCAGGAGGGCCGCCGGTTCGCTTTTCCCCGGGACGAAGTGCGATCCTGTCTGCTGCCGCACCAGCGCCGCGATCGTCTGCGGCACGGTGGCCGGCGCCACCAGCACTCCCGGTCTCGACTTCAGCGCCAGGATCGCCAGCACCCCCAGCGCCTCATGGTGGTCGAGCAGCTCGCCCTTCTCGTCGATCAAAAACACTCGCTCGGATCCGTAGTCGATGTAGGCCCCCAGGTTGCACCCCAGGGTGCGCGTGATCAGCGCGGACTGCCGGCGGGCTTCGCTGAACGCCTCGTTCGTTTTCGATTGGTAGGTCTCGTCGAACCCGGCATTCAGCGGGATGGCCTCGATGTTCAATTCCTTGAACAGCCGAGGCAGAACCAGCGAGGCGCTGCCGTGATCGAAGTCGACCAGCACCTTGAAGTGCGCCTGGCGGATCGCCTCGACGTCCGTCAGGCCGATCAACCCGTCGATGTACGAGTCGATCGCATCCTGCACATAGCTGATGTCGCCCATCTCGTAAAAATGCACCCGCCGGATGTCCTCGCGGAAGAAGATGTTTTCCAGCTTTCGCTCGGCTTTTTTGTCGAGCACCAGGCCGTTGCCGTCGAACATCCGGATGTCGGCGGAGCGGCTGTCGAGGGGGGACATCTGGATGTGCACCGCGCCGCTGATCGGATGCTCGCGCGCGTAGTACTGGACCACGGGGATGGGCAGCTCGCTGAGGTCGATGATGTTCGCCCCCGACGACATCATGCCCGCGATCATCGCCCGCTTGATCATCCGGGAGGGGCGCTGGCCGTCGCGGGCCGCCCCAATCGCGGAACCCTTGGGAAAAAGCGCGGCGAACGATGCCCCCAGGCGGGCACAGTACTCCGGGGTGAGCTCGATGTTGACCAGGCCCACCAGCCCGTATGAGGAGAACAGGCCGCGCTTGTAGTGCCCGGCCCAGATGATGCTTTCGTGGACCGTCGACCCGGGCTCGATTTCCTTGTCGGGCCAGATCTTGACGCCGGCATCGATGGTGGTGCCTTCCCCGACGACGACGTCATCGCCGATGACGGCCCCTTCCTCGAGCAGGCAGTTGTTCTTGATCGTCACGTGCCGGCAGACGATGGCCTGGCGCAACCGCGAGTTCTCGCCGATGTAGGAGTAAGTCCAGATGACCGAGTTGCTGATCTTGGTGTTCTCGTCGATCACCGAGAAGTTCCCGACGCAGACGGGCCCATTGATGAAGACGCCCGCCTTGAGCTTGCAGTCGTTGCCGATGTAGGCGGGGCCGTTGATGCGCACGTCGTAGCCGATCTCGACGTTCTCCCCTACCCAGACGTTCCCGTGGCGACGTTCGCCCGGGATCTCGACGTCGACGCGCCCCTCGAGCGCATCCCAATTCGCCTGGTAGTAGGTCTGGATGTTGCCGATGTCACACCAGTATCCCGGCGCGAGATAACCGTACAGCGGCATTTTGTTGGCCAGCATCTTGGGGAAGACTTCACCACTCCAGTCCACCACGGTCGCCGGCGGCAGCAGGTCCAGGACCTCGGGTTCGATCACGTAGATGCCGGTGTTGACTTGATCCGAGAACACCTCGCCCCAGGATGGCTTCTCGAGGAAACGGTTGATGGTCCCATCGGGATTCGTGATCACCACGCCAAACTCGAGCGGGTTCGACACCGAGGTGAGGACGATCGTCGCTGACGCTCCTTTTTCCTTGTGGTAGGCCATCACCTTGCCCAGGTCGATATCGGTCAGGGCGTCGCCGCTGATGACGATGAACGGCTCGTCCAGATATTCCTGGGCATTCTTGACGCTGCCGGCGGTTCCCAGCGGGGCATCTTCGACCACGTAGGTGATGTCGACGCCGAAATCCGAACCGTCACCGAAGTAGTCCCGGATCGCGGAGCCGAGATACTGCAGGGTCACCACGACATCGGTGATGCCGTGCTGGCGCAGCAGCCGCAGGATGTGCTCCATCACCGGCTTGCCGACAACGGGCACCAGCGGTTTCGGAACGCCGCTGGTCAGCGGCCGCAGCCGCGAACCCTCACCACCGGCCATCACCACTGCCTTCACGGAGAACGCCTCAAACGCTCGCCTGGCCCGCCGGACGTCTCAATCGCTCGCATCGCACTAAAGCGCGGCTCGCGAGGGGCGACGCCCCGCGCGCCGCTCGCGTCGGCCGGCGGGCCGGCGCCTTCTGCGATCCGTTCGCGCAGGAACGCCGCCGAGTCCTCGGGCTTGACGACGTTGATCCAGATCCCGGTGCCAAGTTCGAAGCCGGCCGCGATGCTCAGCTTGGGAACGATCTCCAGGTGCCAGTGATAGGCGTCGCTGATCCAGGCATCGGCGACGTTCCCCTTCAGCAGGGCGCTGTGGATGTAGTAGTTGAACGGCGGATCGTTCAGCCCGTCATAGAAGGCCCGGAGCGTCACCTGGAGCGCCTCCGCCAGCGCCGACTTCTCGCGCCCGGTGTCGAGATCTCCGAATGACGCCACGTGCCGCCGGGGCGCGATCCAGGTTTCGAACGGCGTTCGGGCGGCGTACGGCGCGAAGACGGTAAAGCTCTCGTTCTCGAAGACCACCCGAACTCCGGCGCGGCGCTCGTCGGCGATCGTCCGGCAGAAGACACATTCGCCTTCCTGCTCGAAGAACCGGCGGGCTCCCTCCAGCTCCTCCAGGTAGGTGGGCGGAAGAAGGCCGATGGCATAGAGCTGCGAATGCGGGTGCTCCAGCGAGGCGCCCGCGGGACGCCCATGGTTGTAGAGGATCAGGACGTGCTCCAGTGTCGGGTTGCGCGCGTGCTGCCGGTATCGGTCGACATAGGACTGCACCATCTCCTCGACCTGGCGCCCCGGGAGCAGGGGCGTGGGCGCGCGATGGTCGGGGCTGGAGATCAATACCTCGCAGGCGCCGATGGCGTCTCGCTGCCAGAACCGGCCCGCGCGCTGTTCCTGACCGTCCGGCTCGAGCCGAAAGGCGGCGTAAAGGTTGGGGACCACCCGGATCCACCAGCCCTCGCTATTCGGCATGGTGCCGGGCGGCCGATAAGCGAGCACCTCCGGCGGCGTCATCGACTCGTGTCCGGGGCAGAAGGGACAGACGTCACGGGCCGCGATGCTTTCCTTGGCGGCCTGGGTGAAGGAATCGGGCCGGCGGGCGCGCTCTGTTGCCACGGCAACCCAGCGCCCGGTAATCAAATCCTGCCGTAACTGAGGCAACCCGCAAGCTCCTGAGGGCTAAACGCCCGAACCCGTCCTAGGTTTTCATTATCGCTGCCACCGTTGAACAACTCCCTCAGGCGATGCGTTCACCGGCCTTGAAAACCGCCCAAACGCGCCATAACGCCCGTGGGTCGCTGAGCGGGTCGCCGTGCACCAGCACCAGGTCAGCGGGGTCTCCCTCGCGCAGCCGCCCGGCATGGTCGATGCCCAGTAGCTCGCCGCCTCGCCAGGTGACGGCCGCCAGGGCCTCGTGCGGCTCGAGCCCCGCCTCCACCAGCAGCTCCACCTCCCAGGCGAGGTGGCCGGCGCGCACCGAGCCGCCGCCGAAGTCGGACCCGGCCGCGATCCGGGCGCCGGCCCGGTGGGCGGCCTTGATAGCGGCGAACGCGCCTTCGCGTCGGGCCGCCAGCCGTTGCCGTCCCTCCTCGCTCGTGAATCGTTCGATCCGCGTGGTCCGTTCGAACGTCGCCCAGCTCGCCAGCACCGAGAGGGTCGACACCAGCGCCACGTTGTTCGCGCGCATGGTCCTGGCAATCGCATCGTCGAGCTCCATCCCGTGCTCGATGGAATCCACTCCGGCCTCGGCGCCGACCCGAGCTCCGTCGAGGATGGTGGCGTGCGCCGTGATCTTCCGCCCGCGGCGGTGCACCGCCTCACACGCCTTTCGCACATCGTCCACGGTGAAGGGACAACGGTCGGATCGGTCTGGCGGATCCAGCATGATCTTCACGAAGTCCGTTCCGGTATCCAGCTGGGCCGAGACCGCCGCGACCAGACCATCGCCGTCCTTGACGGCGACTGTCATTGGGAGGTAGCCATCGGCGGCGATCCAGGTGCCGGCGACCCGGATGTAGGGAGCGCTTGCCTTGCCGGCCAACTCCTGGCGAACCTGCAGGCTGACCGCCCGACCGTCAGGCCCGGCCGGTGAGCCCACGTCGCGAGCCCAGAGGATGCCGGCCTGGGCCAGGCGAGCGGCGTTTGCGCGGGCCACCTCTCGCAACCGATCGGGAGGATCCGATCCACGCTCGATCCAGTGGCTGCCGCCCGGCATCGTCAGGTGGCTGTGGGCGTCGACGAACGCCGGCACGATGGTCGCGCCGCCGCCATCGAGCGTCTCGGCGCCGCCGGCATCCGCTTCCTCGTTTGGCCGTACCCACGCAATCTGGCCGTCCTCGATCATCAGGCTGACCCCCATTTGCAGGGTCGACGAGTAACCGTCGGCCAGGCACGCGTCGCGGATCAGGACTCGTCCCGTCATGCCATCACGGGCGCCGGCTGCTCCTTGAGGCGGATGACCGGGCCCAGGAAGATCCACAACGCGGCCAGCAGGGAAACGAACCCACCCAGAACGAGGGTTTGCACCAGGCCGATGCTGGTGCCCAGGATCCCACCGATGAAGGCGCCCACCGGAATCGTTCCCCAGACAATCGTTCGCATGGTGGCGTTCATCCGGCCCTGGACCCGGTCGGGGGTGATCGCCTGCCGCAAGCTCACTTGCGCGATGTTGTAGACCGGGCTCGTGATACCGCCGATAAAGCCGGTCACCGCGAGTACCAGGACCGGCGCCGCGACGGCCGCGATCGGGGTCGCCAGCAAGGCCAGGCCACCGATCATGATCGAGAAACCGAGGGTGGGTCCGATGCCGAGCCGGCGAGCAACCCAGGCGGCGATCAACGCGCCGGCAAGGCCGCCAACACTGGTGATCGCGAAGATCACGCCGACGACAGCCGCCGACAGATGGAGCTGCCGATAGGCAAACACCAGCAGGACCGCCCCGAACACCATGTTCGAACCGAGGTTGCTGGTTGCAGTGCAGCCGGCGATCCGCCACAGGATCGGGCTCCGAAAGACCACCTCGAGCCCCTCTCGCATCTCGGGAATGAAACCGGTGGCTCCCGACGCCGTGCTCGGGCGCGGTTCAGGCTCGGGTGTCTTGATCAAGACGAGCGCGAGCGCCGAAAAGAGGAACGAGACCGCGTCGACGGCAACCGCCTTTGCGCCCCCGATCAACTGGATGAGGAATCCGGCGACCGCCGGTCCCGCGACCTGCGCCGTCGACCGAGTGATTTCCAGCTTGGTATTGCCTTCGATCAGATTCGGCCGATCCACCAGCACCGGGAGATACGACTGATAGGACACGTCGAAGAAGACGGTGAAGATGCCAGTGAAGAGCGCCACCACGTACAACTGCTCGAGCGTCAGCAGGTTGAGGACGAAGGCAATCGGGATCGAGCCGACGGCGACAAACCGGCCGAGGTCGCACACGATCATGATGGGTCGCCGCCGGATTCGATCGGCATACACGCCGGCCACCAGCCCGAGCGTCGGAAAGGCGAGAAACTCGAGCGCGGAGAGAATGCCCACCTGGAAAGGGCCGGCGTGAAGGATCAGGATGGCCACGGTCGGAACCGCCAGCAACGTGATCTGGCTGCCGAACTCGCTGACGGTTTCGCCGGTCCACAGTTTCAGGAAATCGACGTGACGCCACAGTTTGCCGCGGAACATTCGGCGATTCTATCGAGCCGCTTTCGCTACCAGCCGTGAGGGCCGGTCGAAGCCGTCGAGTATTCACGCGCCTCGGCATGGTTGGCCATGGCGGTACGGTAGAGCCGGACATACTTGTCAGCCGAGTTCGCCCAGCTGACATCGGTCGACATGGCGGTGGCCTGCATCCGGCGCCAGAGGGCCGGCTGGCGGAAGGTTTCGACGGCGCGCACCACCTGGGCGTACAGGTCCCAGTGATCGTAGGCGGTGAAGACGAAGCCGTTGCCGGTCTGGCGCACCGGGTCCCAGTCGTCGATCGTGTCCGCCAGGCCGCCGGTGGCCCGCACGATCGGGATCGTCCCGTAGCGCAGGCTGATCAGCTGCCCCAGTCCGCAAGGCTCGAAACGCGACGGCATCAGGAACATGTCGGAGCCGGCGTAGATGTGCTGGGCCAGTACCGGCTTGAAGCCGATGGTGGCAGAGACCCTGGTCGGGTTGTCGCGGGCGTTGGCTCGGAACAGCTCCTCGTAGCGCGCGTCCCCCGCACCGAGAACGACGAGCTGGACGTTGAGCCGCATCAGCCCCCACATGATGTTGGCGATCAGGTCGAGGCCTTTCTGGTCGTAGAGCCGCGAGATCAGCCCGATCACCGGGACGGCGGCGTCCTGCGGCAGCCCCACTTCCTTCTGCAGGGCCAGCTTGTCCTCCACCTTCTTCTCGATGCTGCCGATGTCGTAGCGAGCCGCGATCGAGCTGTCGGTGAGGGGATTGAACGCTTCGTAGTCGATGCCGTTGATGATCCCGTGCAGCTTTCCGCGGAACAGCCGCAGCAGCGGATCCATCTTCTCCCCGTACTCCGGGGTGAGGATCTCCTCCGCGTAGCGATTGCTGACGGTATTGACCACGTCGGCGAAGTAGAGGCCGCGGCCGAGCAGGTTGACGATGTCGTCCAGCCCGGGCATGCCGGTCTTGATCAATCCCCACTGCTCGAGGTCGGCGAGGTGCAGCGTGCCGTAGCCGAACACACCCTGGAAGGCCAGGTTATGGATGGTCAGGGCGGTGGCGATGTGGGCGTACAGGGGATCCGAGGCATAGAGACGGGCCAGCATGTTGGGAATCACCGCCGTATGCCAGTCGTTGACGTGGATCACATCGGGCTGGAATCCGATCGGGCGCAACATCTCGAGCGCTGCCCGGCTGAAGTAGATGAAGCGCGCGTCGTCGTCCCAGAACCCGTACATCCCCTCCCGACCAAAGAACTGCTGGTTCTCGATGAAATAGATCGGCACGTCGTCTCCGATGCGGCCCTCGAGCACGTCGGCGTTGACCGGCTGATGCGCCAGCGGCACCCCGAGATTGGTGACGATCCGCCGCAGGCCGTATTTCTCCACGTCGATGCCGCCGTAGCGTGGCATCACCACTCGGACGTCGTGACCCATGGCGCGCAGCGCCTTGGGCAACGCGCCGGCCACGTCGGCCAGTCCGCCGACTTTGGCAAAGGGAGCCACCTCGGCGGAGACCAGCAGGATCTTCAGCGGCTGGTGCTGCCGTCCGGCAAAGACATCACCCGGAACCCGCACCGCGATCGAGCCGGTGGGCGGCAGCTGTTCGACCGGCTTTCCATTCTCGAAGGCGACCGCCACCATCTCCAGGGTCTGGCCGGGCTGGTGACCGAGCGCCTCGAACGGAACCGCAAAGACCAGCGCCTCGCCGGCAGTCGCGCGACCGGTCCAGCGGGGCGCGTCCCCCTGCCCCAGGTCGCTGAGTTCCAGCTCGAAGTCCGAACCCGCCCGCCGGGCCGCGAGCCGGGAAGCCGGGCCGCCACTCCCCGAAAAGCGCATCTCGAGCTCGATCGCGCGCTCGGCTTCGCGAGCGCCCAGCAGGTCGAATCGTAAATAGAGGTTGCGCTCGTCGTGGCCGAACCAGATGCGGCGGACCGCCCCTTTGGGCGGGTGCATCGCCCCAAACAGCGCGGTGACGTCGACGTAGCCCCCGGCGTTCCACTCATCCTGGTCGACCACCCCGTTGAGCTTGGGCGTGATCCTGCGGTCAGGTCGCTTGGACGCCGAGCCGTCGGCCTCCTTCACGATCGGCTGGTAGAAGAGCGCGGGCGGCTGTTGCTCCAGCGACATATAGATGTTGCGCAGGTGAAGCCGAAACAGGTTGTCCCAGATCTGGTCCATGCCCGAGTCGTGGGAGCGGCCGAACCACCAGAACCAGTCGCTGCCTTCCGCGATCAGGGCCTCGCGCCGGGCGGTGGCGAGACGGTCGGGGTCGTCGGCAGCACGTTCGCGCTCGCTCAGGAACGCCCTGGCCTCGGCCAGCCGGTCCCAGGCCGCATTGTGCGCCTGGTCACCGACCCAGGTGTCGAAGTTGGCGTTGATCCAGGACCCGGGATGAATCCGGGAGAGCGAGCGGTTCGCCGGAAACTCGGCGAGAAATTCCGAGACGGTGACCGTCTTGAGCTCCTCGTCGCCGCTCAGCCGGCGATAGAGCGCATGCAGAAAGGCGTTGCCGTTCCCCTCATAAAAGTCCCAGCAATTCTCGCCGTCGAGGGCGATCACGGCGAGCCAGGCGCTGTCCTGCTGCCGCCGCCGGATGTCATGCAGCCGATCAACCAGGTCGGTTGCCGCCTCTTCGGCGCCCCGGTTCTGGTACTCGAACCCGATGGCGTTGGACAGCCGGCTGTCGCGGAAGAGCACATGGATCGGGGGGCCGTCGGTCTGCGCCCGGTAGGGGACGTAGAGCAGCTCCGGCTGCATCACCCGGCCGTCGCCGTCGCGGTTGAGGGGACTGCCGAGTGAGCGCGCCAGCACCCCTTCGTCGCTGACCATCCATTCCAGCCCCTGCTCGGCAGCGAGGCGCGCGACATCGTCGGAGATGGACGCTTCGGGCGGCCACATCCCTTTAGGCCGAGTCTCAAAGACGCGGGTGTGGGCCTCGATGCCGCGACGAAGCTGCTCCGCCGCGTCGTCGGGATGTTGAAACGGTCGGCGCGGCATCGCCAGATCCGGGCGCGCCACCCGAGCGACGTCGAGGCTGGCGATCAGCGGCAGGATCGGGTGGTAATAGGGGCTGGTCACCAGCTCGGCCTGCCCGCGTTGCTGGAGCTCGCGATACTTGGGCAACACCCTGCGGGTCTGATCGAGCTGAAGTCCCAGCACCGGTTCCTTGTCGGCTTCGTTGAAGTCCCGGCCTCTTTGGACCAGCTCGGCGACTCGGGAATCCTGGGCGATCGTCCCCGGGTCAACCCATGAAAGGTTGAACCAGACTTGCAAATCGCGGAGCTCCGCATCATCGAAGAGCGTCGCCAGGTCCGCGCGAGCCCCTGCCTCCTCGCGCTTGCGTACCAGCTCGAGGTAACGGGGATACTGACGCACCCGGCGGATCTGGCTCGACTCGGTCATCCAGCGGGTGATGAAAGCGCGCTCCTCGCCGGCCAGGTCGGTGACCGGGCGGCGGGTCAGGTCCAGGTAGACGTCGGTGAAGCGTGCGTCGGCGTAGTCCTGCACCTGGGCCACCAGTGCCGGCACCAGGTTGAAGGTCTGCTTGATCGTCGGGTACTCGTCGAGCAGCGCGGGCATTCGGTAGTAGTCCTTGGCGCAGCGCAACCGGACCCAGGGCAGCAGAAAGGTGTTCTGCAGGTCATCCTTGTAGTACGGCTGGTGCATGTGCCAGACGAACGCCACATGCAGAGGTCGCGTCACGGCTGAGAGTCTAACTAACCAACGGCTTTTTTCAGCGGTTCAGGCAGAACCGTGTTGTAGACGTAGCGCAGGCGCGGAGAGTACTCGACGCTGATCTTGTCGCCTGGGCTCAGGCGTTCGAAGGTGGCCTGGTTGACCCGGAACGATTCGGCCCACAACCGCTTGGCCATTGCCCGATCGCCGGCCTGCACCGCGATCCGGTAGGTACGGCCGAAGACGCCGGCGTCCCGACGCATCCCAACCACCAGACCGACCATCGAACCGCGGCGCGCGGTCATGTCGAGCAGGGCACGGACCAGGACCGAGAGACCCAATGGGATCAGGACGGTGGACACGGCGACCGTGAAGATCATCATCATGGTCCACACCGAGGCCACCGGCCGGAAGATGGAATCGACCAGCCGGGGGGCGACGGCGGCCGCGGCCGCGCAACCGAGGGTGACCGAAGCGAAGCCGCCGATGGCCGCCAGACGCGGCGGTTCGCCGCGGCTGATCGACCACAGGTGCCACTTGACGCGGGGTCGCATCAAGCGCCCGTCCGGCCCGACCGCGATCATCAGGTGTCCCCAGGGCAAGGCGCCATGCGCCAGGCGCAGGATCAACAGTGAACCCAGCGCGACCGCCACCAGTGACAGATCGATGACGGCGGGTAACGGAGGCAAGGGAAAGGTGGGCACCCAGACGTATAACCGGACCCCACGAGCCGACCTTGCAGCGGGCGAATACCGCTGATATTCGGAATCCTGGAGGCGTTAGCGGCCGGGGCGGGCGGTCGTGTACTGGCGGACCTTGTCGCGAAGCCGCGGGAGGGGGTCCGTCTTGAGGAAGTACTCGTCGCAGCCGGCCTTCTTCGCCTCTTCCGGCGTCGCCATCCCGGCGGTGTAGACGATCACCTTGATGTCGGGCGAGTACTTGCTCTGCCGGATCCGGCGGCAGAGCTGCAACCCGTCGAGACCCGGCATCTGAATGTCGGCGACGACCACCGCCCGCACGCAGTCGACACAGAGCTTCCAGGCCTCGTCACCGTCCTTGGCCTCGATCACCTCGTGACCGTCCAGCTCGAGGAGGGTGCGAAGCATCGTCCGGACATCCTGGTCGTCGTCGGCCACGATGACCGGGGGGAGATCGCTGGCGGGAAGAGGTGCAGGGACACCACCCTCGCGGAGTCCCCTCCTCATCATTCCTATCGGATTCTATGTGGGCTGAGTATCAGGCGGCAAGGGTTCACCGTATCCCGGTTTTCCCCGCGTCGCAATGTGCCTTACCCGGTAACCGCGGGCGGTCGTTTGGCCAGGTGACCGGCGTCAGGCGTACTCGTCCATCGCGCGCAGGAAGTTGACGTAGACCCGCTGCTGCTCGCGCAGGATGCCCAGGGCGCCCAGCTCCCACCACTCGTCGGGCGTGAAGTAGGCGGAGACCTCCGCCTGGCTGCCGGCTTTCGAGAACCACTGGATCAGGTGCAGGTTGTCCGACTGCAGCAGCCACATGGCGATGTCCATCAGGTGCGGGTGCTTGGTCAGCTTGGCCTTGTTGTAGATGTGGTGCATCAGGCGGAAGATCCCCTGCTGCGCCTCGTTGCCGAGAAAGAAATCCATCCCCCCGTCACCGGCCCAGGTGCACCCGTATTCGGGCAAGGGCATCTCGTGCGCATCCGGAAACGTGGCGACTGCTTCGGAGGGGGTGAGGTACTGCATCTTGTGCTTGACGAAGTCGTCGTGGAGCGCGTGCATGAACGGGAAGATGCCCGAGTCGGCTCGATGGTGCTCCCCGAAGGTTTCGAAATCCCAGGCCAGGAAGACGAACTCCCCCATCGCCTGGCGCACCCAGGTGGCGTAGGTGTCCGCCATCAGCGGCCAGCCGTTCCATTCCCGGTTGCTGAACCGGTAACCGACATCGTCACTGAGCTCGTAATGCCGGGTGAAGAGTCGCATGACTTCGTTCGGATACCGATAGAGATGCGTCGGCTCCCGCCAGCCCATCACCCAGGGCCGCCCGTCCATGACGGCGCCCTTGAAGCCGCTCAGTTGCAACTGGAAATAGATGTCGTTCGACATGAACATCTCGGTGGTATCCGTCACCGCGATCGGCTTCTGGAACGTCTCTTCGAGCTGTCGCTTCCCCCAGGCCATTCGCTCGGCGAAGGCCGCGATATCGAGATAGAAGATGAAGGAGTGGTAGGGTTCGACCGCCACCAGCTCCACGTTCGGGTGGCTGACCAGTTTCTGGAAGCCGGTAAGCACGTCCGGCCCAAAGCGCCGCATCTGCAACAGCAGCGAGACCGAGAAGCCGAGAGAGATCTTCATCCCCTTGTCGACCAGCGACTGGAACAGCTCGGTGGCCGGACGGTAGCAGTATTTGGCCACCTTGTCGAAATAGCGCCGGTCCATCTGCTCGTCGAAGATGAGCGTGTCCATCTTTTCCGGCGCGGTGCCGCGGGGAATCAGCTGCGCGGGGAGGCGGACCCGCCGCGGTTGATGCGCGACCATATAAATGACCAGGGAATTCGGCACGAGCTCTATCCTCTCATTGCTTGATCGGGCGATGCCGGCGGCGGGCCGTCGGCGGCTCCCTTCAAACCCTGCTTGATCGCCACGTACTCCAGCCGCTGCAGCAGGATGTCGATCACGCGCTGCCAGGTATAGTCGCGGGCGGTCCGCTGGGCCGCGATCCGCAGGTTGCGGGCGGTCTCGGGATGGTCGGCCAGGTGGGTGACGTAGGCGACGATCTCAGCCGCGTCGTCGGTCTCGATGACCATCGCGTTTTTGAACGGTTCCGCATACTCCTCCCCGGTGGCGCCCACGAACGCCACCCCGCCCGACGCCATCGCCTCCAGGCCGACCAGGCCAAACGGCTCGTGGCCGCTGTTGGCCAGAGTCGCCGTCGCCGACGCGTACAGCACCGGCAGCAGGTCATCCGGGAGAAACGCCGTGACATTCCAGATGTCGGCGTCGGCGTTCTCCTTCAGGGTCCGGGCCAGGCCGGCGACATCCTCGATCCGGGTGGACAGCGGGGCCACCCGAAGGCCGCGCTGCGCGGCAAACTCGAGCACCTCGCCGCCGAACGGTTCCAGGCCGCCCCGGATCAGCATCCGGGTCGTCACGCCGCGCTCCTTCAATTGCGCCACGGCCGCCATCGCCTGGTGCCATCGTTTATCCGGGCTGAAGCGCCCGATTTTGAAGAGAAACGCCGGCGCGTTGACCGCCGCCCTTACCGCCCGCACCTGGGCCTGGCTGACCCTGGCCATCATCGACCCCGGAATGCCGTTAGGGACGACGATCGGGTTCACCCCCCAGCGCCACATGATGTGCTTCATGTAGCGGCTGACCGTCAGCAGGGTGCAGGTGAACGCCAGCTGACCCCAGTTGATGCGGTGGAACGCGAAATGGTTGTTGGCGTTCCAGAGCAGCAGGCAACGATCGCGCAGCCCGGCGAAGTAGAGCGCATCCGAGATCAGCGTCATGGCGTGAGCGATGTGCCATTCCTCGCCCAGGACGACCACTGTGTTTCCCCGCGCGATCGCCGGCTTGATGAAGTCTTTGACCACGGTGTCGGGAAGGCTGCGGTTGAGGTCCGCCACCTTGTCGTCCTCGCCGTCGTAGACGCCCACCGGATGGTAGCGGCTGATCCACTGACTCCAGCGATGCAGCCATAAGCGGCCCTCCAGCGCGCTCTCATCGGCCGGGAGGGTGGGGTCACCGACGAAGAAGAGGTGGGTCTCGTAACCCCGCTCGGCCAGCGCCCGCGACAGTTCCTTCACCCGAACCCCGAGCCCACCGGCTTGCGAGTACTCGTCGGGGCCTTCGAAAGACAGCAGGATGAAGGTCGTCTGCCCGGGTTCGAGCATCAGGAGACGCGCGCTCCCAGCAGCTCGAGGGCGAAGGCATGAATCGCGGGGGAGAGTGACGCCAGCAACGTCGTCCGCGAGTCCAGGCGGACCGAAACGCTCTCCAGCGGACGACCGGCGAAATCGGTGGCCACCCCGCCGGCCTCGCGCAGGATCAAGAGCGGCCCCGCCAGGTCGAAGGCGCGGACCGGGGCCGGTGTCGCCTGCAGGGCGATGCCGCCGGTGGCGGCGTGGCACAGGTTCAACGCCGCGGACCCGAGTTGACGAGTCTTTTCCGTCCTGGCGAGGATCGGCCCGGCCCCCTCCCGGGCGTCGACTCCACTCGGCGCATCGACCTGGACCAGGGGAATGGACGTCCCGTCAAACGGCGGCGGATCCGGGCGCAGCGGCTGACCGTCGCGGAAGGCGCCACCGCCCGCCACGGCATGGAACTCGTCGCCGGTGGCCAGGTTCTGGACATAGCCGAGCCGCACGTCCTGAAATCGGTCACCCTGCGTGGCGGCTAGCACGACGGCATAGTATGGCAATCCCATTTTGGCGTTGAAGCTGCCGTCCAGCGGATCGACCAGGACCAGCGGGTCGCCCCCGAAGTCCCGCTCGCCCAGTTCCTCGGAGATCAGCCGGAAGCGGAAACCGCTGCGATAGGCTCTTTCCAGGTGCTGTACCACGATCTCTTCGGCGACCTGATCCAGGTAGATGGTCTGGTCGCCGCCGGCGCCGCTGCCGACGACCTGTCGACCTTTCGTCGTGCCGGCCACTGGTGGGATCGCGGCGCGAACCTCCGCGGCGATGGCTCGGAAGATGGGAAGCCAGTCTTGTGAGGACACTGAGTGAAACGGCGGGCACGCCGTTGACTCGCTATCCTACGCCAAGCTCGCTCGAGCCCCGATCGCGAGCCGAACGCCAGCGCCCCTGGCTGCGGCTGGCCGGGCTCGCCATCCTGGTCAAAGCTCTCCTGGTGGCGCTCACGCTCGTGGCTTACGGCGCCAGCCCGGATCCCCTGACCGCCCTCGGCCGGGAGTGGAACCAGTGGGATGCCACGCACTACCTGTATCTCGCCACCCACGGTTACAGCGCGACGGGCGATGCCCGGAACCTGATCGCCTTCTTCCCTCTCTATCCCGCCGTGATCAGCGCCGTGGCCGCCATCGGGCTGCCCGCCCGACTCGCCGCCCTGCTGGTGAGCAACGTCGCCGGGGTGGTGGCGGCGATCGTGCTCTACGAGCTGGCGCGAACGGATGGTCGCGAGAAGGCGGCCTTCAGGGCAGCCGCCTTCTTCCTGGTTTTTCCCACGGCCTACTTTCTGATGGTCGGCTACACCGAGGCACTCTTCTGCGCCCTCGCCTTCGGCGCGGTGCTTCAGGCCCGACGGCAGCGGTGGGCCGCCTCGGGGATGCTCGGCGGACTCGCCGCGGCCGCCCGTCTCACCGGCGTCGCCCTCCTTCCGGTGATCGTGATCGAGATGATCCTGGCGCGCCGCGTCCTCCGTCCGGTCTGGCACGCGATCGTGCCCCCGCTCCTGGTCCTCCTCGGGCTGGCGACCTATCTGATGACCAACGCACTGGTGCTGGGCAACCCGCTCGCGTTCGTCGCCATCCAGCGCGAGCACTGGTCACACTCGCTGGCGGCACCCTGGGTCGGCCTCGCGTCCGCGATCCACAGCATCAGCTGGCGAGTGCCCTGGGAGAAGCTGACGGTCGGGGGTGGCGAGATCGCCGGGGGGATCATCGCCTATGCGAGTACGACCTTGAGCTGGTTGCGGCTGCGCCCGTCGGACGCCGCCTACGCCACGGTGCTCACCGCGATGGTGACCTTTCTTCCCTTCTGGCTGAGCATTCCCCGCTACCTCCTGAGCCTGTACCCACTCTTCCTGCTGGTGGGGCGAATCCGCAACCAGTGGATCTACCTCGGGCTGCTGGGCGCCGCGTTCGTGGCGCAGATCGTCTTCGGGCTGGCCTTTGGCCGGGGCTACTGGGCGTTCTAACGGAAGAGGTTGGTCAGCACGGTGCTGATCACGACGTAGACCACGTAGCCGATCACGATCTGCCAGAAACCGACGTCGAAGTGCACCCCCAGGAGTCCCTGCAGCACCGCGAACGACAGGGCGAAGAGCAGCGCGTTGAGCACGAGCACGAACAAGCCGAGCGTCAGGATGGTCACCGGGAGCGTCAGGATCAGCAGGACCGGCCGGATGATGGTATTGATCAGGGCGAGCACCAGCGCCATCACGACGGCGGCCCACAGAATGCCTCCGTGAACGTGCCAGATGAAGGCGAACACGAAGAGCAGCGCCACGACGTGGATCAGGAACCGCGTCAGCACGCGTGCATTCTAGGTCCTGTCAACCTGACGGCACCGCGAACACCTGGTAATTCGCGGTGCGCATCACGAGCCGAAAGGTGCTGTTGAAGTAATCGAGATTGGGGCTCAGCGTCGCCATCTCGTTCGGACCGACCATGAGGTAGTCGGCATGGTATTGATGCAGCAGCCGCAGCGCTACATCGCCACCTCGATAGATGCGGCGCAGGTCGTCCTCGCGCCGTGAGTAGTTGACGCCCTGGCTCCAGAGCCAGCCCGGATAGCTGATCAACACCGACCGGCCGGCCAGATCGGCGATGGGATTGTTCGGCTGCTCACCGGTGACGAAGATCGCCTTCGCCGGCGTGGCCTGCCGAACCTGGGCGGCCAGCTGGACATCCTCGGCAGAAAACCACACATAGGCCGGCCCCTGCGGCGGCAGGAATTGGAGCAGCGAGAGCGCGCCGGCGGCGACCAGGGTGAGCCACACGATCGAGGCTCCGATTACTCCAACGACCGTTGCCCGCCAGATCCGAAGCAGCAGGGCTCCAACGGCCACGGCGCTGGCCAGGTACCAGAAAACGAGGAGCTTGCTGTTGTCCCAGTCCCACGGCTGGAACTTGATCAGGTTGGCGACCACAAACACCACGCTGAAGGGGGCGATCAACAGCCGTGCCCGGCGGGTGAGCGCCAGCGGGCTCAGCAGGGCGAGCAGCAGCAACGGCCAGAACAGCCCGGTGTTCTTGATCCAGAACCACGGCGGAAAATCCGTCCCCGACATCCAGCCGATCAGCCAGCGGGGATACTGATGTTCCGGCGGCGCCCCCGGGTCACCGGGGACTGCCATCAACAAGCGCGGCACCGCCACGACGAGCATGACCGTGAAAAAACCAATCCAGGCGGGCCGAGGAAACAGCAGCGCCCAGCAACCGGCGACGAGGCCGATGACGACGAGGCTGTGAATGTGGAACAGCGGCAGCAGGCCGGCCAGGGCTCCCGCGACGATGAAGGCGACGGCTTCGCTCTTGAGCGCCCACCGTCGCCATGACCGCCGGATGGTTGTCAGCGTCGGACCCCAATCGAAGAAGGGCGTGAGCTGCAGGCCGGGGGTCAGCAGCAGCAAGACCGCCATCACGATGGCGGCGCCGAAGACGAACGACCGCTGCGGGAGGTAGTAAGAAAGGATCGGGTTGTACCACTGGATGTTGGCGAGCGGGTCGTGGACGCCCACCTGCGGGCGGTCGTAGGTTTGCGGAATGTGGGTCAGCGCGGTGGTCAAGCCAAGCCGCGCGGCATCGCCGAAGAAGAGGAGGAACCCGAGCCCACCACCCAGCAGGGTCAACGTGACCGCGATCACCCCGGCGGCGATGCCACCGGTCAGACGCCGGGCCCAGAGGATCAAGCCGCTGAGCGCGAGCACCGTCATCGCCCAGCTCGGCCAGATCAAGGCGGCCGGGATGCCCCAGCCGCCGGCGATCAGCAGGGCGCTGGCGAAATCGGGAGCGAAGGGATACCGGAATGGCGTCCCCGCGAACAGCGGATTCTGCGGCGGCAGGTTCTGGCCGTAGGCAAAGCCGGTGGCGGCGCTGGCGTGGAACGCCCAGTCCGACCAGGTGTTGTTGTAGTGCGCGAGCCAGGCGTCCGGCGTGACCTCGACCGCCCGGGTGAACAAATAACCCATCGCCAGGGCCACCAGCGCGACGGCGGCCAGCACCCCCCATGACGCCGGCCCGATATCCTGGCGCAATCGCGGAAGCTGCCGGCTGATCAACACGCCCCCGGACAGCCACCCGATCGCGGCCAGCACGAGAACCAGGCCGACCGTCACCCCGATCAGCAGCGCCAGCAGGTATCCGACCACGGTCAACGCCACGACGGCGACCACGATGCCGATCACCAGCCGCTCCCCCGCCAACAGCCAGGGCGGCCCGCCGGCGGCCAGGCCCAGGCCGAGGACCAGGCAGCCGGCCACGAGCGCTAGCCCGGGGAGGTCCAGTAGCAAAGACACCAGTTGGGCCAGGGCTTGATGAACACGAACCAGACGTGACTGTTGAGGGCGTCCGAGGTCATGGGCAGCCCGGTCCAGAGCGGATAGAAATAGACGAAGAACGCGATCACCATCAGCAAAGAGGCATAGGCAGGCACCGCGCCGCTGAGCCGCATCGCGATCCCGGGCAGCGCGCCGCGCCGCGACCGGAGATAGGTGAGCGCCAGGCCCAGCGCCAGGAACATCGCCGGCAACCCGCCCAGCATGTGGTAGAGGAAGAGGCCGCGGGGAACGCGCGACAGGGGCAGCCAGGCGGCGGCGAAGGCCACCAGGATGAAGATCGTGGTGTAGAGCCGCTGGTCGACGGCCCCGGCGAGGTCGCGACGCACCACCGCTTCCGTGTCGAGCTGGTGCCGGACGCGGTAGTCCTTGATCAACGCCGGGAGCCCGACAACGAGGCCGATCAACGCCGCGCTCGCCGCCCACCAGGTGAGCGGGTTGCCCAGGTTGAAGATCTCCGCCACCAGCGCGGACCCGGTCGACTGATCGATGCCCAGCCCCTGGTTGGTGTAGTAGTAGACGACCGGGCGGAAGTCGAGCGGCCACGACCACCAGGGGCTGTAGAAGATATGGGGCGCGGTCAGCGTGACGTGGTAGTGCCAGGTCTGCCAGTGCCACTCGCGCAGCTCGGTCCAGGCCGAACCGAGGTCGAGGTGGAAGGGCGCAAACGACAGCGCCGGCTGCGACAGGTGGGTGATGTCGTGCGTGATGGTGAGGTACCTGATGAAGGACAGCCCGTAGAAAATGGCCGGCAGCAGGGCGAGGCTGAGCAAGGCGATGGCGCCGGTGCTCCGGTCATAGCGGGTCCAGCGCACGGTCAACCGAAACACCAGGATCACGATGATGGTGCCGTAGGCGGCGAGCGTCGTCCATTTGGAGCCGATCGCCAGCCCCAGCACGACCCCGGTGGCAATGATCATCCAGCGTCGCCGCCACACCGTGTCGGCGTTCAGATGGAGGTGAAAGAGCAGGTAGGCCAGCACCACGAACGTGATCGGGATGATGTCGATGACGGCCGTGCGCGCTTCGACGAAGGTCAAGCCGTCGAACGCCGCCAACACGCCGGCGGCGACGGCGAAGAATCGCACCGCGAGCAACTGCCGGGCGAGCAGGTAAATCAGCGGAATCAGCGCCGTGCCGAAGAGCGCCGGCATGAACCGCCAGCCGAAGGAGTTGAAGCCGAACAGTTTGATCCCGATGGCGATGATCAGCTTGGCCAGCGGCGGCTCGGGATCGAAATAGTCCTGGCCGAGCAGGTCCTTGTGCGCATCGTTGGCGAAATAGAGCTCGTCGAAAACGAAGGGTGAGTTGGGCGCGATGTCGTTCGGCTTGCCCAACCCGGGTAGCGATGGATCCTGGTAGTTGTGCCCGATCCCCCAGGCGCTGATCGGCGCCGCGGTTCCGGGGTGAGCGAAGATGTCGAGAAAGATCGGACTGCCGAACCGCAGGATGCCGGCGACGAGCGTGAGCGCGATCAGCCAGTAGAGATCGTTGCGCTCGATCCGCCACCAGGCCGCTCTCGACCTCCGCGCCGCCCTGGGCCGCGCGGCGACGACGGGCGCATCGATGCCCATCAGCCGGCGGATCCGCGAAGCCGGCCCTTCACCTCGTTGACGAATGCGTCGGCCTCGAGGATGGGGACGACGACGTCGGCGCCGGCCACGAAGCGTGGCCCGAGCCGCCGCTCGGCCTGCTCGACCAGGTTGTCCTGCCGGCGGTCGAGCCGGATGTAGACGGCGGGCTCGCGGGCCAGCCGCCGGACGAAGCGGTTGACGAACCGTCGTCGCTCGGCCGGCTGGAACGCCACCTCCAGCGGCTGGCGCCGGACGCGGGAGACGGCGGTGTAGGGAAGGTCCAGGCGCCGCAGCAGGTAGCGAACGCGCAACCCCTCGTCAGACATTTCGACGTAAGAGGAGAGCCGCATCAGCCAGAAGACGACAAGGATGCCGCCGTCGAGCACCAGCACCGGAATGAAGGAGATGATCGGCTGGTTGGTGAACAGCTTGACGACGACCAGCACCACCAGGATGACGAAGAAGCTGCCGTAGAACCAGATGCCGTCTTTCCACCGTTGAATCGAGTAGCGAATTGGAAAGCGGCGGGTCCCGCCCTGGGTCATCGAGCCACGCGAACGGTCCCGGTGCGCTCCATCAGGTATTCGGCGCCTTCGAAATACGAGTCGAGGTTGGGTTGCTCGTGCAGCCAGTGCCAATACTCCCTCGTCATCGCCTCCAGGCCCGACTGCGCGTCCCAGCCGGTGGCTTTCAGCCGGCTAACGTCGGGCACGGCGTGCCGCGCGTCACCGACCCGGTATCGGCCGGGCGTCTCCGGTGTCATGGCGCTGTCGGCGGCGCGCAACAGGGTGCGGGCGAGGTCCATCACGGTATGCGCCCGGCCGCTGGCGACGTTGTAGGCCCCCGTGGGGAGGTCGCTGAGCGCCGCCAGGTTCGCTCGTGCCACATCATCGACGTCGACGAAATCGCGCAGCTGGTTGCCGTCTTCCAGCAGCAGCGGCGGTTGATGATGGTAAAGACGCAGGGCAAAAATCCGCAGTGCCCCGTAGTACGCATTCTGAAACGGTTGGGCTCGGCCCTGGACCGCCCCATAGCGGAGGATCACCCACTCGATCCCATGGCGCTCCCCCAGCAACCGGACCAGTTCCTCCTGGGCCAGCTTGCTCAGGCCGTAGGCGCTGGTCGGGCGCGCCACCGATTCATCGGTGACCATGGGGGTCACGGCGCCGCCGCAAATCGGGCAGGGCGGATCCCAGACGCCGCGCTCGAGCGCATCCACCCGGCGCGGCTGCGGATAGACATCGCCGTCCTTGCCGCAGCGGTATTTCCCCTCGCCGTAGACCGCCATCGACGAGGCCAGCACCACCCGTCGCACCGACGTTTTGCCTTCGAGCAGCAGCTCGAAGAGAATCGCGGTGCCGACCGCATTGACGTGGAAGAGCTTGCTGAACGCCGGCAGGTAGTCGTGGTGGTCGGCGAGGTGCAGCACGACCTCGTTGTCCTTGAGCGCTTTGACCCAATCTTCGCGTTTGCGGATGTCGCCTTCGACCAGCTCCATCCCGGCGGGCAACGCCGGCGGCCGGTCATGCGCCGGCGGCGAGAGGTTGTCCAGAACGGTGACCTGGTGCCCCTGCTTGAGGAACAGCTGGCCGGTGCGCTGACCAATAAAACCGGCCCCGCCGGTGATCAGCACCTTCATTGCTGGGGACTATAGCTCACGCCTGATCACGCCTCGATCCACAGCCGTGACAGCGCCGTTACCGGCTCTTCACGGCTCCTTAACAGCCCCACATTTATCGTGATCCCCGCTTCCCCTTCCTTGAAGGCCGAGACCCCAATCTCGGCCTTTCTCTTTTTCTCGGGCTAGACCCGAGCCGCTTCGAGGGATCGCTGGCAGTTGCAGCTCGGGCTCATCGGTATCAACGGGATCAGCGTCGCGAGCAGGTTGCGGACCCGGGCAATGTTGTCCGCCAGTACCCGCATCACGTCCTGGGCCTGCACCGCCGCCACGTCTGGCGAGCCTTCGAGCCCGGCGTCATAGTCGGTGACGAGGGACAGGTTGAGGTAGCACATCTCCAGCTCGCGGGCCAGCATCACCTCCGGATACTGGGTCATGCCCACGATGTCCCATCCCATCCGGCTGAACCAGCGGCTCTCCGCCCGCGTCGAGAAGCGCGGCCCCTGCACGACGACCACCGTTCCCGACGGCGAGAAGCGCATCGATTGCTGCTCGGCGATGCGACCCGCCAATTCGCGCAACTCCGGACAATATGGGTCGGCGGCGCTGACGTGAACCACGTCGGGGCCGGGGTAGTAGGTGTCCGCCCGGCCGCTGGTGCGATCGAAGAACTGATCAGAGATGACCAGGTCTCCGGGGTGCAGGTCCGGCTTGAGGCTCCCTACCGCCGATGGGCCGATGATCCGTCGCACCCCGATCTCGTGCATCGCCCAGACGTTGGCGCGGTAGTTGACGAAGGGCGCCGAGACTTCGTGGTTGGGTCCATGGCGGGGCAGGAACGCCACGCTGCGCCCGCCGACCTCGGCCAGCGCGACCGACCCGCTGGGTGGCCCATAGGGCGTCGCGATCTCGACCGCGTCGCCGGCGTCGAGCCACTCGTAGAAGCCGGACCCACCGAAGATGCCAATTTCTGCGGTGATGGGCTTCACACGAGGACCTGACCACGTGGCGAGACCTGTTCCTCGTAACGCGCCAGGTCCGTGATCAGTGCTCGCGGGGAGCAGACGGGGCAGTCGGGATCCCGCGGAAAACTCGTGACCCGGGACTCGCCAGCCAGGCCGTCGTGCTGAAAGATGCGGCCGCTCAGTGGCGTGCCGGCCTTGAGCAGCACCTTGAGCGCCTCCTCCGCCATGACGCTGCCGATCACTCCGGTGGCCGAGCCGATGATGCCGGCCTCCTCACAGGTCTGGATATCGTCGGGATCGGGCGGGCCCCCAAACAGGCAGCGCAGGCACGGCTCGTCCGGGAGCACGGTGGTGACCTGGCCGCCCCACTGCAGAACGGCGCCATGAACCAGGGGTTTGTGCAGCAAGACCGCGGCGTCGTTCAACAGGAACTTCGTCTCGAACGAATCGGTGCCGTCCACGACCAGGTCGTACTCCGCGACCACAGCCTCCACGTTCGACGCGCGTACGTTCTCCTGGCGCGCATCCAGGCGGAGGCTCGAGTCGAGCGCGCGCAATCGGCGGGCCGCCGCGTCGACCTTCGGATGGCCGAGGTCGCCCTCCTCGAACAAGATCTGCCGGTTGAGGTTCGAGCGCTCCACCGGCTGGTCATCGATCAATCCAAGCCGCCCTACCCCGGCCGCCGCCAGGTAGAGGGCGACCGGTGAACCCAGTCCCCCCAGGCCGACGATCGCCACCGAGGCCCGCTCGAGCCGTTGCTGGCCGGCCTCACCGACCTCGGCCAGGATCCGCTGCCGGTGGTGCCGAGCATCGTTCATCGCGCCACACCCACGCCCCGGACGGCGTCGTCCGCGAGCTGATGAACCGTGGGCCGGTCACCGCAGACCGGGCAGGCGCGATTGCGACGATATCGAACCTCGTGGAACGTCATGGCCATGGTGTCGTGGAGCAATACCCGGTTGACCAGGCCGTCACCGACGCCGGTGATGAGCTTGATGGTCTCCGCGGCCTGGATGGTGCCGACGATCCCGGGTAGAGCGGCCAGCACGCCAACCTGCTCGGATTCCTCGATCGCGCCGGGCGGCGGGGGTTCCGGGTAGAGGCAGCGATAGCATCCGCGGCCGGGAATGAAGACCGTGACCTGGCCTTCGATCCGAAAGATGCTGCCGTGCACCAGCGGTTTGCGCAGCAGGTATGCGGCGTCGCTCAGCAGATAGCGGGCGGCAAACGAGTCGGTGCCATCGACGATGACATCAAAGGCACCCAACAGCTCCATCGCGTTGTGCGCGTTGACCGTCTCTGCGAAGGTCTCCACGGTGACGTCGGGGTTGAGCGCGGAAACCGTACGGGCCGCACCATCGACCTTCGATTGGTCGAGGCCTTCCATCGAATGGATCACCTGCCGCTGCAGGTTGGAGAGCCGCACCCGATCGTGGTCGGCGAGGCCGAGCGTCCCCACCCCGGCGGCCGCGAGGTACAGCGCCACCGGCGAGCCGAGAGCGCCGACCCCAACGACGAGCACGCGCGCGCGCATCAGGCGCTGCTGGCCGGCGGGACCGATCTCGGTCAGTGCCAGGTGGCGCGCGTAGCGCTGCCGCTGCTCTGAAGTCAGCGAGGATCCGGCCATCAGCTGCCTTTCGGCCCCGCGGGAGCCGAGTGAAAGATGCCGTGGAAGACGCGGGGCTCCACCCGCCGCAGCCGCAGGCAATCCGCCAGCGTGTGCGAGGCGAAGACGTCGCGGGCCGCCTGTTCGGCCTTCTCACTTACCTGGGCGAGCACCCGGCTGTCACCGGCCGCGGCCCCATCCGGCTGCCGGCTGTCGCGTCCATTTCCCTCGAGGCAGGTGATGACTTCGTCCAGCCGAATCTCGTCCGGCCGTCGCGCCAGCGTGTGTCCGCCGCGCGGGCCTCGCGTCGACGTGACCAGGCCGGCGCGCCGCAGCGTCATCAGCACCTGGTCGAGAAACGGGCCCGGGATGCTCTGGCGCCGTGCGATCTCGCCACTCTGGAGGGCGCCGCGTCCGGCGTTGGCGGCGAGCTCCACGATGGCCCGCACCCCGTACTCGGTTTTCATCGAAAAACGCATTCGCATCGCTGAGGTCCTAAAAGTTGATCAGACCGGTCAAGTATATCGTAGGCCGCTGAGGGAGCGGGATGATCCGCCTCTCAGGCGATCCGAAGCGCCAGGACGAAAAAGAGGGCGCCCAGCACGACCAGGGGCACCGTGGTCGCGATCAGGCTCAGACTGCGCAGGCCGATCGCGCGCCGATCTTCCGTCGACGAATGAACGCGACCGCGAAGGATGAAGCCTTCGATGGCGAGCAGCAGCGACGCGCCCCCCAGACCCAGGGCCACCATCACGATCGCCCAGTTGTTGTTCGGCGTCCCCTCGGTCCCGGTGAAGGCGTTGAAGCTGGCGGCGAGCACCCCGACCAGCGCGACCAGCACCCCGAGCGGGACCAGCGTCAGGTTGATGCCGCGCATCGTGCGTCCCGGCTCGGGGCGGCGCGAGAACTGCCAGGCCGAGGCGAGGACGAAGGCCATGTAGGCGGCGATCACGACATAGAAGAAGAGAGGAGTCATGATCTCGCCGAACGTGATGGCAGCCCGGACCACGCCGTCAATTTAGTCTTTAGCGAGCTTCAGGTCGCCGCCTCAGCGACCTTCAGGTCGCCGCGCTTTCGCGCGCAGGCGCCGGTGCCGGATGCCGCTCGTGCGAGCATATGAGCGCACGTTCTTAAGCGCGAATGCGTCGCGAGCGGCTGGACGGCACATCGGCGCGTTTAAATCCCCGTGTAACCGTGCCGGCGAGTGACTAACTCAGAATTCGATACAAGTTATTCAGAACGGCGAAGGTCGTGATCCAGGCGGCGATCAGGTAGGCATTCCAGATGACCGGTCGTCGCCGCCCGAACATCAGGAGGAAGGCCACCAGCGCCGCGACCAGTCCCAGCTTGATGGCGTAGACCGCCAGCTCGCCTTCGTTGTTGATGATCCAGGCCGCCACCCCGTTCAACTCCTGCCTGCCCTGGGCTAGCCCGATATGAGTGGTCGTGACATCGAGCAGCTGGGCGCTGCAGAAACCGGTGAGGATGAACGCCTTCTTTCCGGTGGTGACCTCGCGCTTGCCGATGCCGCCGACGCGGCGTGCCACCACCGCCCGCGCCTCCCCGATCATGCAGCCGACTCTACAGCGGCGTTATCAGAAAAGCAACGGCCAGAATGGTCGTTTTCGAATACCCGGTGCTTCCCCTCCATCCGACTGCCCGGATTATATGGGCAGTTTTAGGCTCCGTCCAGAGCCAAATTTCGCGACTTTGGATCAGGCGGCTTTTTTGCCGCCCAGGATCTCGCGGCGGCGCTTGAACAGGTAGGGCGCCGCGATCAGCAGGCCGCCCACCGCCAGCGCGCCGGCCCCGAGGCGCAGATAGAACGTCCACTCGGCCGGTGGATCCGTCGTCGGGTCGTAGACCGTCCGGGCGCTCAGCCGGAAACTCAGTGCCCCGACGGCACCGTTGAGGGTCCAGCTTCCAACCGTGCTCTCGGCATGGTTCCAGCGCTGGTCCTCGGTAACGGCCGGCAGGCTCGCGCACGGCCAGGCGCCGGCCAGGTGCACGGGAATCGGCGGCCGGGGCGTCGCGGATTTCGTCGGCGCGGGCTGGGGCGCGAAGCGGAACGGCTTCGGCGGCTTGCTCAGATCGAAAAGGATGACATCCTGGCCGGTCTGATTCTGGAGCATGAGGTCGCATCCACCGGCTGAGCCGTTGATGGTGAGACCCGGGGTCTTGGGCACGATGCCGTCGACCACGGTCTTGAACGGCTGGTCCTCGGCCAGGGCCGAGGCGGAAAACACGAGCGAGGCGCAAAGCGGCGCAAAGACCACCGCCAGCCGTTTCACCCCCGTATAACGCCGATCCGGCCTGCGGCTGGCAGTAAACTCGGCCGCATGCCCTACGAGTTGGTGCTGACCGAGGCACAGGGACCGGTCGGCATCGTGACCATCAACCGACCCCAGGTCCGCAACGCGCTGAACCACCAGGTCATCCAGGAGCTGATCGATGCCCTCGAGGGCTTCGATCGGGACGATGCCATCCACTGCATGATCCTGACGGGCGACGACCGCGCCTTCGCCGCCGGCGCCGATATTTCGCAGATGGTCGACGCGGGCGCGGTCGAGGTTCTCGACGACGACAACTTCGCCCGCTGGGCCCGGTTCAAGGCGATCCACAAACCCGTGATCGCGGCCGTGAGCGGGTACGCGTTGGGCGGCGGCTGCGAGCTCGCCTTGATGTGCGACCTGGTGGTCGCCAGCGAGACCGCGCTCTTCGGCCAGCCCGAGGTGAAGATCGGCATCATCCCCGGCGCGGGCGGCACCCAGCGATGGACACGCACCAGCGGCAAGGTGCGCGCCATGGAAGCGGTGCTGATCGGTGAGCCGGTCCGCGCCGTCGACGCCGAGCGGATGGGGCTGGTCAACCGGGTGGTGCCCGCCGGCGCGCAGCTGAAGGAAGCGCTCCGCCTCGCGAACCTGATTGCGGCCCGCCCGCCACTCGCCGTGCGGCTGGGGAAGGAGGCCGTCAACCACGCGATGGAGGTGGGGCTCGACGCCGGCCTCGAGTTCGAACGAAAGCTCTTCTACCTGCTGTTCGCGTCGGAAGACAAACGTGAAGGCATGCGCGCCTTCCTGGAAAAGCGACCCGGCCGCTTCCGCGGGCGATGACCGACACCATCCTGAGCTCGCGCGACGGCGCGGTCCTGACCCTGACCATCAACCGGCCCGACGCCCTGAACGCTCTCAACCCTCCCACGATGCAGGCACTCCGAGCTGGCATCGAGGCGGCCGGCCGCGATTCGGCGATCGGCGCGGTCATTCTGACCGGCGCGGGCCGCGCATTCTGCGCCGGGGCGGATCTCAAGGATGTCAGCGCCCGGCTCGATGCCGGCGACACCGACGTCGGCCGGGACCTTCGGGAGAACTACGTCCCGCTGACGAGGGCGATCCGCTCCTGCCCCAAGCTGGTGATCGCGGCATTGAACGGTATCGCAGCGGGCGCCGGCCTGAGCCTGGCGCTGGCCTGTGACCTGCGGATCGCGGCGGCCGGCGCGCAGTTGATCGTGGCATTCGTTCGGGTCGGCCTGGTTCCAGACGCGGGCAGCCTGTTCTTTCTCACCCGGATGCTCGGCCTGAGCAAGGCCACCGAGCTGGCCTTGACCGGCGACCCGCTGCCGGTGGAAGAAGCCCGGCAGCTGGGACTGATCGCGGCGGTCGTGCCGGGCGATCAGCTGATGACCACGGTGATGGAGCGTGCCCGCCGTCTCGCCGACGGGCCGCGGCAGACTCATACCTTGATCAAGCGGGGGATGGAGCGGGCGATGGATCTCGACCTGGATCAGGTGATGGAACTGGAGTCACACCTCCAGACGCTGGCGGCGCGCACCCCCGACACGCAGGAGGCGATCCGGGCCTTCATCGAAAAGCGCAAGCCCTCGTTTCGCGGCTAGAAAAAGAAAGAGCGGCGGTATTACCCGCCGCTCTCACTTAAGTCAATTAATGCCATGGGCACCACCTCCCAGACCTTAGGCGGCCATTGTATCAGTTGCCGGCCCGGATCCGATCTTCGACCAGGTCACGGGAGATTAAGATCTGGCGGGCGCCCACCACCGAACGAAGTTGGTGCAGCAGTTCGGCCGTGGTGCGGCCTTGCGGGAGGCCGACGTCGATCTCCAGCCGGTCGTCGGTCTCGTTCAGCTCGTGAATCCGCAACGATTGGGGAAACGCACCGATGGCGCCGAGCGCCGAGCGGACTCGTTCGATCTCGGTGTCGGACCGCGGCAGGATCAGGCTGACGGTCGCCTCATTCGGCCGCTTGAAGAAGCGGCGCTCGATCGGCTTCAGCACCATCAGCACCGCCAGGATGAGCAGGGTGGTGAACGCGGCCTCGAAATACTGCGCCGTCGCCGCCGCCATCCCGATCGCAGCCGTCGCCCAGATGGTGGCGGCGGTGGTCAATCCGCGCACCAGGTCCTTACGCAGGAAGATGGTGCCGGCCCCCAGGAAGCCGATCCCGGTCACGATTTGCGCCGCCACCCGAGAGGGGTCGGTCTGGCTGAAGCCGTAGGCGCCCACGATGGTGAAGAGGCACGATCCGAGGGACACCATCGTCACCGTCCGCAGGCCGGCCGCCCGCTCCTGGCGCTCCCGCTCCAGGCCGATGATCGCCCCGAGCAGGAGCGACACCGTCAGGCGGAGCATCAGATCGAACGCGTTCGGCGGCACGGCGCTATGGTACTGCCGCGCCGACGCCGGTGAGTTAGTTGGTCGTCAGGCCGCCGTGAAGAGCCCGCCGTCGAAGGCGTCGCCGTCGGGTTCGACCGAGGCGCCGCGACGCTCGGTGAAGAGCGCCTCTTCGACCGCGAACAGGGCGTCCATCAGCTTGGCAATGCCCACCTTGACCTTGATGTTGGCCAGCTGGTCCGGTATCGACGGCACCGGCCTGACCAGGGCAAGGATCTCCTCGAGGCGCGGCTCATACGAGATCGGCACCCGCTTCATGCCCTTCAGATTCAATTCCTCGAGCTCCTGCAGCAGCCGGTCGATCAGCTGCACGGGCCGCCGCAGCCGGTCCTGGCGCGCCTTCAGGTCGCGGTACTGCCGCTCGGCGTCACGGATATTCGCATTAGTTTGGGCAATCAATCCTGTCATCAACGAACCCTCTTTTCATGCGGCCGACTTTGCTGTATACGCTTGCGAATCGCATTCGTGCCTCATTTATTCCCGTCCGGCCGGCTGAGTTTTTGCGCCGATCACCCCGAAGCCGGGCCGTAGACTTTCGGTGAAATGCCCTTGCTGAGGGTCGACCGGCTCAACCTGGTTTATGGCGCGACTGACGTGCTGAACAATCTCACCTTCCAGCTGGAGCCCAGGCAGCGGCTGGGCATTGTGGGTGCCAACGGCAGCGGCAAATCGAGCCTCTTGAAGGCCGTCTCCGGCGAGTTGACCCCGAACGCGGGCTCCGTGACGCTGGCGCCCCGAACGCGAACCGCCTACCTGGCACAGGAGCTGGAGGCCGGCCCGCATGAGAGTGTCTACGCCGACGCGCTACACAGCCGGCCCGACATCATCCGGTTGCGCGAGCGGCTGGCGGGGCTGGAGACGGCCATGGCCGGCGCGGGCGGCGCGGCGCTCGGAGCACTCGTCGAGGAATACGGCGATGTCCAGCACGAGTATGAGCGCCTGGATGGCTACGCCTATGACAACCGGGTCGCCGAGGTGCTCCACGGCGTTGGCCTGACCGAAGCCGATCAGGCACTCGCCCCGGGCGCGCTCAGTGGCGGGCAGCGGCGTCGCCTGGCGCTGGCCCGGCTCCTCCTCCAGGACGCCGACCTGTTCCTCCTCGACGAGCCCACCAACCACCTGGACCTCGAAGCCATCGAGTGGCTGGAAGGCTTCCTGCGGTTGTCGCGGGCCGGGATGCTGATCGTGTCGCACGACCGCCGCTTCCTCGAGCACACGGCGGACGACATTCTCGAGCTGCAGGCGGGGGCGGGCGAGTGGTACCCCGGCAACTACCGGCAATACCTGCGGTTGCGGCGCGAGCGGCGTGCGGTTCGACAGAAGGAATACGAGGCACAGCAGGAATACATCGCCCGCACCGAAGAGTTCATCCGGCGCTACAAGGCCGGCCAGCGGGCCCGCGAAGCGCGCGGGCGGCAGACGAAACTCGACCGTCTCGAGCGGGTTGCGCCGCCGGCGGACGACCAGCAGATCCGCATCCGGTTACGGGCCTCCAGCACCAGCGAGCTCATCTTTCAAAGCGACGGCCTGCGGCTGGGATACGGCCAGCGCGAGCTCGTGACCACGCCAGCTTTTACGGTCAGCGCCGGGGAGCGCATTGCCATCGTCGGGCCGAATGGCTCGGGAAAGACCAGCCTGCTCAAGGCGCTGCTCGGTGAGCTACGTCCCCTCTCGGGTCGGATCAAGATGGGACCGCGGGTGACGATGCGCTACTACGACCAGCATCTCGCCGACCTCGATCCGAACAAGACGGTGCTGGCGGAGTTGCAGGACGCGTTCGGCCTCCCCGAGGAAACGCTACGGACGTTCCTCGGCCGCCTGCTCTTCAGCGGCGATGATGCCTTCAAAACGATTCGGTCCTTGAGCGGCGGCGAGAAGAGCCGGGTGGCTCTGGCCAAATTGATGCTCGACGACGCCGGCTTGCTGTTGCTCGACGAGCCGACGAATCATCTCGACATTCCGGCTCAGGAAATGCTCGAGGATGCGCTGCAGGATTTCGAAGGCACCATCCTCTTCGTCTCCCACGACCGCTATTTCATCGATGCCATCGCCACCCAGCTCTGGGTGGTCGAGGATGGAGCGGTCACCATGCAGCTGGGCAACTACAGCGACCTGGAGCGGCGCCGGCAGCGGGCGGTGCGGCCGGCCGTCATCAAGGAGCCTGGGGTGCTTCGCGGGCGGCAGCGGCCGGCGACGGCGATCCAACCCGCCGGCGAAGCGGTCGATGGTGTCGAGGACCGGATCGACCAGCTCGAGGCCGAGGTGGCACGGATCGAGGCGGAGCTCGCCGACCACCAGACCTACGATGACCGGGCCCGGGTTGCGGAGTTGGCCCAGGCGCACGAGGACGCCTCGAGCCGGTTGCGAGCCCTCTACCAGGAGTGGGAGCAAGCCGCCGGCGGGTAGACCGGCGGCTGAGCCGGTCCGCCGCGCCGCTCGCCCCGGTGGCGGGTCGCGATCATCCGCTGCTGCTGCCCTCGTTCTCGATTGCTTACGCCATCGCCCTCGCTGCCGCGTTGCTCGCCATCGATCAGCTGGCGGAATACATGCCGGGGGCGTGGTTCGAGGTGCTCGGCGCCGCGGTGCTGGTGCTCTGCTTGCTGACGGTGGCGCTGCTGCTCCAGGCCGCCTGGCGGCGGCACCGCGAGCGCCTCGACCGCCGCGGGTTGCTCTGGCTGAGCGGCGCGGTCGGCGCGGCGCTGCTGGCGGTGGTCGCGGTCCTGGGCCTGGTTGAGAACGCCCAGATCGCCTCGGTGATCAGCGGCGCCGACGTGCACCTGACCAAGCCCGTGATCGAATCGCTGCCGAGGCCGGCGGGCACCACCCTGCTCGATGAGCAGCCTGGCCTCGCCGACACCGAGAGCATTTCGGAGGACTTCACCGCCAGCAACCTCGGCGGCATCGTTCCGTTTTACGAGGCCGCACTGGTCAGGGATGGCTGGGTCGAGGACAAGACGTCGGCGACCACCCCGATCGTGCGCTTCACGAAAGGCGCGTTCGTCCTCTCGGTCGCGATCGACCAGGCCTCGGGCGGCTACACGCTGACCGTCGACCGGGTGCTGACCTCGCCCTCGGAGTCGGCCGGCGCCAGCCCGTAGCGCTTGGGCGCGCTGCACAAAAAGCAGCACGCGAACTCGTCCGCCTGGCCCGATGACGTTCGGCCGGCACGCCCCTAGGATCGAGACACTCGGATCACCGTGTTCAACGGAGGGAATGTACCTATGGCGATCGACCAGGGTGTGCGCTCGAAGAAGGAAACCAGGGCGGACGCCCAATCTGTCATCGACCTGGCCCACAAGCAGGGGCTGAAGATCGTCGATCTCAAGTTCATCGACCTGATCGGGACCTGGCAGCACTTCTCGATCCCGGTCCAGGAGCTGAGCAAGAACCTCTTCAGCGAGGGCATCGGCTTCGATGGCTCCAGCATCCGCGGCTTCCAGCACATTCACGAGAGCGACATGCTGCTGATCCCGGATCCCTCGACGGCAATCGTTGATCCGGTGTTGCGGGTGCCCACCCTCAGCATCGCCTGCGACGTGATCGACCCCATCACCCGCGAGCCCTACTCTCGCGATCCGCGTTATGTGGCGAAGAAGGCAGAGGCGTTCCTGCTGTCGACCGGCATCGCCGACACCAGCTTCTGGGGTCCGGAGTGCGAGTTCTACATCTTCAACAGCATGCGCTTCGACCAGAACCAGTTCTCCGGCATGTACGAGATCGACTCGGTCGAAGGCGTGTGGAACTCCGCCAAGAACTCCGAGCCGAACCAGGCCTACCGTCCGCGCTACAAGGAAGGCTATTTCCCGGTGCCGCCGACGGACAAGCTCCAGGACCTTCGTTCCCAGATCGTCCTCAAGCTGATCGAGGCCGGCGTCGACGTCGAGGTGCATCACCATGAGGTCGGCACCGCTGGCCAGACCGAGATCGACATGCGGTTCGACACCCTGGTCACCATGGCCGACAAGGTGATGATGTACAAGTACGTCGTCAAGAACGTCTGCGCCCAGAACGGGTTTGTCGCGACGTTCATGCCCAAGCCGCTCTTCATGGACAACGGTTCCGGGATGCACACCCACCAGAGCCTGTGGAAGGACGGCGTGCCGCTCTTCTACGACAAGGCCGGTTATGCGGGCATCAGCGACATGTGTCGCTGGTACATCGGCGGCCTGCTCAAGCACGCACCGTCGTTGCTCGCGTTCGCGGCACCCACCACCAACTCGTATCGCCGTTTGGTGCCCGGCTACGAGGCGCCCATCAACCTGATCTACTCGAAGCGCAACCGGAGCGCCTGCGTCCGCATCCCGATGTACTTCGACAACCCCAAAGCGAAGCGGCTGGAGTTCCGGACACCCGATCCCTCGTGCAACCCCTACCTCTCATTCGCCGCCTGCCTGATGGCCGGCCTGGACGGCGTCATCAACAAGATCGAGCCACCCAAGCCGATCGACGAGGACCTCTACGAGCTCGAACCGGAGTTGAAGCGGCAGGTCAAGAGCACACCGGGCTCGTTGCTCGAAGTGCTCGACGCGCTCGAGATTGACAACGAGTACCTCACCCGCGGCGGCGTCTTCACCAGCGACCTGATCGAAACCTGGATCGATTACAAGCGCGTCCGGGAGTACGACCAGGTGGCGCTTCGGCCGCACCCCTGGGAGTTCTACCTCTACCACGACATCTAGATTCGTCCTTCGACTCGTTCGTCGTGCGCCGTTCGTCGTTGTGGCGGCTGCCACTCGCCCTGGCAGCCGCCTCTTGACCTCGAGTGATTCCCGCGACCGCGACAACTCGAAGAGGAGCAACCTATGGACGATTCGATAGAGCGCGATAAACCCTGGCGACCTGCCGACCACCCACGTCCCGGCCCCTCCTGGGACCCGGCCGATCGTTCTACCACGTCAGAGCACAAGGGAGTCCCCGACGGCGAAGACTGAGGCGGCGGCCGGCCGCGTCGCCGGCGCGACGGTCGAGCGGGCGCTCGAGCGGCTGTCGGAGCGCGGGATCCGGTTCCTTGATTTGCGCTTCGTCGACGTACTCGGAACGGTGAAGAGCATCACGATTCCGGCGCAGCGGCTTCCGCACGCCGTGCGCGGCGGCGAATGGTTCGACGGCTCGTCGGTGGAGGGCTTCGCCCGCGTCTTCGAGAGCGACATGTTTCTGCGGCCCGACCTCGACACGCTGACCATCGGTGAGGCCGACGGCGCCCGGAGCGCTCAGGTCATCTGCGACCTGCTGACGCCGGACGGCGAGCGTTTCGCCGGCGATCCGCGCGGCGTGCTGGCGCGGGCGGTGGCCGATGCGGCGGCGCTCGGCTTCGACTACGCGGTTGCCATCGAGCTCGAGTTTTTCTTGCTCACCGCGGACCAGGCCGGCGGCGGTGTGCGCCCGGGACGCCATGACCGGGCCAGCTACTTCGACCATCCGGTGGACATCGGCAGTGAGGTGCGGCAAGAGATCGTCGACGCGCTCGACCGGCTCGGCATCACCATCGACGCGAGTCACCACGAGGTTGCCGCCGGTCAATACGAGCTCGACCTGGCGCTCGGCAACGCCCTGAGGAGTGCCGATCAGCTCGTCACGCTCAAGCACGCGGTCAAGGCCGTTGCCCAGCGCCGCGGGCTGCTTGCCACCTTCATGCCCAAGCCGATCTTCGGCGCGGCGGGCTCGGGGATGCACACCCACCAGATCCTCACCGACCTCGGCAAGGATGCGAATGCCTTCTACGATCGCGGCGACCAGTACCACCTGTCGCCCGTCGCCAAGCACTTCATCGCCGGGCAGCTGGCGCATGCCCGCGCCTTGTCCGCCCTGGTCGCCCCCCTGGTCAACTCCTACAAGCGATTCGTGCCGGGATTCGAGGCCCCGGTCGCCATCAGCTGGGCGCAACTGAACCGCTCCGCGCTGATCCGGGTACCGAGGGTGGGGAGCAGCGACCGGGCGGCCATCCGGATCGAGTTTCGAGCCCCGGATCCCTCCTGCAATCCGTACCTTGCGTTCGCCGCCATGCTGCACGCCGGCCTCTCCGGTATCCGCCAGAAGCTGCCACTCCCCCCGCCGGTCGAAGAGAACCTCTACGCCTTCGATCCCGAGCGGCTCGCCCGCCACCAGCTTGGCCACCTCCCCGCCTCCCTCGCCGAGGCCCTCAAAGATCTCCGGCAGGACGAGGTCATGCGCGATGCGCTGGGTGTCCACCTCCTCGAACGTTTCATCGAGGCGAAGGAGATGGAGTGGCAGAGCTATGAGAAGCAGGTCACGGCCTGGGAGCTCGACGCGTACCTCGAGGC
>Ga0209689_1000018_pt1 | contig 75652 bp, 66 predicted proteins | sample GraSoiAngelo_149_FD_187119 | JGI IMG/M metagenome (GOLD analysis project Ga0209689, IMG submission 187119) | Grasslands soil microbial communities from the Angelo Coastal Reserve, California, USA - 14_1009_09_30cm (SPAdes) (version 2) | ecosystem: Environmental > Terrestrial > Soil > Grasslands ... | reverse complement strand
CTGATCACCTTCAGAAATGCGCATTGCATCGTGGAACATTAATTCGCTGCGCAAGCGCCAGGACCGCTTATTCGCCTGGCTGGAGGCGAGAAGGCCGGACATTGTTTGTTTGCAGGAGACAAAATGCACGGACGATCAATTTCCGGCGCTCGCTTTACAGGCCGCCGGTTATTACGCGGCTTATCATGGGGAAAAATCGTACAACGGCGTCGCGATTCTGTCGAAAAGTAAACTGGAGGATGTGCGTCCATCGTTGTGTGATGAAGTGATCGATCCGCAGGCGCGCGTCATTGCGGGAACTATTGATCGCGTGAGGGTGTTTTCGATTTACGCGCCCAACGGACAGGCGGTCGGGTCCCCCGCCTACGAATACAAACTGCACTGGTATCGTCGCCTCCGAGATTGCATCGCAAAAGAAAAATCCAACGATGTTGTGGTGTGCGGCGATTTCAATGTCGCACCGGAAGATATCGACGTTTACGATGCCGACCTGTGGCGTGGCGCCATCATGTGTTCCAATCAAGAACGCGCTGCGTTTCAGGAATTGTGTGAAATCGGCTTACGGGACACGCTGCGGATGCATCATAAGGAAGGTGAACTTTTCAGTTGGTGGGATTATCAGATGCGCGCGTTTGAAAGAAATCGCGGCCTGCGCATCGACGCGATTTTGGCCACCGAAAAGCTAGCGAAGCGCTGCAGCGCATCAGGGATTGACCTTGAAATGCGCAAGGGCAAGGAACCATCCGATCATGCGCCGGTGTGGGCGGAGTTTACGAATTAAGAAACACGAACGCCCGACGTCGGAAATTGGACGCCGAATTCAGATTCTGAATTGGACGTTGAAGCGCCCGCCGCGCCGTAGCCTTGCGAAGGCGGGTTGGGCGTTGGACGTTGGGCGCTAATGGCTAACGAATCGCGCCTTCGTGTCTCGAATCCCCCGCCAAAGCCTCTCATGATTTGGGATGGTGACTGTCATTTTTGCAAACGGTGGATCGAACGTTGGCGCGAAATCACCGCAGGCAACTTAGATTATGCTACTTATCAGGAGGCAGCCGCGCGTTTCCCTGAAATTCCAGTCGAACAATTCAAGCGTGCCGTTGCATTCATCGAACCGGATGGCGAAGCCTTCTTTGCCGCGGAAGCCGTGTATCGCTCGTTGCGATATCGATCTTCGAGGAAATGGCTGGCGTGGAGCTACGATCACGTGCCTGGCTTCGCAGCAATTTCCGAGACTGCTTACAAATTCATCGCCCACAATCGAAGTCCCGGATCAACAGTGACTCGATTGCTATGGGGTAACGATGTGCGGCCGCCGACTTATTTTTGGGCGCGGCGCTGGTTTCTCCGCATGCTTGGCCTTATCTATCTCATCGCATTCGTTTCGCTTTGGGTCCAAGTCGATGGGCTTGTTGGCAGCAACGGAATGTCGCCGGTAAGTCAGTTTCTGCCGGCAGTTCGGCAGCAAGTCGGGTCAGACGCCTATTTCCTTTTGCCGACACTTTGCTGGTTCGACTCGAGCAACACGTTTCTACATTTCCTTTGCGGTGGGGGCGTTGTTCTTTCGTTGCTTTTGATTTTCGGCGTCGTTCCTGCGGTTTCCCTTGCCTTGCTGTTTATCTTTTACCTATCACTCACCATTGGTGGACAAGTGTTTTTCAACTTTCAATGGGATGTTCTCCTGCTGGAGGCCGGCTTCTTGTCGATCTTTCTTGCGCCATGGCGACTGTGGCCGCGGGACCTTTTGTGGCGGCCGGGACCGGCGATCCCGACTACAGCAACGACCTCAGCTACGGCGTCTCCGGTCTCACGTGCGGGTTTGTTTCTGCTCAAGTTCCTTCTCTTCAAATTGATGCTTATGTCCGGCGTCGTGAAGCTAACGAGCGGCGACGATTCGTGGGGTTGGGTGAATCATTCGTTTCATTGGAGCGCACTCACAGCGCTTGATTATCATTACTGGTCGCAACCGTTGCCGACAATCTTCAGCTGGTGGGCAGACAAAACTCCGGAATGGTTCAAACACTTCTCAGTCGCATTTTGTCTCGTAGTTGAGATCATCGCGCCATTTTTTATCTGGGCGCCGCGACGCCCGCGGCTGGTCGCTGCGGGATTGATGATCTTCCTTCAAATAGTAATCGCGCTCACCGGCAACTATTGCTTCTTCAATCTGCTGACGATCGCGTTGTGCTTCCTGCTGATCGATGACGCGGCAATCGGGCGAGGCATGGAGGGGCGAGCTCCCGCGAACCCTGCGTCGCAGGAGCTCCGTCCTTCGAATGCGAAATCTATATCGACTCGATGGGCAACGTACGCGGCGATTGCAGTAATTGTTGTCACGTTTCCAATCAACGCCTGGCTCATTTTCAGCGCGTTCAAGCCGCAAAGCCGACCGCCAGGGCGGCTGGCGAACTTCTACGAACAACTGGAAGCATTTCGAATCGTAAATGGCTACGGACTCTTTCGCGTGATGACCAAGGACCGTGGCGAGATAGTGATCGAAGGCAGCGCCGATGGCATTAATTGGGCCCCTTATGAATTCAAGTGGAAACCGGCTGACGTGAAACGCGCCCCGGGTTGGTGCGCACCACACCAACCAAGACTCGACTGGCAGATGTGGTTTGCCGCTCTGGAGACTCCCGAGCAAAATCCATGGTTGATTGGACTGATCGTCAGGCTGCTGGAGGGATCGCGAGATGTGACCGCGTTGCTTGCGCATAACCCGTTCCCGGATAAACCGCCGAACTACATCCGCGCGATGTTTTATCGCTATCGTTTTACAAACAGTGAGGAGCATCGGCAAACCGGCGCGTGGTGGAAACGTCAGGAACTTCGGGAATATTTGCCGACGATCTCGCGCGATCAGCTGCGCCAGTAGCGAGAGGGTGAACGCGTTCTCTGCAATGCGTAGGTAGGTTAGTCGGCGAAATTGTATTTACCGAAACATCGACCGACCGCAGCGGGTCGATCCACCTTGAGCCGCACGTGCACTTGAATATATTCGGCGCGTGTCGAAGGAAGGTCAGATCGTAACGGAAGGCACGGTAACCCAGGTATTGCCGGGAACGATGTTTCGCGTCGATCTACCAGGGCAACGCAATGTGCTTGCACATATCTCGGGTAAGATGCGGAAGCATTTTATTCGAATCGTTCCAGGAGACAAAGTTTCCGTCGAACTGTCACCGTACGATCTGACAAAGGCGCGCATTGTTTTTCGCGAACAATAATCTCTTTCTTTTGGCTGGAATGCGCTAAAACCTCCAAGGCGTTCAAGTGCGATTGGTTTTCGGTGTTTGATGTGCCCTTTAAGTTCGTTAGGAGATTTGTTTGCCCAATTTGTGAAGCACGCGGATAGTTGCAGCTAGAATCAACTGGAGATTACCAATGGCAGAAGAAAACAAAGCAGAACAAAAGGCGCCGGTAGGAGCGGATGCTCGAGACAAGCTGGAGAGCAGTAAACAACATGCGCGCAGAGCAGCTGAAGATTTAAAATCGGCAGCAGGCTCCATAGCTGAAGAATATCGCGGCAAGGCAGAGCAGAAATGGGGCGAAGCACGCGGCAAAGCAGAACAAGCATGGGGGGATGCCAGGGACCGCGCCCGCACGTTCCAGGAAGACGCGGAGCAATACGTGCGCGAAAATCCAACGAAGGCGATCTTTACCGCGCTCGGAATCGGGTTTGTTCTGGGTCTGATCTTCCGGCGTTAACTCCGAAAGCTTCGGAGATGATCAGTGAGAGCCCTCGGTCCAGCAATCCTGCGGGACATGCCGGGTTGCTTGAGAACCTCTTGGCACTCATAAACGCGCTTGCAGCGTTTTTTGAAAGCCGCTTTGCCCTGGTCGCCGAGGAATCAAAAGCGGCCGCAGTGCAATTACTAATACTGGTTGGTTGCTTGATTTTCGCAGTACTCCTGTGTGCGCTGGGTTATGTTTTCCTCATAACAGGCGCCGTTGTCGGGTTAGCTCATCTCGCTGGAATTTCATGGCCATGGATAGCGCTCGCCGCCGCTGCGTTACATTTTATAATCGCGCTGGTGCTGCTGCTGATTGCGCGGAGCCGAATCACCAAGCCGTTTTTCCGCGCCACTTTGGCTGAATTAAAGAAGGATCGTGAATGGCTGAAACACCTGGACGCAACAAATCAATCGACGAGTTGACAGCGGAAATCGTCAGTTCCCGCGAACGCGTGGGTCGCGAGTTGCGTGGCTTGCGTCATGAGCTGGATTTCCCGGCGAAATTTAGAAGATCATTTCGGGAACAAACGGTCTCCTGGATCACAGCCGCAGCCGCGGTCGGTGCACTGATCGCTTTGGCACCGATGCGGAGGAAGAAAATTTACGTGGACGCAAAGAGCAGCCGCAAATCACAGAAGAAACTCGTAGAAACAGGCTTCGCGTTAGCTGCGCTGAAAGTTGCCGCCGGTCTGGCTCGGCCAGTGATTGTAGAGTTTGTCAAAAATCGGCTGACCGGTTTCCCAGGAAAATCCCGCCGCAAAACATGAGGCCGTAATCTAATGTGTCCCATGGGGCGGGCTCGTTTTAGGATTTACGCGCTCGGCCAGGTTGGGTAATGATTGCCCCGGGGCACCCATGATCGCTAAGTCTCCGGAACTTCCCGTAAAATCGCAGACGATGCGGCACGTGGATGATTATCTCGAGGTCGGTCAAAAAGCCGGCGCGTCTGATGTCCATTTAGCCGTGAACGCGCAGCCGATATGGCGGTTGCATGGACGGTTGGAACCGATCTGGCCCGATGCACCGCTGCTAACTGCTGAGCAAACCGCCGCTCTGGCTGAGGCATTTGTTCCCGACGTCTATAAAAACGAACTCAATACGCGCGGCGACTCGGATTTTGCGTATGAAAACGAGTTCGCTCGCTATCGCACCAGCGTGGTTCGTCAGCGGCTTGGGATCGAAATTGTCTTCCGCGTGATCAACAGTCGCATCCGAACCATGGACGAACTGGGGTTACCTGAGCGCCTCAAGCTACTCACCCGTTACCAGAACGGGCTGATCCTGGCGACCGGTTCAGTAGGAACGGGCAAATCGACGACCCTGGCGGCAATGGTCGAGCAGATAAATATGGAGCGCCGCGATCACATCATCACATTGGAAGATCCGATCGAATACATTTTAACGTCGAAAAACTGTCACGTTACCCAACGAGAGATCTTCACTCACAGCGACTCTTTCGCCGCAGCATTGCGTGCTTCACTCCGCGAAGATCCGGACGTAATCATGGTCGGAGAAATGCGCGATTTGGAAACGATCTCGCTCGCAATCACTGCGGCTGAGACCGGCCACCTTGTTTTGGCAACACTGCATACCAGCAGCGCGGCTCGCACGCTTGATCGATTGCTCGACGTGTTTCCGCCTCATCAACAGGAACAAATTCGAGTGATGGTAAGCGAATCCCTGCGGGGCGTTATCAGTCATCAGCTAATACCCCGGGCGGACGGCACCGGACGCGTGCTGGCTTTGGAGATTCTTACGAACACACCCGCGGTCGCCAACGTTATTCGCGAGGCGAAGACGTACATGTTACCGGGCATTATTCAGACTGGCAAAAAGCAAGGCATGCGCTTGATGGATGATACTCTGATCGAACTTTATCAGCGCGGCTTGATCAGCGCTCAGGAGGCCTACGCGCGCGCCGAGCAGAAACAAATGGTGCGCCAACAGGTGGGAAAATAATGAATGACGAATGATGAAACAAATTCGAAACTCGAAACTCGAAACTCGAAACAGATTGGTCTGTGCAAGTTTCGTCATTCGGGTTTCGTCATTTAAGTCATGGCTTACTTAGATCAATTTCTCAGTGTAATCGTCAAACACGGCGGCTCCGATCTGCATTTCGCGGAGGGGCAGCCACCGAAAATGCGCGTGCATGGAGACATCATGCCCATTCGCGCCGAGGCGCTTTCACGTGAGGAAGCCATTCAGATGATGAGCGAAATTTGCGGAGCGCGTAACTGGGAAACCTTTGAACAACGCGGAGACCTGGATTTTGCCTATGAAATGGATGAAGCCTCGCGGTTCCGCAGTAATTACTTCAAGCAATCAAACGGTTACGGCGCGACGTTTCGGCTGATTCCCACCAAGATTGCTACGCTCGAAGACCTGGGCATTCCGGTGGTGGTAAAAGACTTTGCGAATATACGCGGAGGTCTGGTGCTTGTGACCGGTCCTACCGGCTCCGGCAAGACCACCACCCAAGCCGGGTTGATCGACTACATCAATCAGAACTATGCGAAACATGTCGTGACAATCGAGGAGCCAATCGAATTTGTGCATGACAATAAGCGAAGCACTATCACACAGCGCGAAGTGCCAACGGATTCGAGCTCTTTCGCAGCTGGACTAAAAGCCGCGCTGCGCGAAGACACCGACATTGTGCTTGTAGGAGAAATGCGCGACTTGGAAACAGTTTCACTTGCTCTAACCGCAGCGGAGACCGGTCTTCTCGTGTTCGGTACGCTGCACACTAACAATGCGCGCAAAACGGTGGACCGAATGGTGGACGTTTTTCCCGCAGACCGTCAACCGCAGGCGCGTGCCATGCTCGCGAACTCATTGCGCGGCGTGGTGGCTCAATTGCTCTTAAAAAGAGCGGATCGACCTGGCCGAATAGCAGTAAACGAAATCCTAATCGCGAATTCCGCGGTTGCCGCAATTATTCGCGAAGGCTCAACGCAGAAACTCCAGGATGTCATCGTGTCAGGCAGAGCGGAGGGGATGCAGTTCATGGACGACGCCATTTGGGCGCTGCTTGAAAAAGGCATTGTCTCCCCGCACGAAGCTTTCATGAAAGCGATCGACAAAAGCCGGTTCAGGCCATTTCTGCCTCCAGAGGAAGAAGCGCTAGGCAACGCTGCTGGTTCCGTCCGAAACGACGAGAAACGGCTTCCCGGCAATCTCGTGAACCCGATCGCCGCTCGCGCGCAAGCCCGGGCGCGGTGAAAAAAGAAGCTGCCCCACGCACAGGCAGCAATTGCAGCCACAGCCCGTAAAGCTGGGGACTGGCCACCTCTAACACGGATGGCACCGCCCGGAAGCAGAATGCCCACGAAACACACCAACTACACGAAAGGAAAAGATGTTGTGCTCAGATTTTCGCGGCGTTTCGCCTGTTTAGTGGACAGGTGAGTCAAAAGATCTTTCACGAGCGCATCGATCGCCCTGATTAGGTTGGGTGCTGCTGGCTTCGAGTGTGGGGTATCTCGCTCCGGTCGGGATGGTCGGCCTTGGAGATTAGGAGAACAGCGGTTCCGCTTAGCTGGCCGGCGCGAAACCGATCAAGCGCGATATTAGCGTCTTCCAACGGGAACGTTTCCGTCTTTGTTTTAACAGGAACGCGCGTCGCGATGTCGAAAAATTCTTCGCCATCGCGACGGGTAAGGTTCGCTACCGAAGTAATGACTCGTTCTTCCCAAAGATCGGCATAGGGAAAAGAAGGGATATCGCTCATGTGAATCCCGCCACAAACGACAATGCCCCCTTTGGCCAGCGCGCGCAGCGCCGCAGGTACGAGCGGGCCGACTGAGGCAAAGATAATCGCTGCATCAAGTTTCTCCGGCGGCATCTCGTCGGAACCGCCGGCCCACTTTGCGCCTAGCGCTTTCGCGCTTTGCTGTGTTTCCATGTCGCCGGGTCGCGTAAACACGAAAAGGTCGCGTCCTTCATAAAGGGCAATCTGCACGATCAGGTACGCGGCATTCCCAAAGCCATACAGGCCGAGCCTGTGTGCATCTCCCACTTTGCGATAGGAACGGTAACCGATCAGCCCCGCACAAAGTAGCGGCGCAACTTCAACATCATCATAACGGTCAGGCAAATGAAAACAGAATCGTCCATCGGCGACAATAAATTCCGCATAACCGCCATCGATGGTGTAGCCGGTAAAGCGCGCTCGATCGCAAAGATTTTCACGGTTCGATCGACAATAAATGCATTCGCCATCGGTCCAGCCTAGCCACGGAATACCGACGCGATCTCCAATCGCGAATGACGAAGGAATGTCCGGGCCTATCTCTTCAACGTACCCGACAATTTGATGACCTGGTATGAGCGGGAGTTTTGGATCCGGCAGTTCGCCATCGACCACGTGAAGATCAGTCCTGCACACCCCGCACGTTGCGATTCGCACAAGCAGCTGGCCCTTGGCCGGTCTTGGTCTCTCTATGTCGCGGAGTTGCAGTGGCTGCCGCGGCTTATCCAAAACCATCGCGCGCATGTTAACCAATATCTTTCTTACCCTGCTCCTGCTCTTGCTCGCGTTCTTTCAGACTAACTTGGAGGCCGAGTAAGAGTACGAATAACAAAAATCAGTGCACGGCCGCAGGTTCGGGTCGCATGTCTCCTCTCGCCGGCTCGCCCTCGTGATGTGTGTGCACGCGGCGCAGGAAGGGTACCTTGTCGAGCACGTGCTCCTGGAACCATTCGAGCCAGAGATAGATCACTGGTGTGACGAAGAGCGTGATCAATTGGGAGAAAATCAGACCGCCTACGATTACCAGCCCTAGTGGACGGCGCGATGCAGCGTCCTGCCCGAACCCGAGCGCAATCGGCACTGCACCCATAAGCGCAGCGAGTGTTGTCATCATAATAGGACGAAACCGTTCCATACTGGCTTCGTGAATAGCCGACCGGAGGTCCCAGCCTTCGTCGATTCGTTGCAAGGCAAAATCAACAACCATGATCCCGTTCTTTTTCACGATGCCTAACAACAGGAAAAGTCCGATCACACTGTAAAGCGAGAGCACTGAGCGAAAGAGATACAAGGTGGCCAGGCCTCCGACTAACGCGGGGACAATCGCCGGGAACAAGACCGTGAAAGGGTGCACATAGCTTTCGTAAAGAATTCCCAGAATCACATACATAACAAAGACCGCGGCGAGCAGCAGCAGAGGCAGCGAGTGGAAGAGTTGCCGGAACACCAGTGTTTCGCCCTGGAAGATGCCCTGGACAGTCGGATGTTGCGGATGGATTTGCGCGAAGGCTTCCTCGATCGCCTTGGTGGCATCGCCAATTGCGACGTTTGGCAACAGGTTGAAGTTGAACGTAACACTGGTGAACTGATTCAAATGGTTCACAGCCTGCGGACCGATAACTTCCTTAGTCGATGTTACAACACGCATCGGGACCAGGTTTGACATGTTACCCGTGGTCGTGGCGATCGTTCCCCCACCCGAGCCGCTCGCGCTGAAATTGCCGCTGGTGTTGCTGCGGACGTAGAGATCGTCCAAGTCGTCAGGGTGCGCCCGCTCCTTGTCTTTGACTTCGAGAATGACCTGGTATTGATCGTCCGGTTCCTTGATGAGATAGACGTAGTTTTGCGAGTAAGCGTTGCGCAACAGGCTTTGGATTGCGGAAGTGGAAACCCCGTAGGTTGCAGCGCGATCCCGATTGATGTCGATCCTAAGATTTGGTGTGTCGTGGTAGTAATCGGAGCGGACACTGGCGAACCCTTTAAACTGCTGCAGTTTTGCCATCAGTTCGTCGGCCACGGCATAAACGTCCTCGGGAACGATACCGCTAATAGTGTAGGCGTACTGGCCCTGGGTCTGGCTCGTGGCGCCGACGCTGATTTGCAAGACCGGGCTGGGCGTTAACACGGCCGTGATGCCAGGAATGGAGCCCATCGATTTTTGCAGTCGCAAAATGATTTGATCAATGGGCGGGCGCTCGCTGCGTGGCTTCAGAAAGAGAAACATCAGGCCCTGCGACAAAGCGCTGCGCGAGGAGAAACCAGCGAGCGTGAAGAATTGCCCGACGGCTGGATCCTCTTGGAGCTTCTTATTGACCTCGCCTTGATACGCCCGCATCTGCGCCGGCGACGAACCTTCCTGCGCGATGAACACGCCGCGAATGAAACCGCTATCGCCCGGGGGCAATAATGTGAATGGCAGATGCGTGAAAAAGAACCAGAGACCGAGGATGCAGACGATCAGGATCGGCACGGTCAGCCACGCCCGGTCCAGAAACCAGTCGAGCGCGCGACCGTACGCAGCGATCACGCGTTGGATGAAATTGGTCGTGTGCCGTTCCATCCAGGCGCGCTTGTGCCCGGCTTTGCGCTCTCCCAAAATGCGCGCGCACATCAAGGGCGTGAGCGTCAGAGACACAAGACCCGAGGCAAGAATGGCCACGATGATCGTGACGGAGAACTCGCGGAAGATGCGGCCAAGAAGTCCAGGGATGAAAACCAACGGAATGAAGACAGCGGCTAACGAAAGGGTCATCGACAGGATAGTGAAAGAAATTTCGCCCGCGCTATTGAACGTTGCTTTCAGGATCGACTCGCCGTGCTCGGCCCGGCGCACGACGTTTTCCAAAAACACAATCGCATCATCGACAAGGAAACCGATGGCCAACGTCAGCGCCATGAGAGTGAGATTGTTGATGGAGAAATTGAGCGCGTACATCACGGCCACCGTGAGCAGCAACGACATTGGCAATGCCACAGCCGGAATTAGGGTGTCCGTGGCGCGGCCGAGAAAAACGTAGATGACTAGCACCACCAGCACGAACGCAATGATGAGCGTCCATTTCACTTCGTCAGCGGAATTGACGATGGTTTGCGACCGGTCGAACACCGGCGTGAATTTGATCGAGCCCGGCAAGCTCGCGCGCAGTTCAGGGAAAAGCGCTTTTACAGAGTTGGCTACCTCCACGGCGTTCGCGCCCGCCTGCCGCGAAACCGCCAGCACCACAACTGATCCGGGTGGATTAAAGCCGCGTACCCAGAAAAAGCGCGAGATGCGTTCGTCCTGCACGCTTTGACGAACATCGGCGACGTCACGAAGATAAACCGGTGCGCCGTTTGGGTTGCGCGCCACGATCAACTCCCGATAGCCCTCGGCCTTGTCGAGCTGTCCATTCGGTTGCAGCACAAAGGTACGGTGCGTGCCATCGAATTGCCCCGCGCCGGAATAGACCGTGCCGGATTTAATCCCGCTGGCGAGATCGTCCATCGTCAGTCCTCGCGCAGCAAGCGCTGAAGGGTCAGCCTTGACCCGAATCGCGCCTTGCACTCCATAAATATTCACTTGTGAGACACCGGGCAGGATGTTGATGCGCTGAGCGACCGCAGTGGAGGCGTACTTGTACAGGTCCCAGTCCGTGAGCGTATCCGACATCAGAGCTAACAAGTAAACTGCCTGATCGTTCGGGTTCGTTTTGGTGAACGTGGGCGGACTCGGCAGATCGAGTGGTAACTTGCCCGTGGCCCGCTGGATCGCAGCCTGCACGTCGGTCGCGGCGTCGACGATACTTTTGCTCAAAACGAACTGCAACGTGAACGATGTGTTGCTCTGCGTGCTATTGCTGGTGATGATGTCGAGTCCGGGAATTTGCAGAAATTGTTTCTCCAGGGGCGTGGCAATGTTATTGGCCATCGTGGTGGGGTCGGCGCCGGGATACGAACAACTCACCTGGATGACTGGATAATCGACTGCCGGCAAATCGTTGACCGCGAGCTTCCCATAAGTCGCAAGACCGGCGACGATCACCGACAACGTCAGCAATACGGTCATTACGGGCCGGCGAATGAACGGTCCGGAGAGCCCCGAGCCTTCGATTGGAACTAACTTTGCCGTGGGCTCCGGCGGTTTCCCGGCAAAGGACCTCGATCTAAGGCGATCCTTATCTTTTACTTCGCGTTCGCCGTCATGTTCGTCAGCGTCGTTCATGTCACATTCCGCTTTTTGAAGAGGCAGACTGCGGAGCGTTCCCGGGGCTTTGAGGTACGTATGGTTGTGGCGCTACTTTCGCTCCAGGCGCAAGCGCAAGCTGGCCGGTCACCACGACGGTCTCATCGGGTTTCACGCCGCTCTCAACCACAGTGAGATCGCCTTCTTGCCGTTGGCCGGGCTTGACAGGGCGAAGATCGACGGTGTTATCAGGTTTCACCACGAAAACAAACGGCCCACTCTGGCTAACCTGGACGGCCTGTGCCGGGACGAGTGTGGCGTTCTTGAGCGTGTCTAGGATGAAACGAACCCGCACAAATTCTGAGGGCCACAGGGCGCGATCGGGATTCGGCGTGACCCCGCGGGCTTTCACGGTTCCAGAGCCTGGCTGCACTGCATTGTCGATGAAGTAAAGATCGCCAGTGCGTGGCATGATCGAACCATCTTGCAGGTAGGTTTGCACCTTGATGTTCGGCCCACCTAGATATTTTCGCACCAGCGGAAGATCGTTCTCGGCCACAGTGAAGTCGGTGTAAATCGGGTCCAGACCTAAAATGGTGACCAGCGGGGTAGTCGAGGGACCAACCAGGTTGCCAACGTCAACATTGCGCAGACCGACTCGTCCGTTGATGGGCGACTTTATGTAGCACCAGTCGAGGTTCACCTGGGCAGCCTCGGTCGCGGCCTGAGACTTCTGCGCGTTCGCCACGGCCGTGTCGTAGTCCTGCTGCGATATGACCTTTCTAGCACGCAGGTCCTCTTGTCGCTTCAGAATCACCTGATCCAACTCGGCTTGCGCTTTCGCCTGGTCGAGAGCGGCTTGAAACGGGCGCGGATCGATTGTGAAAAGCAAGTCGCCTTTCTTCACGTCGGAGCCATCCTGAAAATTACGCGTGATGATTACACCACTGACCTGCGCCTGCACCAGCACAGTCTCGTAAGCCGCACATGTGCCGATTTCATCGAGGTAAAGCGGTACATCTTTTGCAACGACCTTGGCCACGGCCACAGGACGTGCCGGCGCCTGCGCCGGCTTCAACGTGTCGACACCGCGTTGAAAGGTGCGAAACAGAACCAAAACAGCTAATACAGCAAAAAGCACGTAGGCCCAGCGCGGAATGGATTGCACCCCCGCCCGTCGAAATTTTGCTGGCTTGGGCGCTCTATGCGCGACGCGACGCTCTTCCTCTTGCACGATGTTCATTTTCTTACAGTAGACGTTATCGCGGACCGGACTTTCGCCGGCGTGCCACTTCCGTTTTTCTTTTCCGCTTTTTCGTAAATCTGCGTGAGCACACGCATGCAAATACGCAGGTCCCCTACCGAAATATTTTTCAGTAGTTCGTGGCGAAGTTTTTCGGCTTCAGCGCTGATTTGAGAAATCACGTCCTGCGCTCGTCGGCCGAGCAGCACCATTTTGCAGCGGCGATCGTGTGGTGAACCCTTGCGGACGATCCAGCCTTCTTCTTCCAGCCGGTGCAACAACGTCACAACGGTAGGCTCTTCCACGCCCAGCCGAGCGGCAATCTCTGTCTGAGTAAGCGCGTCTCCTGCCAGCGACAGATGCAGCAGGGTGCGCCACCTGGCCTGGCTCAGACCCATTGGCTTGAGTCGTTCGTCCAACTTCAGTCGCCAGGCACGAGCAGTCCCGTGGAGCAGCGGCCCAAATGTTTCGTCATCGGACATGTGACGCAGATTAAATTGGTTAGCATGCTAACCAATTCCAATCTATCAGCCTGTCAATGTTCATTTGGAGACTGTGGAATAGTCTCCTAGGGGCCAACTTCGAAGAGGAGCAGCTCGCGTTTGCGATAATCCCGGACACGAGCACGCAGATGCGCACGTCGCGGTACCCATCGTGGCGTGGTTGTCGCTTCGGCTTCTTTGTCAGCTTGAACAAGAAAATAACGCGTCTCAGCCGGCAGTTCCTGAACGTAACTCACGTATTCCAGCGGCGCCTTCACGTAAAAAAATACCGGCTGATATTCTGGATCCACCGCATAAAGCGTCTCATTCAGCGGAACGAGAGCATTAATTTCCGCCGCGGCCTTCTTCACTTGTTGCCTGTTTCTCAGGACTACCGCTGTGAGCGGATAACCAATCCCTCCAACTACGAGTCCAACTCCGACAAAAAGCGCGACTATTTTTGCCCATGTTCGCTCGTCCGACGTCCCTTTTTCCCAGGGCCACTGCAATGCCTGTCCGGTACAGCTCATCGCCAGCAACCACGAAGCTGGTGCTATTACCGGCATGCTGTATCGCGGCAAGGCACCGGGAACGAGGTTTAGGGCGAGGAACGGTACAGCTATTCCCCAAGCGAGACCGCGCGCCAGCCGTTGCTTAGCGTCATCGTGAAACCTTGAAAACCTAACGAAAGGGAACAAAAGAACCCAAGGCAGAAAATAGATAAGACCGCGCGGGATATTTTGAATCCAACTGATTAACTTGAAATCGATGCCTTGGAGCCTGCCTGTGAACTGATTTGACCACTTCACTGCCGCCACGTGTGTCGGCGTGGTATGCAAGAACGGAATAGCCCACACCGCGAAGATCCCCAGCATGATCGCTAGCCCGGCGAAATGCGCAGGGTGAATAAGAAGCCGCCACTCTTTCAGATGCCAAACCACGGCAAACACGATGGCGTAGAAAAATATGAGATGGGTTGGACCTTTCGCCAAAAGCCCAAGCCCTAGAAAAATGGATGCCGGAACCCAAATGAGCCACGGAGATTTCCGTTGAACGAAAAAGCTCAGCCAAAAAATAATCGCAAGTCCACAAAGAGAGACATACAGCGCTTCGATTTCAATTAACCGGCCTTTTTCCATCATCCCGATGTTTGTCATCCAAATGAGAGCCGCGATGATCGATCCTCCTGGGCCCAGACCGGCACGCGCCACGGTGACAAATGCGACGGCCACTGCCAGCACAACGACAGCCGATGGCAGACGTGCTGTCCATTCGTTGCGAACTCCAAAAATTCGGAAGGATGCGGCTACCAGCCAGTTCACGAGGGGCGGCTTTCGGAAATATGGATTCCCTCCAACTTCCGGGACGATGTAGTTACCCGTCTGGAGCATCCCTATCGCCGGCAAAATTCGTCGTCCTTCTTCTCCTTTGATTGCAATAGAACCAAGCGCTGGTAAATAAATCACCGCCCACACGAGAAGGACGACAAGAACGGCTGCTATGCGCGAATTCATTGGGTGCTGCACGTTCGATATTGGGCGTTGAACGTCAAATCTAACCAACGGGTATCTTGACGAGAAGGCCTTAAGACGGTAACCTAAGTGTCGAGTCCGCGCGTTGATCAGAGTGGGAACTGGCGTCCCACTCTTTTTAGTCTGCGGGCTACATGTTTTATGAACGCAGAATTTATTGCCATGCTCGATTACCTGGAGCGGGAACGCGGGATTAAACGCGAAATCCTCCTCGAAGCGGTGTCGAATGCCTTGCTCTCAGCCTCGAAGAAGAGCGTGAGCGCTTCACGCGAGCTGCGGATCGACATCAATCCAAAGACTGGAGAAATCCGGGCGCTGGCAAACCTCGTGGTCGTGGACGAAGTCGCCAATCCGCAGGATGAGATCGAACTGTCGAAAGCGCGCAAGATTAAACCGGATGCAAACGCCGGCGACACAATCGAAGTGGAAGTAACGCCGAAAAATTTCGGACGGATCGCGGCGCAGACAGCAAAACAAGCCATGATGCAACGGATTCGCCAGGCTGAGAAAGAAATGATCTATGAGGAGTTCAAAGACCGCGCCGGCGAAATCGTCAGCGGAACGGTGCGGCGCTTCGACCGTTCGGATGTCATTCTCGATCTTGGAAAATTCGAGGCCATCATGCCGCAGCGCGAGCGAGTGGTGGTAGAAGATTACAACGTGGGCGACCGGCTCCGCGCGTACGTCGTCGCAGTGGAAAATGGTATCCGCGGGCCGGAGATCATTGTCTCACGCAGCCACCCTAATTTTGTGCGCAGGCTTTTCGAGTTGGAAGTAAGCGAAATCGCGGATGGCACCGTGGAGATTCGCGGTATCGCGCGAGAAGCGGGCTATCGCACCAAAATCGCAGTCTGGAGCGCGAACGAAAAAGTGGATCCCGTGGGCGCGTGTGTTGGCATGCGCGGCTCGCGCGTCAAAAATATCGTCCGCGAGCTGAACAACGAAAAGGTCGATATCATTCGCTGGAGCTCCGATCCAAAGGAATACGTTCTGGAAGCGCTCAAGCCGGCAAAAGTAAAGAAACTCGCTTTCGATACGGAGAAGAAAAGTGTGCAGATTTCCGTCGATGAAGATCAGCTTTCGCTCGCGATCGGAAAGAAGGGACAGAATGCGCGATTGACTTCCCGATTGACCGGCTGGGAGATCAATATCGGCAAGGACACATCCGCGACGACCGTGGTAGAACAAAAGGTGGCGCAAGCAGCTCAGACCCTTGCTGGCGCGCTGCCCATTAGTGAAGAACAGGCGCTCGCGCTGGTAAAATCCGGCTTTACGAACCTGGAGGGATTGCGCGATGCAGACGTGCAGGATTTAGTAGATATTCTCGCGGTCGATGAAACAAAGGCGCGCGAGATTTACGAGGCCGTCCATCGGCAGGAACTCGTACAATAACATGGCTCTGGTTTAGGGAAGCTCGGGCCATGAGCGAAATTTTTAAAGAACAACAATGGCAACGAAGACGAGCAGCAAAACTGCAACGCGCAAACAGGCCGCGCGTGGGACTGCTGCTGCTCGCAAGCCAGCAGCCGCGGCCAAGACAAAACTTCCAAAGCAAAAGGTAAAGCAGGAGGTTGCGCCCGGAGCAAAGCCGCGCACCCCTCTGCCCTCAAAGTCCGCACCGGAGGCCGCTCGACCCCCTGGCCACGAAGCAGAGAGTGTTTCACTCATTGATCGAAAAAAACCGAGCAAGAAGGCCGAACAAGGCGAGCCAAAACCGAAGCGCGACGTTTTACCTCCTATTTCACGCATAAGGGCTTCTCTGGAAACGCCCGCAAAGCCAGCGTCGCCTACAATGAGCGCGCCTGTGGAATCGGTTACAGTTGATGCGCCAAGCATCGCCGATGCAAAAACTGCGCCTGACGCAACGGAGCCGCCGCCCGTTGAGGAGGAAACCGCGGCGCAGAAGATCATTCTTATCAAGCCCCCAATTATCGTTAAGCAACTGGCGACTGAGTTAGGCTTGAAGCCGCATCAACTCATTGCGGAGCTGATGAATTACAACATTTTCGCCAACGTTAACCAGACAGTCGAGCCGGACATCGCTTCGAAGATCGCGGAAAGCCATGGCTTTGTTCTGGAAAAGGAGCGCCGCGAAAAAGGCGGCGGTGTCCACAAGGTTGAACAGGTGGTCGTCGCACCCCCGCCGCCGGTCATTAAAAAGAAAGAAGAACTCAAGCTGCGGGCACCGATTATCACGTTCATGGGACATGTTGATCATGGCAAGACAACGTTGATGGACGCCATTCGCAAAACCCGTGTCGCGGCGGGCGAAGCCGGCGGCATTACTCAGCATATCGGCGCCTATAGCGTTGATCACAATGGCGCGACACTTACCTTTATCGACACGCCGGGGCACGCTGCCTTTACGGCGATGCGCGCGCGGGGGGCGAATGTCACCGATATCGTTGTGCTCGTTGTCGCAGCCGACGATGGCCTCATGCCGCAAACCATTGAAGCCATTAATCACGCCAAAGCCGCGCCGCGCGTAAAGATAATGGTTGCGATCAATAAGATCGATCTTCCTTCGGCAAATATCGATAGAGTAAAGAAACAACTGCAGGAGCGTGGCCTTAGCCCGGAAGATTGGGGAGGTGAAACGATTGTTTGTCCCGTCTCCGCGACGAAAGGCACAGGAATCGATCACCTGCTTGAAATGATCGCGTTGCAGGCCGAAGTAATGGAACTTAAGGCGTCGCCTACTGCTACCCCGCGCGGGACAGTGATCGAAGCGCAAGTCGAAGCCGGGCGCGGTCCCACTGCTACCGTTATTGTGCAGATGGGGACACTGAAGATTGGCGACCCGTTCATTTGTGGTGATTACAGCGGCAAAGTGAAATCGCTTCTGGACGACCGCGGCAAGCCAGTCAAGGAGGCTGTTCCCTCTATGCCGGCGAAGGTGCTTGGGTTTACCGGGCTACCCAATGCCGGCGATGAACTGCTCGTAATGGATTCCGAGCGTTCGGCAAAGACGTTGAGCGAGGAGCGCGTGGTGGCCAAACGCTCCGATAAATTGACCATTCCGAAACGGGCCACCCTTGAGAGCCTGCTCGAAGCTGCCGGAGGGAAAAAAGTCCTGCGGATCGTGCTAAAGTGCGACGCACAAGGCTCGCTGGAAGCATTGGTTGGAGCGTTGAAACAGATCGAGAGCAAGAAAGTCGATCTTGAAATCATTCATTCCGCTGTGGGGCCGATTTCGGAATCGGACATTCTACTGGCGAGCGCTTCGAATGCTGTAGTGGTCGGTTTCAATGTGAAGGTGGAGAACATGGCCGTTTCCGCTGCAAAAAGCGAAGGAGTCCAGGTCAAACTTTACAGCATCATTTATGAGCTGCTCGATCAGATGAAAGAAGCGATGGCTGGTTTGCTCGAGCCCGAACACCGGGAAACAGTCATCGGACACGCCGAAGTGAAGCAGGTATTCCACCTTACCAGAGGCATTGTTGCCGGATGCCTCGTGACTGACGGCCGCATAGCTCGCGTGGCTCGGGCCCGCGTACTCCGTAAACGGCAACCTGTTTATGACGGCGGGCTTTCGACGCTGCGCCGTTTCCAGGACGATGTGAAGGAGGTGCGTTCCGGACTGGAATGCGGAATCAAGCTCGGCGATTTCAGCGAATATCAAGTTGGCGACGTGATCGAGTGCTATCAACTTGAAGCTTTCGCGCAAAAATTGTGACGGCAGTCATTCCGAGCGAAGTCGAGGAGTCCCGTGGCGCAACCAAAGATGATTTCACGGAATCCTTCGACTCCGCTTCGCTCCGCTCAGAATTAACAGCGAAAGGCTACTATGAAACATCGAATGTTGCGTGTTAACGAAGTTGTGAAGCGGGAGCTAAGCGGGATCATCGCGCGAGAAATGAGCTTCGAAGGCGCCCTGGTCAGCATCAATCATGTGGACGTAACACCCGACTTAAAAAACGCGCACGTGTTTGTGAGCGTTCTTGGAACACAGGCCCGCGAGAGCGTGATGAGCAAGCTAACGTCTCATCGTCCCGCGTTACAGGCAGAACTTGCTCGTCATGTTACTATGAAGTATACGCCGCACCTTATTTTTCATCTCGATACCTCCATCGAGCGCGGGACCAGGGTCATAGAAATCATGCAAGAGATCGAAGCGGCTCAAGGCGACAAGAAGTGAAGATTGTAGCTACGGCCCTGTGGCCCTTCTATCATAGCGAGCCGCCGTCCTTTTTCGCGATCACTTATCCACCTACGCCGAGAGGCTGTAGCGGGACAAAGACCGCGGCGACTACATGATGAGCACTTCCAAATTCCAGGACATTGGCCAGATATTACGCGACCATCAGCGTTTCGCCATCTTGGGTCACGTTCGTCCGGACGGCGACGCGTTGGGCAGCCAGCTCGCACTGGCGCTTTCCCTTCAAGCACTCGGGAAAGAAGTGCGTGTGTGGAATGAAGACGGAATGTTGGAGAAGTATTCCTTCCTTCCCCGCGCTGAGTTGCTCACCAAGCCGCCTTCTACTCCGGAGGATTTCGATGTTGCCATCGCACTTGATACCGCAATTCAAAACCGCCTTGGCACTGCTCTGGTGGCAATCCGGTCGTCGAAAATTTGGATTAACATTGACCACCACCCGAGCAATCCCGGTTATGGCGACGTGGCTCATATCGATTCGTCTGCGCCTGCCACGGCGGAAATCGTTTTTCATCTGATCAAGAGCCAGGGTCTGCCGTTCAATCGAGATATCGCAGAAAATCTTTACGCCGCGATATCCACTGACACGGGCTCGTTTCAGTATCCACAGACCAGCGCCCACACTTTCGAGATCGCGGCGGAACTCATTCGGACAGGTCTCGACGTTGGACGCTTGAGTCAGCAGCTCTATGAGAATTATCCCCGGCGTCGTCTGGAACTTTTGCGCGAACTCCTGCGCACCATGCGTTTCCAGCAAGAAGGTCGCGTCGCAAGTTTTGGTCTTACGTTGAAAACAGCTGCCGAGCTTGGCGTCCTTCCCGAGGATAACGAGGGGCTGATCGATCACCTGCGCGCCGTTCGCGGCGTTATCGTTGCCGTCTTTTTCGAAGAACTGTCCGATGGCAAAGTGCGCGTGAGCATGCGTTCCAAAAGTGATGCTGTTGATGTTTGCGCTATCTGCCAGAAGTTCGGCGGAGGAGGCCATGCGCTTGCCGCCGGTGCGCGCGTGCGCGGAACGCTTCCGGAAGTACAAGAGCGAGTTTTGGCAGAAGTTCGCGCTAAGATTGACTCGCTAAAGGCGGCAGCCGCTCCAATGACTTAACGTTTCAACGCTTCAACGTTGTAACTGTGCAATCTTCTTGTCGTCATGTCTTATCCCGTAACTCCTGACGGCGTCCTGCTCGTGGACAAGGCTGAAGGGATGACTTCACACGACGTCGTCGCGCTGGTTCGTCGAAATCTCCAGGTCAGAAAAGTCGGTCACTGCGGCACGCTTGATCCCATAGCGACCGGCTTGCTTTTAATCACTGTGGGACGGGGCACAAAGGTCCAGGATTTACTCATGAGCGAAGACAAGGAATACGCCGGAACATTCGTGCTCGGTGTGACAACCGATACACAAGATCGGCAGGGAGAAGTCATCCAGCAGCGACCGGTTCCTGCGCTAGACGAAAATCAAATTCGCGCTGCGTTTGAAAAGTTCAGGGGCGATTTTTACCAAATACCGCCGATGGTCTCGGCGAAAAAACATGGTGGAATTCCGCTGTACAAACTGGCACGTCAAGGGAAAGTGGTCGAACGGGAACCTCGCCTGGTGCATGTCTATCGCTACACAATTGATCGAATAGTTCTTCCCGAGATCGATTTTAGTGTTTTGTGCAGTAAGGGTTTCTATGTTCGCACTTATGTCCACGAGATCGGCGAGAGTCTCGGCTGCGGGGCGCATCTAAAGTCGCTGCGGCGCACGAAATCCGGACGCTTCGACGTTGCTAATGCCATTAGTGTCACTCAAATCAAGGATGCGCCACGCGAGGAAATTTTGAGCAGGCTCCTAAGCCTTCCAGACGTGTCGCGCATGCGGGGAGCTTGAGAATATGACGAAGCTCGAATGACGAATGACGAAAGAATGACGAAGCAGGAAACACGAATACTTGCTCGCCAACGTGTTCGGTATTCGTCATTCGGATTTCCTTCGGCATTCGTCATTCGGCATTGGTCATTCGATTGATGGAAACACTCCATTCTATATCCGAGCTAGCTCGTTTGCCTGGTTCGCTTTTCCTCGCGATCGGGGTCTTCGATGGTGTGCACCTCGGTCATCAAGCCGTCATTTCCACCTCAGCCGAGCACGCCCGATCGGCAAAGGGCACTCCGGTGGTCGTTACTTTTGATCCGCATCCGATGAAAGTGCTTCGCCCCAACGACGCACCCCATTTGCTCACGGCCACGCAACACAAGATCAAACTGATTCGCAACCTCGGAGTACGGCATCTGCTCGTCCTCAAATTCGACAAGGCATTTGCCGCAACTGCGCCGGAAGACTTTGTGCAGCAACTAGTGACGCATTCAAAACCGCTGCGTGAAATCTGCGTGGGTCATGAATGGTCATTTGGAAAAGGCCGGCGCGGCAATCTTGCTCTCCTCCGGAAGCTGGGCGCGCAATTCGACTTTGAGGTCGTTGGAATTCCCCCTGTAACACTCGGGAACGGTGAGCTCGTAAGCAGTACAGCGATTCGTCATGCAGTCGAAACAGGCGACCTGGCGAAAGCCGCTGAAATGCTGGGCCGTGAGTACACGATCCTGGGGACGGTCGTGCGGGGTGATGACTTAGGGAAAAGGATCGGATTCCCGACAGCGAATCTGAGCGCTCATAGCGAGCAGTTTCCTCCAAACGGGGTTTATTTCGCGGAGGCCATGCTGGAAGGAAGCGTCTATCCTGGCGTGGTAAATCTCGGCTACCGCCCCACTGTGAGCACTAGTAAATCCGAGCGCGTGCTCGAAATTCATCTGTTCGATTTTGATCGCGATATCTACGGCCAGGACGTCGAAGTGCGTTTTATCCGGTATCTCAGGCCCGAACAGAAGTTCGAAAATGTGGATGCGTTAGTCCGGCAGATTGAACTCGACGTACACCAAGCCCGTAAACTTTGCGTGGATTAGCCGAATTTGCGGGCTGTTTCTTGGACGAGTTAAGTTAGCGAGGCCCGGCTTCTGGATATTGCGGCCGTAGCGCCAGCAGCTGCCATAACCAACCCGCTGGCGAGAGCCAGCACAAAGACCCATAACGCGGGCAAGGCCGCGAGACGCTCAAGAGTCACACTGATAAAGCGACCGCCATCCGAAACGACATAGGTAAGCACGCTCGCCAGGAAAGCCGTTCCCAGAAGAATGACAGCACGCAAAAGATCCTGACGGCGCCGGGGCGGCGGTAACTGTTGCAACACTCGGACAGTAAATCCCTCGTCGTCGATATAGGGCGCCGCATCGCGCAATTCTCGATCAAGCCAATGTTCCTGGTTCATTTGCTCATATCCTCTTTACCTAATTTGGACCCCAGTCGGCAAGCATTCGTTTCAATTTCTCGCGGCCTCTAAGGACATTCGTTTTCACTGTACCAAGAGGGATGTCGAGAACACGAGCAGCTTCATCGTGGGAAAGACCGTTCTGGCAACAAAGTAAAATCGCGGAGCGTTCATTCAAGGGAAGTAGATTTAGTGCCCGCATAAGGTCATGTCTTAAACCAGGATCGGCAGCCTGAGGATCGTGTTGGGTTTGGAGTTGTTCTTCATCGATTCCCACGAGTTCCTTCCGGCGGCGCGCATCTTCTCGAAAACAATTATAGGCGATCCGATAAAGCCATGTGGAAAAGCGCGCTTCGCCGCGAAAATTCCGGATGTTCTTGTAGGCGCGCAGGAAAGCTTGCTGGGCCAGATCGTCGGCGAGAGCGACGTCGGTGCGGGTAAGCTGGCGTAGTAAACCACGCACACTGGATTGATGCCGCCGAACCAGTTCGCCGAAAGCGTGCTGGTCCTCATCGACAAGAACTCGCGCGACGAGGTCTGCATCGGTCAGCTCCACGGCCGCAGATTACGGTAATGGCGGCGGGTTGTCCTTCTTTGTGTCCAGCTTCCATACAAGCAAATAGCCAGCGCCGATCAGGAAAGGAATGAGGCCCAAGGTCCACGCACCGCCCTCCCAATCGTTCACGGCGCCGAAAAACACCATTAGTCCCAAGCCGACCATCGTCAGCACAACACCGCGACGCAGATCGGAACGTTTCCGCTGGGCTGGTGGTGGGGGAGCAAGCAACGCTTCCGGGACTGGCTGGCCCTTCTCCACCATCATTCGCACTGTCTTGTGGAGAGCGCGCGATTTGGAGAAGCCAAAATACAAAATCAGGCCGACGATCAGCACCGGCGCACCGAAGATGGTCAGGAAAACGATTCCAACCAGTGGAATCACCATTGCGGGAATATCCTTCGACTTTTCGAAGTCGGTGTCGTGATCGTCGATTGTGAAATTGAAATGCTTCTTCTGTTTCTTCCTGACCGACTGCTCGACCTTGCTTTGAGGCGTTGAAGTTGGCGAAATGGCAGTCGTTGCCGCAGGCGTGTTTGTGAGTGGCGAGGCTGTCGGCGCCTGCGCAAATGAGCTTATCGCCACCGCGAGGGAACAAGTGTAGATGAGGATGAATCTGTTCATAGTGAATGATTTGACCGTAGGATGCGTTTAGCGCCCTGTTTGGATTCAACTATTTCAACCCCCTGGCGACAATTAAAAGGTTGCGCGTTGCAGACGGCTGGACATTATTTGTTTCCCCTCAAAACTGCGGGTGTAGCTCAGTGGTAGAGCACCTCCTTGCCAAGGAGGACGTCGCGAGTTCGACCCTCGTCACCCGCTCCAGTCTTCGCTTGAAGCGTAGCGTAACGTGAAGGCCGAAAACGGCTCAAAGATCCGTAATGAATCGCGCGCTAGAGGCGCTCCCGGAAGTGATGTATCTGTGGCGAAAAATTGCTGAGCCGCGCTGGCTGAGTGCGCACGAAAACATTTTGCAAGCGCTTTCAGGTGGCAGACTTGCGATCATCTCAAGACCCGGGCGGAAGCGGCGGCAACTCCAAATTGCGTGCACATCACGCAATGATTCCCGAAAACTGGTCGAAGAATTTGGCGGACGCACCGAGAAATTGCCGCGCAATTGGCTCAAGCGATTCGCAGACGCGGAAAAGAGGAAGCCTATCAGGATTGGCGCGCGGCTAGTGATCGCCAGGAGCAAGGTGCGGGCACAATGCTGTAGTGTCCGCTGTCCTCAGCGGATCTACACTCACCGAGCTCGACCACATGCGCTGAGGACAGTGCATACCACAGCGCGGGTCAAGAAACCGCGGCTCCTCGTCATTCCCGCTTCCGCGGCGTTTGGAACAGGACAACATACCACGACGGCAATGTCCCTTCGTCTCCTGGAGCGCTTGACTCGCGAATGGAAGAATAGCTGGTCGCTTGCCGACCTTGGAACCGGGAGCGGAATTCTCGCTCTCGCGGCGGAACGCTTCGGCGCAGGACGCGTGGTTGGCATTGATATCGATCCGAAAGCGATTTCCGTAGCGAAAGCAAACGCACGTCTTAACAAAATCGATAATGTCGATTTTAAGTTGGGCGATCTGCGCAAATGGAAGTCCCGGGCGGGAAGGGACGTCGTTGCTGCGAATCTTTACAGCCGGTTGTTGATCGAAATTCTCCCGAAACTAAGACGCGCTCATTGGCTAATTCTTTCCGGCGTGCTTCGCATGCAAGAAAACAAACTCCTTCATGCTCTGAGACGGAACAAGATTGAGATCGTGAAAGTAAACCGTCGCGGGAAATGGATCGCCATGCTGGCGAAAACACGGCATGCGTCCCGCTTGCGAAGTAGCCCAAGGTCAGATTAGGAAGTCTACGCGACTTTGGATTTGCGCGAGTAAACTCTGACAGATAGGTTCTTTCAGCCTTGGCGGCTTCGGTTTCTCTGCATTCCACGCGGTTTAAACACGAGCCGCGGCTGAAACAGACAGCATGCAGAACGAACAACTCGCCTATGTCGCCGTCACGCCGTACTCGATGCGCAAATCGCGCACCGGCGGCATCGTTGGCCGGCTGATTTCCCGCACAGGACTCGATCTGGTAGGCGGACGCATGTTTGCACCGGGTCTGGAGTTAACCAAACGCTACGCCGAGGCGATCGTGACGGAAACCCATCCGCGTCATCGCGCGACACAAGAGCTGATTCGCGAGTACGTTCTGAAGAATTTCACAAGCGAGAAAAACGGACATCGCCCGCGCGTTTTGTTCCTTGTTTTTCGCGGCCCGGAAGCGGTCGAAAAGATTCGCGGCACGGTTGGTCATATCGTGCACGAGCGCACCAGCGGCGAAACGATTCGCGACACCTACGGAGATTACATCACGGATGATTCAGGGAAGGTAACTTACTTTGAGCCCGGAGTATTGGCCACTTTCGATCCAAAAGCAGTTGAGCACGATTTGAAGCTCTGGGCGGAATTTTCCGATTCTGACGGCGGAATTTTGGATCGAGTCGTCCCCTTCCCCGCCAACGCACAAGTCGAAAAGACCCTCGTCCTGATCAAACCCGACAATTTCAGGTTTCCAAATCTCCGGCCGGGCGGTGTCATTGAAGTATTTTCCCGCTCGGGGCTCTCCATCATTGGATTCAAAGTTCATCAGATGAGCGTTGGGCAAGCGCAGGAATTTTACGGCCCTGTGCTGCCGGTTCTTGAGAAAAAACTTGGCCCACAGAGCGGCCGCGAAAACTGGGAAAGCATTGTCGAATTCATGGCCGGGCGAAAGCCAAGCGAATGTCCGCCTGAAGAACGCGGTGCTCCCGGAACGGAAAAATCGATCGCGATTGTTTATCAAGGCGTGGATGCGGTCCGTAAGATTCGCGACGTGCTGGGCCCAACCGATCCAGCCAAGGCGCCGCCAGGGTCGATCCGGAGAGAATTTGGCCAGACCATCATGATCAACGCCGCGCACGCCTCGGATTCTCGTGAGAACGCCAAACGCGAAATGGGAATCATTCGAATCGACGAGAATAATTTCAAACCTCTCATTGAAAACTTCTACCGGCGCTCATAGTTTGCGCTCCATTTTGAACCATCCCACAACCAGTCCTATTACCATGGAAATTTCCGAACGCGCCGCTCAACTCAGCCCTTCGCTTACTCTATCGATCGATAGCAAGGCCAAAGCCATGAAGGCCGAGGGCATAGATGTCTGCGGCTTTGGCGCAGGCGAACCGGATTTCGACACGCCCGAACATATTAAAAAGGCTGCGATCGATGCATTGGAAGCCGGCTTTACAAAATACACGCCCAGCGCCGGCATCCCGGAATTGCGTCAGGCAATCGCAGAAAAATTGGCTGCCGATAACGGCCTGAATTATCGCGCTGCGCAGGTTATCGTGAGTAACGGCGCAAAGCACGCGTGCTACAACGCGATCCTCGCTACATGCCAGCCTGGCGATGAAGTCATAATTCCCGCGCCCTATTGGGTCAGCTATCCGGAAATGGTCAGATTGGCCGGCGCTGATCCCGTGATCGTGCCGACCAGTGAGCGCAACTGCTGGAAAATGCGGGCCGAAGACTTCGAAAATGCAATGACCCCGCGCACGAAGATGTTGATCATGAACAGTCCCTGTAATCCGACCGGCTCTGTTTATACGCGAGAAGAATTGCAGGCGATTGTCGATGTTGCGGCTGAGGAAGACATTTACATTTTGTCAGACGAAATCTACGAGAAGCTCGTTTACGACGATACAAAACATGTGAGCATCGCCTCGCTCTCCGAGGCGGCTCACGATCTGACGATCACAATCAACGGCTTTAGCAAAACGTACGCGATGACAGGCTGGCGGCTTGGTTATCTGGCAGCTCCGGAGGCGGTGGCTAAAGCGGTCGATTCCATTCAAAGCCATACCGCATCTAATCCTTCTTCTTTCTCGCAGTACGGCGCAGTCGCCGCTTTAAAGGGCGATCAACAACCGATAATCGATATGCGAGAAGAGTTCGATATGCGCCGCAATTACATGTTCGACCGCATCTCAAAAATTTCGAACGTTACTGCTGTCAAACCGGAGGGCGCATTTTACGTCCTGGTGAATATTAGTCAGCTCGGTCTAACTTCGCAAAATTTCGCCGATCGACTGTTAAGTAAAGCCAACGTTGCGGTCGTTCCCGGAGCCGCCTTCGGCGACGATCGTACTGTCCGGCTCAGTTACGCGACCAGTATCGACGTCATCAAAAAAGGGTTGGATCGCTTCCAAGACTTTTGCCGCACTCTGTGATCCGTCATCCCGAGTCGCGCAGACGATGAGGGACCTCGCAATCGCACGTTGCGGAATCTTGCAGTTTCAAAGCCAGCGCGCACGCTGATGCCACGCGCGTCTTTTCTTGTGTGCCGAGAGCGTTTTTGAGAGGTTCCTCGCTTCGCTCGGAATGACACGCTAATTGTCTTTCAATGGCCGGTTCTCTCGCGCTCATTCTTCACGCGCATCTGCCGTTCGTTCGCCATCCCGAGCACGAGCATTTTCTGGAAGAAGACTGGTTCTTCGAAGCAATAACGGAATGTTATGTCCCGCTGGTGCGCATGATGCAGCGCCTGGTCGATGATCATGTGCCGTTTAAGCTTGCCATGTCGCTCACGCCGACGCTCTGCGCGATGCTGCAGGATAAGCTCCTTCGCGAGCGTTACGTGCGGCATCTCGATTCGCTAATCGATCTCGCGACGCGTGAACGGAAACGAAATCGCAATCACCCGGCACTCCGCGAGCTCGCGGACTTTTATTTCAAAATCTTTGGCGAAGCCCGGCGCTTCTTTGTCGATGAATGCAAATGCGATTTGCTTGCCACTTTTCGTGAACTGCGGGAAAGCGGCGGACTTGAAATCGTTGCCTCGGCGGCCACGCATGGCTTGCTACCCCTGCTCCAGGAGCCGGTTATAGCCGGGAGCGGTGACATCGGCGCTCCAGCGTTTGCCTGGTCCACGCGGCCACGGTCAACGCCCGCGGCTAAAGCAGCCCGGGCCCAGATTTTGATAGGACGCGATGTTTATGTGGATCTTTTCGGCGTCGAGCCTCGCGGGTTTTGGCTGCCTGAATGCGCTTACGGTGCAGGTCTGGAATCCATCCTGCGGGAGGCAAATATTCGTTGGTTCGTTCTCGACACACACGGCCTGTTATTTGGAAAGCCGCGTCCGCGTCGCTCGATTTATGCACCTTGTTACACGCCGGCCGGGCTGGCGGCATTTGCGCGCGATCGTGATTCAAGCCGACAGGTTTGGAGCGCACAGGGAGGTTATCCTGGTGACCCCGCGTACCGGGAGTTTTATCGCGACGCCGGATTCGACCTTCCACTGGAACATTTGGGACCAGTTACTCACGGCACCCGGAAATTCTCCGGCGTGAAGTATCACCGCATCACCGGAGCCAGTGACCAGAAGGAGCTATACGATCCCGTCGCTGCAGAAAAAGTGGCCGAGACACAAGCCCGTCATTTTGTTTCGGAACGCCGGCGCCAGATCCGTGAAGTCGCCGCGGCGGGGTTTGATCCGATTGTGGTCGTTCCCTTCGATGCCGAGCTCTTCGGGCATTGGTGGTTTGAAGGTCCCCGTTTCCTCGAACAATTCATTCGCCAGGCAGCAATCGAGCGCGATTTCTGTCTCTCCACGCCGAGCGAATATCTGGCCGCCAATCCGACGCAGCAAATCATTGAGCCAGCAACTTCAACATGGGGCGAGAACGGCTATTTTGAAGTTTGGCTGAATCCTAGCAACGCGTGGATTTATCCACAGCTGCATGTTGCGGCACAGCAAATGAGTGAAGTCGCGCGTAGGGCTGCAAACGAGTGTAGCCCACTCGCTGACCGCGTCCTCAAGCAACTCGCGCGTGAACTCTTACTCGCTCAGTCCAGCGATTGGGCGTTCTTGATTAAAACCGGGGCAGCACCTGATTACGCGACCAAGCGCACCATCGATCATCTCGCTCGCTTCAACCGATTATACGATCAACTCGTCACGAATACGGTGGATGAGGAATTTCTACGGGGGTGCGAATGGCGCGATAATCTTTTTCCAAACGTGAACTGGCGTTACTACATCTAGTCACTTGTCATTCCGAGCGAAGTCGCTTGCCCCGCCGTAGCTTTATGCGAAGGCTGGGAGGAATCTCTATTTCTCGTTATCAATTAATTCGAGATGTCTCGGCTCCGCTCGACATGACAACAAAGGTCAAAACAGCGATTCTGACAGTGTTCTTGGCTTATGCCGCTCTGGCACAAGAATCGCAAACGCCGACTTCTTCGGCGATGCCGGAGGAATCTCCTTCTTTGTCGCCCGTTCCGATAGAATCCCTCACGCCGACGCCTGCGTCAGAGCAGACGCCTTCACCTTCCCCCGCGCGAAGCATCCGCATCAGTTTTGTACCACCACCGTTGGAAGGCCGGATCAGCCTCGGAATTTACGATGCACAAGGAAAGCTACTGCGCGTTTTGCACCACGAAGCGGACCTCAACGAATTCAAAATAGGTGCGGACTCGCTCGTGACGCAATGGGACGGGAAAAATGACAATGGCGAAGATTTGCCCGCTGGAAGATATCACGCTCGTGGTTATCTCGTCGGTTCTCTCAAGGTGGAAGATCTCAATCAGGCCGCAGCTTCCCCTCCCGAAAACAAATCGAATGCGAGCGTTAAAATGACCCTGATGCCAAATCCGCTGGCAAACGACAAGCGAACACTCGTCGAACTCGCCACGGGGTTTGACAATGACAGAAGCTACTTGAAAACAAACGACGGCCTTCGGTTGTTCACGATAAGTGAGTCGCGGAATCTGAGTCGTGTATCGATCATAAGGAAGGGCGATAAATCGGTCGATGTTTGGCAAACTGATGGCACTGTTTTTCACCAATTCCGCATCTCGAACGTGGACCAGATGATGGCGTTCGATTGCGGGGAATTCGAATTGAAGTGAGCAACTCCCATTAACACCTCGCTTCAGCGAGATGTGATCCGGATACTGCATTAAGTAAACCGCTGTAGCGGTTTCTCGAGGAACGTGAGGGAAACCGCTCAAGCGGTTGAGAGGCTCATGCCGGGGCCCTGCCACCCCGCTGAAGCAGAGTGTTAATGAGATTCCATGGATTGATCTGCACTCGTCGACAACCGCTGGTCACGAGGCAAAATCTCTGCTAGTTAAAACGCCGATGCCTGCTCCTGAGTTTCAACATACAGTTGGTAAGACCGCCAGCTTTAGCGGTACGGCGCTGCATACGGGTGACAAAGTCACTCTGAAACTGCATCCGGCGCCGATAGATCATGGCATCAAATTCAAGCGTAAAGATCTGCAGGATGAGCCGACCATCGATGCGAAGATCGAGAATCTCAAAACGGTCGAGCGCGCCACGACCATCGGTGAAGGGTCGGTGCGAGTGCACACAGTGGAGCATATTCTGGCCGCGCTCTCGGCAATGGGCGTGGACAACGCCATCGTCGAGATGGATGCAAACGAGCCGCCAATCGGAGACGGCAGCGCACAGCCTTACGTTGATCTCATCAAGAAAGCCGGTGTAATGGCCCAGGAGGAACGGAGAAAATTCTTCGACGTGCGTGAGCCGATGCACGTGGAAGCGAAAACGGGCGCGCTGCTCGTTTTACTGCCGGATGACAAATTTCGCATCTCTTGCACACAAGCTGGACCGAACAATCGCTTCGCGCAGTTTCTATCGATGGAAATCACCCCCACGGGCTTCGAGTGCGAGATCGCACCGGCACGAACGTTTGTTTACTACGAGGATGTTGAGCCACTCATGGAGAAGAACTTGATCAAGGGCGGCAGCCTCGAAAATGCGATTGTCGTACGCGGCGAGGCGGTCTTAAGCAAGGAACCATTGCGTTTCCCAGACGAATTCGTACGGCACAAAATCATCGATATTATCGGCGATCTCGCGCTAGTCGGCCGGCGTATCCGCGGTCACGTCGTGGCGGTGAAACCCGGACATGCTGCGAATGCGGAATTGGCTCGTGCGCTCGCTCGCGAGCAGACGCGGAGAAGCGCGATGAGCACACCGCGCGCGATCCCAATAGGCGATTCCGGGCTGGACACTGGCGAAGTGATGAACATCCTTCCGCATCGCTACCCTTTTTTGATGGTTGACCGGGTCATCGGCTTCGAGGGCGAAAATAAAATTACGGCCATAAAATCCATCACGATTAACGAGCCGTTTTTTCAGGGGCATTTTCCCGGTCACCCAGTCATGCCTGGAGTAATGCAAGTAGAAGCGATGGCGCAAGTGGCCAGTATTCTATTGTTCAAATTGACGAAGACTTCGAGTCGTGTCGGCTATTTCATGAGTGCGGACCAGGTGAAATTTCGCAAACCGGTTTTTCCGGGCGACACGATTTTCATTCACGCCGAGCTGACAAGAGCGCGTGGCAATCGCATGGCGAAAACGAAGTGCTACTGCGTAGTGAACGACGCAATCGTTTCGGAAGCTGAACTGATGTTCACGTTTCTCGACAAATGAGCGACGGGCGGATTCATCCGACCGCCATTATCGATCCAGGCGCCGAAATCGGTGCAGGAACGATCGTAGGGCCCTACTGTGTTATTGACCACGACGTTGTGGTCGGCCCAAACTGCTGGCTCCAACATCACGTCACGCTCTGCGGGCCGATGAAGGCTGGAGCAAAGAACAGGTTCTACGCGTACTGCTCCATCGGCCAGCAAACGCAGGATTTAAAGTATCGCGGCGAACCGACTTATCTGGAAATCGGCGACGAAAATACGTTTCGTGAATTCGTGACGGCGCATCGCAGCACAACGAGCGAAGGCAAAACGCGAATCGGTAATCGCGGAAACTTCCTCGCCTACAGCCATATCGGTCACGATTGCACCGTGGGCGACGGCGTCATCTTTTCGAATAACGGCACGTTGGGTGGCCACGTTCAAGTAGGAGATCACGCGGTGATGGGCGGGCTTACGGCCGTGCATCAATACTGCCGGATCGGCCGATTCGCGATTACCGGTGGCTGTTCCAAAATTGTGCAGGACGTTCCGCCGTTTATGATCGCCGATGGTAACCCCGCGGAAATTCGCGGGATTAATCTCATCGGATTGGAACGCAAGAATTTTCCGCCCGAAAGTGTGAAACTGATCAAAGAGGCGTTTCGCGTGATTTACCGCTCTAAATACAACACCCGCCAGGCAATCGAAGCGATGCAGAAGGAATTGCCGCAGACCGAAGAAATCACCGAAATCATTCAATTCATCGAACAAAGCGAGCGGGGAATTATTCGGTGAGATTTCTACCGCCGCCGCGGACTCGATATTAGAATTTGAGCTTCAATCCGTCGTACGCGATGTGCGCGCCAGCGGGAAGCCGGGATTCTGCAGACTGCGGAAGATCGTGGCAGATGTGCGTAAAGTAAGTCGATTCAGGCTTTACGCGCGTTGCCGCATCCAGGGCCTGCCCAACGCTCAGGTGTGTCGGATGCGGTCTATCCCGCAGCGCATCGATGATTAAAACTCTTACACCAGAGATAAGATCGACAATCGCATCTGGCACTGCGCTGCAGTCGCTTAAGTAGGCGACGAGTTTTCGATTCGCGCGTGAGAAAAGATAGCCGTTCACCATGGAGTCGCCATGAGGCACCGACAGTGGTGTGACGAGGGTCTCACCCAGTTTAAAGGGGCCGTGAATTATATGCGGCTCCGGCTTTAGATAATATGGAGCCGGATTCCTGGTGTTGAACGCAAATTGAAATACCCGCTTCAAATCACGCATTGTTTCAGGCGATGCATAGACCGGCATGGAGCCTCGCGCGTGCGAAAAGCGTCGGAGATCGTCAAAGCCCATGATATGATCGGTGTGCGAATGCGTGAAAACGACTGCATCTACTCGGCGAATGCCTTCTCGGAGCGCCTGTGTTCGAAAATCGGTTCCCGTATCCACTACCCAGGCACATTCCGGCGTTTCGATATAGATCGACGAGCGCAGCCGCTGGTCGCGGGGGTCGGGCGACCGGCAGACATCGCAATCGCAGCCAATCATCGGCACGCCTTGTGACGTTCCGGTCCCAAGAAATGTGACCGCAAGTTGGGAGTTGAAAGTTGGTTGTTGAGAGTTTGAAATCTTCAGAGTCGTAACTCTCAGCTCTCAACTAATAACACTCAACTTTCCCATGCCTGCTGTCCTCAGCTTACTGCGAATCAAAAACCTCGCGCTCGTGGAGGAGCTCGAGTGGCAAATGACGCCGGGCTTTGTCGCCGTGACTGGAGAAACCGGCGCGGGCAAATCGATCATCATCGGCGCACTACAGCTTTTGCTGGGAGAGCGTGCGGATAAATCGTTGATTCGCACCGGCGCCGATCTTTGCACAGTGGAAGCGGTCTTTACAGGTCGCGACCTGCAAAAACTAAATCCAGAACTTGTCGAGGCGGGAATCGAGCCGTGTGAGGATGACCTAATCATCAAGCGGAGTTTCTCGGCAGCCGGCGGCACGCGTCAGTTCATCAACGGTTCGCCAACGACGTTGTCGATCTTGAAAAAGCTCGGCGACGAGCTTGTCGATCTTCATGGGCCCCACGATCACCAATCGTTGCTCTCGCCCGAGACGCAATTGAGCTTGCTTGATTCGTTCGCGCGGGCTGAAGAGGAGCTTGAGGAATATCGGAAGCATTATCGGCAATTACAGGCACTGCTGGCGGAACATGCTGCGTTGGACACGGCGGAAACCGCGCGTGAACAGGAGCTTGATCTTGTTCGTCATCAGGTTGCCGAAATCAACTCTGCGAATTTGGTCGCAGATGAAGAGGAAGAAATCGAAAAGCGCTACAAGCTCGCGAGCAGTAGCAAGCGGCTGATTGAACTGGCCAGCGCGATCGCCAACAAACTTTCCGAAGCAGATGATTCTGTTCTTTCTCAACTCTCCGAAACGCAGCGGCTGCTCCGCGAATTGGAAAAGATCGATAGTTCAATCGCGCATTTGTCTTCGGCACATACTGCAAGTGTGGTTGAACTTTCCGAAATCGCCCGCGCTCTTTCCGCGTACGCCGAAAAACTTGATCTCGATCCACAACAACTCGCCTCACTGGAGCAACGCGTTTCGCTCTTTGAAACTCTGAAGCGCAAATATGGTGGCTCGATTGCCGACGTGATCGCGTTCGGCGAGCGCGCGGCGGAACGAATGCGAAAAATCGAAGGTCGAGACGTCGAACTGGAGCGTCTTGCAAAAGAAATCGAAAACGTTCGCAAACACATGAATCGCGCTGGTGAAGCGCTCCGAAAGTTGCGCGCAAAAGCCGCGCCAAAACTTTCCGAGAACATCCGGCTCAACCTGCGGGATCTCGGATTTCGCCAATCTGAATTCGAAGCGAAACTTGTCCCGCTCGATGAACCACGCCCGAATGGATTCGATTCGGTAGAATTACTTTTCTCGCCAAATCCAGGCGAACCGCTCAAATCGCTGCGCGCCATCGCGTCGAGCGGCGAAATCTCACGCCTGATGCTGGCGATTAAATCTGGGCTGGCCGCGCACGATGCGATTTCCCTCCTTGTGTTCGATGAAATCGACACGAACGTCGGCGGCGAAATTGCGCACGCAGTTGGCGCGAAGATGCAAACGCTGGGGCGCGATCATCAGGTGATTTGCATCACGCATCTGCCGCAAGTCGCTGCGACAGCATCTTCACACTTCGTTGTGACCAAGGACGTCGCGCGCGGGCGCACATTTTCCAATTTGCGCGAAGTGACTGGGAAAGATCGCCAGGAAGAGATCGCGCGAATGCTCGGCGGCAAAGGCGAATCGGCGCTCAAGCTCGCTGCGAGTTTGCTAGGTAGGGGCGATTGACCTCAATCGCCCGGGGCGGTTCGCTGAACCGCCCCTACCTGATCGCAGTCAAAGGCAATTATTTCATCACGGACCCGAGCGGAAGTACAGTTTTACCGAAAATTTCGTTCAGCACCTGGGCGAGTCCGGCGTAGATCGCGGAGAAACCGCAGAAGATCCCTTCGTAACCGGTGAAATGTTTGAAGCCCACGCTCGCATTCGTGTAGTCGCCGATCGCGAGCAAAAAGAAAAGAATTGTCAGCGAACCAAACACGATCTGCCCTGCGACGTGCAATCGCAATGTGCCGATAAACATAACAGCGGTGAACAAGCCCCACATGGCGAGATAAGCGGCCATGGCCGTGTCATTAGAAGGCGAAGCCCATCCTAGCTTCGTAAGAATGATCAACGTTACGAGCGAGAACCAGAACAATCCGTAAGAAAGAAACGCAGTAGTGGCGAATGTGTTGCCCTTCCTCCACTCCATCGTTCCGGCGATAATCTGCGCAGCGCCGCCATAGCAAATTCCCATTGCCAAAATCATGCTGTTTAACTCGTAAAAACCGGCGTTGTGCAGGTTCAACAGCACAGTTGTCATACCAAAACCCAGAAGCCCTAGGGGAGCAGGATTTCCGGTTGTGTCTTTGATTTGAGTGACAGATTCATTCATGGCGCGAACAGTCTGGCGAAAGAAGGTTCGACAGCGCAATAACAATATCGGGCATCCCAAAAACGTGCGGTCCCTAACGATTTAACTTGTCGGCACACCAGCGCCGAAATTATGGTGCCTGTTCGCATATGATTCAGCGCGACTATCTCATCATCGGCGGCGGCATCGGCGGGGCCAGCGCCTGCGAAGGAGTTCGCCGCCACGACAAGCGCGGGAGCGTGACGCTGGTCGGCGCCGAAGCGTTTCCACCTTACAAACGCTGGATTCTATCGAAGGACTTTTTGCGCGAGAAGGATCCACAGCCCAGGAAATTACTCGAGCCCAACGAGGCCTGGTACGAGAAGCACAAGATCGAGACACGATTTGGGGCAGTGGTAACACAGTTTAACATCGATCGGCGCCTGGCAGTGCTGGCCAACGGCGAAAGTATTGAGTTCAACAAGGCGTGCCTGGCGATGGGCAGCCGTCCGGTGCGTCCAATAGTAGCCGGAACCAGCCTCGGCAATGTGATTTATCTGCGAACGATTCGCGATGCGCTTGCGCTAAAAGAGATGGCAACCCTGGAGAAAGGCATCATGGTCGTAGGCGGCGGATTGCTCGCATGCGAGGCGGCCGCCAGTCTTCGGATGATGAAACTGAAGGTCGGTCTCATGCATCGGGATTCCTATTTGTTGAACCGATATATCGATCCGGACACCGGCAGGTGGCTCACCGACTACTTTGCAAAACACGGAGTGACCTTGTCGATGGGCGAAAGCCTCAATGGCTTTGAGGGCAAAACTGTCCTGCGCAATATCCAGACAAAAAGCGGCAATCGATTTCCGGTTGGCCTCGCAGTGGTTGCCTGTGGCGCCGAACCAAATCTCGACCTGGTCCGCAACACGCCGCTGGCCGGACCACACGGGTCGCCGGTGACCGAATATCTCGAGACGGAAGAAAAAGGGATCTATGCGGTAGGCGATCTGGCATTTTATCCCGATCGGCTAATGGGCGGCGTCCGACGCCAGACGCATTGGGACAACGCACGGAGCCAGGGTTTGGTTGCAGGCGCCAATATGACCGGCAAAAAGCGCATCCGCTACGAGCAGGTCCCCTACTTTTGGACGGAAATCTTCGATTTGCGGATGGATTTTATTGGCGATTTCAGCGTGTTGCCCACACGTGTTGATGTTCAGGGCACGTACGCAAAGAAAAAATTCACTGCGCGCTACTATCAGGGAGATAAACTCCGCGGGATTCTGCTTTGCCAGCAACCGCCGCGCGACGTCGAAACTGCCAAGAGTCAATTGCGCCAGGCGCAGGGTAAATGATGTGTAGCGGCGCTCTATGAGCCCGAACGCCCAGAGTTGCGCCGTCAATACACATCTGCCGGAATTTCAAACGCCGGATTACTTACTCGCGCGAGCTTCCAATCCCATGGCGTGCCCGAGAGATGATGCCACTCTAGTTCAAAGGGAGACGGTAACGAATTGACGCGTTGGTCGAGCCCCTCCATCACGTCGTCGTCGGAGCTGTAGAGCGCAATTTTGCCCCTCCACACCGCGCGCGGGTTTTCAACCTGCACACTCGGATTGGACGCGATGATTCGTGGACCGCGCACATATCGAAAGCCTTTGCGAAGGCGTTCCAGGACACGCACGCGGTTGTCGCCCCATTGATCCTGATAATCCGCTGCAACGAAATCGGCCGCGGCGTCCCAGTTCTTACGCTCAATCGCGCGGAAAAAGTTCTCGGTGTGACGCCTCACCTGCCGCTCTGGCTGCCACAGCCAAATGAGATAGACCCCTGCGCAAAGAGCGATGACCAACCCGCCACAAAAACCTTCGCGAAACGAAATCATCACAGAGGATTGTCCCTTCCGGCAACTCACGCGAGCCGGCCAGCAGAGCCGGTTATGATTTCTTCGAAGACGACTCGACCGGCTCCTTTACTGTTCGATCTCGCTCCCAGCCTTCGTTTTCCAACTTGATATGCTCGATAGCGATCGCATTCGCGTTGGCATCCAGGTTGGGCAGGATTTCGTATTCCGAAACCCAACAACGATAGACCTTGTAAGCGAGCACGAGTTGTCCAGCCTCATTATAAAGCTCAAGAACAATGTCTTTGCGGAAGTCTTTCAGCGAAACTTCCGCACCACGCCCCGCACCGAGGCTCCACACTTTATTGGCCCAGTTCTCGAATTCCGGATCGTGCGTGACACCGCGCTCCAGCGTGATCGCCGCGAACTCGGTGTGCCCAGGAGACTTACGGCTGGTGATGGGATCGCCTCCTTCGCGATGTTGAATAACTTCCGTTGTGCGTCGCAGTCCGCTTATTTTGCTCACGCCTGCAACGTGACGGCCATCCCACTTAATGCGGAATTTAAAGTTTTTGTAAGGATCAAAACGCGTCGGATTGACGGAAAATTCAGCCATACTTCGGGATATCTGTTCGGGTGAATGAAAGCAGCGTGATACAAAACCGCGCCGCTCCTGTCAATCCGCCTCAGTGCTATCCCTCCAGCGAGACTGAGCCCGCATCGCGCGCGTACCAATCTACTTTGCGCGTCACGTACATTACGATCGCCAGCACGATGAAGAGTGCGATCGAGCCCATGAGCAGTGCGTAATCTTGCTGGCGCAAAGTGATGTAGAGAAATGTGTAAACGCCGGCGAGACCTGCGCCAATCATTAGCGTGCGAGCCCCGCCGCCAAGGAAAAATCTGCAATACCATGTAATCAACCCGGTCGATGCGACCCCCGCGATCAGGTACGCCCAGCTGAATCCGATAAATTCTGAAATGGACAATAGCAGCAGATAAAACAAGCAAAGCGCAGCGCCGACCATCAGATATTGAAATGGATGAATTTTCTGTCGCGCCGTGACCTCAAAGAGAAAGAAAGTTGTAAAAACCAGCACAAGAAACAGCACACCGTATTTGATCGAGCGTTCAACGTAGCGATATGCGTCCAGAATCGACAAAAGCTGAACACCGAAACGGGAATTCGTAACGGAAAGAACACTGAAACGCTCATTGCCGTTGCGACTCGTCCACGATTGCGGATAATCGCGACCGTAATAGGACACCTTCCATTTCGCATCGAATCCGTCAGGGCGCACCGACCGGTCCGCAGGCAAAAACGCGCCGCGAAAGGCCGGATCAGGCCAGTTCGATTTTAAGGTCGCCTCGTTCTGCACCCCAAAAGGAGCGAAATATATTCCTTCGCTCCCATTGAAATCGAGTGGAATGGAGAATTCGGTTTCGCTTGCAATCGGTTGATCGGTACCTAGCGATGCAGTCGCACCGGTTGTGTATCCGGGAACCTGCGAGCCCGGCAGCAACGGGTGCTTGGTGCCCCCCCAGTCGAGCATGAGTGCTTCCCGTGTTCCTCGCAAATCGTTCACTGCGATAGCGACAAACGCATCTTTCCATTGCAGATCCTTTACATCGATCTTAAGCGGCCCAAAATCCGGCGGCGCAAACTTGCCCGAGAGCGTAACCTGCGCGCGAAAAACTGCCGCATCGTAGATGCCGCGATGTAACATCTGCGTCTGGACGTCACCGGTAATGTGTAGCGTTTCGGAAAGAAAATATGCAATCGCTGTACCGTTTTCTTCCACTTCGCGTCGCTCCATCTTCCCATCAGGTGCCGGCACTTCTTTGACCACCTTAAACTTGTATTGATAAGGGATCCCAAGCACCGGCCCGATCACATTTTGTTCGCCACCCCACGACGATGTAATGTCGGCGACCGCTTCATTGCGCCGCTGCAATCGCTCCCGCAACACGCCAGTAATCATCGCAAGCGGAATCAAGAGAATCAGAACGAGCGCGCCGACCCCGAGCAACTTGATCATGGTGCCGTAGCGCTTTCCAAATGAAGGCTGCGATTTTGCTAACGGCGGCGGCGCTGTTTGGCCTTCAGGCATGCCGAGATGTTGAATGAAGGCGATTCATTAGGCAATAAGGTTAATTGGTCGCCTATTGCACTTTCTCCATGCAGCTCATGGCGTACAATTCGTTAGGTTTGTGTTCGCGATTGCCGGCGAATTCGCGCCGCTTCGCGCATGAACCGCGGATTTCGAACTATCTTCGTCGAGGTATTCTCAGTTGAACCGTCTCGCTCAAACAGCGACAAGCAATCAATTAAACGCCTCCCGCGCCAGTTAATCAATTCCTGGCTGATGCAGTTTAGCCCAGTGCGGGCGCATAAGGACCGAAAAACATCAGCGCTCATCGTCGGATTACGGTGATGTTCCCAATCGAGGATCTTTATTTTGCGAAGAACTTTGCGCAACGGTTCCGGAACGCGTTCCGATAGCGAGTCAGCATACGCGCCGAGATTAGAATGATGAATAAATCCTTTGCCGCCGATCTTCAGCGTCCTTCGCAGCTCGTTGAGGTAGCCCGCGACAATTTCGCGCGGCAAATGCACGAATGAATCGAAACTGAACGCGAAGTCGACCGAGGCATCAGGAATCATCGACAGTGAGCGGCCATCGTTGAGGTAACAGTGCACATGCGACTCAGCCGCGAAACGCCGGGAACACGCTTCGACACACTCACTGGAGGCGTCAACAGCCGAGAGTTCCTGACAATAATCTTTAAGGTAATGCGTCCATCGCCCAAAGCCGGGCGCGATCTCCAGGATTGTGCCAGTTGGGAGGCAATCTCGAATACGCGGCAGGACCGTGCCGGACCATTGCGCGGCGGAACTGCCCCACGGCTCGGACCATTCCTCACCCGCGTCTTTCCAATCGTATTTCGTTGAATGGCTCGGCATACTTGGCCAATACGTGGCTGGGGCCGGAATCGAACCGGCGACACGTGGATTTTCAGTCCACTGCTCTACCAACTGAGCTACCCAGCCTTTGCAGTTTGCGATGCGTCGTGCGAACCACGACGCCCGCTCACTAAAGCAGAAAACGCCGAACGCTCAACACGCCTTCGTCGATCCGATGAGCCGAGACGCAGCAATCAGTGGCGAGACGCCGTCGCAGTTCGCGCCTGCCTAGAATTCCCGTGGCAATTCCACTGCTTTACGCAGGAGGCGCAGGTAATAGTCTCGCGAAATTTCGATACCGCCAAATTGTTGCAGGTGTGGGGTGAGCCATTGCGTGTCAAGCAAGGCAAACTTTCGAGCGCGCAAATGCTCTACCAGAGCCACCAACGCGATTTTCGAGGCATCCGTCACGTGGTGGAACATCGATTCGCCAAAAAAAACGCCACCGACGGCAACGCCGTAGAGTCCACCAGCGAGCTTGCCTTGCTTCCAGGCTTCGACGGAATGCGCGCAACCGAGCTGATGCAATCGCATGTAGCTTTCAATAATTTCGAGATTGATCCACGTATCCTCGCGTTTCGCGCACGCCTCGATGACTTTCGAAAATGCGTTATTTATCGTCGTTGCAAAAACTTTTTTGCTCACGAGACGCCGCAGCGCGTGTGGCACATGAAAATCTTCCAAGGGCAAAATTGCGCGCGGATCGGGCGAAAACCATTGGATAGAGTCGTCCTCCATCGCCATGGGAAAAACGCCGAGCCGATAACCCTGCAGCAAGAGTTCGGGATCGATCATGGCGGACGAAGTTAAAACGCTAAAAGGTTACAACGGAAGGGCATGACCGTTTCAACTATTTAACCTTTTAACCAATCACTTGGTGTTGTTCCGCAATCGGCAATTGCAATGCCCCGCGGTCTTCATAAAATACGTAGATGAAACGCATGTCGATCCTGATCGCGATCGCATGCCTGGCTGTGGCTGGCTGCGCCGACCCGCTCGAACAACGCTCCACGCAAGAAGTTCAGGGACAATTTGAACGAGGAGTGAGGGGTCAGGGAACGGTCGGCCCATTGGAGCGATCTCCGGGCGACCCAGCCGCTGAGCATGGCGTCCCACAGACTCATCCGTAGCGTGTGCTGAAGATGTCCGACAAATCCACGCACTCAAAAATTCTCATCCTAGATTTCGGCTCGCAGTACACGCAAGTCATAGCGCGCCGAATCCGTGAGTGCCAGGTGTATTCGGAGATTATTCGTTTCGACACAGCCGCCGCTGACGTAGCCGCGTCGAAGCCGAAGGGGCTGATCCTTTCCGGTGGGCCCGCCAGTGTTTACGACAAGGGAGCACCGCAAATCGACCCAAAGATTTTTTCGCTCGGCGTTCCCGTACTCGGAATTTGTTACGGGCTGATGTTAATGGCGAATCATCTTGGCGGCCGCGTCGTATTCTCCGGACGACGCGAGTATGGCGCGGGTGTCCTGCACATCAAGAACGGTTCAGAACTTTTAGGCGGTTTAGGCGAGCACCTTGATGTCTGGAACAGTCACGGCGACGAGGTGACGGCGTTACCGAAAGGCTTTCGCATCGCAGGGACTACGGAAGGTTGCGATTTCGCCGCGGTGGAAGATCCACAGCGGAAGCTGTACGGATTGCAATTTCATCCCGAAGTCGCACACACGCCGCGTGGCCGGGAGATTCTTCAGAATTTTCTGTTTCACATCTGCCATTGCGCGATGGACTGGACAATGGGCTCCTTCATAGAAGAAGCTTGCGATCGCGTCAGGAAACAAGTCGGCAATCAAAAGGTTGTGCTCGGTTTGAGCGGCGGCGTCGATTCTTCAGTCACCGCTGCGCTTCTGCACAAGGCAATCGGCAACCAACTCACCTGCATTTTTGTCAATAATGGGCTGCTCCGCGCGCGAGAAGAAGAAGTCGTGCAGCGCGTTTTCGGCGAGAATTTTCACGTGCGTCTAAAATATGTGGACGCCAGCGATCGCTTTCTCTCGCTGCTCAAAGGAGTGACTGATCCCGAAACGAAGCGCAAGCTGATCGGAAATGAATTCATCAAAGTATTTCAACACGCCACCGAGGAGCTGCTCGAGGATGATCAGAGCAATGGCGAACGCAAACACGGCGGCTACAAATTCCTGGCGCAAGGAACTCTTTATCCCGATGTGATTGAGAGCGTATCGATCCAGGGCAATCCCGCGCAAGTGATCAAAAGTCATCATAACGTTGGCGGATTGCCTGAGAAAATGCATTTCGAGCTCGTCGAGCCGGTGCGCCAGTTGTTCAAAGACGAAGTGCGTCAGGCAGGATTGCAGCTCGGGTTGCCAAAGGAAATCGTATATCGTCAGCCTTTCCCGGGTCCTGGTCTTGCCGTTCGGATTCTCGGAGAAGTTACGCCCGAACGTTTATCAATTTTGCGCGAGGCGGACACGATCGTGCAGAGTGAAATGGAGGCGGCTGATTGGTATTACAAAGTCTGGCAGTCATTTGCTGTCTTGCTTCCGGTGCAATCGGTTGGCGTGATGGGCGACCAGCGCACCTACGAAAATACGATTGTCCTTCGTATCGTCGAAAGCCAGGACGGCATGACTGCTGACTGGGTACGGCTTCCCTACGAATTGCTGGCGCGAATTTCCAATCGAATCAGCAACGAAGTCAAAGGCGTCAACAGGGTTTGTTACGACATCTCAAGTAAACCACCGAGCACGATCGAGTGGGAGTGACACATTTTAGAGTGGCGACTTCCGATTCTGGTTCGACGTAGCTCAGCCGCCGCGGAAACCACTCGACTCGCGTCGCGACAATCTCGATGAAAACGCTACCAAAGACTCTATGAATGACGCAGGGCTCAAAGCATTCATCGCGCTGATTCCAGTGTGCGGGCTGTTTGCTGGCTCAGTGGTCATCCGGCTAAGAAGAAAGAGCACGTCCTCGTTTTTGCAGTTCCTTGGTGCAGCATGTTTGGTCGTCGTCGTTCTTACTCATGTGTTCGAAGCGCTTCGCGTGTTTCCCTGGACGCGTTGGGGATCCAAAGGTAGCGTTGGCCATTATCTCGATTTGTTGTGCGCCATCGTAGGTGTCGCCCTGTTTTCTATTGGATATCTGATTCACGCGGTGAAGATGCCGATCGATAAGAAGATGAAGTAAGAATGTAGCCAGTCGCCATAGCCAACGCGACCCGGCCCGGCCGGGTGTCCGGCTTAGCCAATCTGCTCGATCGCACTGAGGAACTCGGAGAAATCCTTGCCGTTGCGCGCGGCGTGATTGAGCGCATCCAAGCGGGCGTTCATTGCTGCTTCTGGCAGCGACACCCGGAATGAATGCGCTCCATTTGTGAAAACGATCTCGTCCCACTGAATTGAGGAAATCTCGTCGTTGAACCGTGCTACGGCGCGTCCGCGAAAGAACGCTCGCGTTGTTTCCGGAGGATTGAAGATGGACGCCTTGATTTCCTCCTCGTTTGTGACGCGGCGCATCAAGCCTTTGCGAAGTAGCTCATAGTATAATCCCTGATCGAGATCGAGATCGTGATATTCAAGGTCGATGGATTGCAGCCACGGGTCGCTCCAAGAAAGTTTTTCCTCGTCCTGTAATGCATCCAGTAAGAATTTCTTTGCTGTCCAATCGATTCGGTCTCGCGTCGACATGACATCGCGCTGGAGATCGTTGAGTACATTTTCCCACTCGCGTAATATCCATTGTCGATCTTCGCTCGAGTCGTTGTTGAGTTTGCTGGCGGCGCGTAAGTAAATCCGTTGCACATCGATTGCAGAGATCTTGCGCCCGTCTTTGAGCTCGATGATCCAATTATAAGTCTGATCGCGGCTGATCGATTTGTTCGCATCAACGGGTTGCGCGATTTCGAGCTGCGGCGCTTCCCCGTGCTCAATCAAGTCCAGGATGAGCGACGTGGTCCCAACCTTCATGGCGGTCGCCCATTCGCTCATATTTGAATCGCCAAGAATAACATGGAACCGGCGATAACGGCTTGCATCCACATGCGGCTCATCGCGCGTGTTGATCAGGGGGCGCCGATTCATCGTATCGATGCTCACAACTACGCTGAAGAAATCAGCGCGCTGCGAGATCTGATAGACGCCGGGCTCGCCCTGGGCACTCTCAGCTTCGATGCCCATCTTGCCCGCCCCCGCGAAAATCTGGCGAGTTATGAGAAACGGCAGCATTCCAGCGACAATCCGGTCCCACGCGATATCGCGTCTCATCAGGTAATTGTCGTGGCAACCGTAACTGTGCCCGGCAAAGTCGGTATTGTTTTTGTAAAGACGAACTTCAAATCCGGCGGGCAACTTCTGATTTCGACGTCGCGCGCACTCTGCCAGAATGCGTTCCCCTGCTTTGTCCTGTGCAACGATCTGCCGAAGCGTAGTGCACTCCGGCGTAGAATATTCCGGGTGTGCGTGATCGTTGTAAAAGCGCGCGCCATTTGATAGCACCAGATCGCTTTTTATTTCCTCAAAACTGAGGGGCCGGCTTTTATCGATCTCGTAATAGGCCGATTCGTCGGTGTCCTGAAGTAATTCTCGCGCGCGAAACCCTCGTGCATCGAGGTGCGGATCCTCCAGTTCGTAATCCCATTTCATCAGCGCACCGTTCTCGGTATAACGCCGGACCAGTTCGATCGACTCGGCCACGACATCGACACTCTCCGCACCGCTGAGCGTGATGCCATACTCCGTCTCCAGCCCAAAGACGCGTTTCATCGGGTCCTGCTCTTTTCCGATGTCAGCCGGCCAAGGCACAGATTGAAATCGAGCTAAAGCGGAGTGACGCAGTGGTCATTGTCTCTTCGCAGCTCAGATCACGCCGACGGTTGCACGCGCTCGCGCTTCGGAAACCGGTCTAACAGGCGAAATTTTGACGACGTTCTCCGGATCGTAATCAATCAACTTGAGCCAATCTTCAGTGATGTCGGTGGTCGGAAAAATATCGTTCTCCATGTACTCGGCGTTAAATGCGAGCTGCAAATCCGTTTCGCGAATTCCTTGCTCTTGCTGGGTGGCAATGGCCCGCTTAATCGCCATCGCTTTTGCCCGCTCCACAATCGAGGCGATGATCGCGCCACTGATCAGATCGCTGCGGTAAAGCGTCTCCTTGCGCCCACTGCGCAGCGTTACTTCCAGGAATTTGTTCTCGTCGCGGCGCGTAAACTGCCAGTCGACGAAACGCTCAATCAGACGCTCGATCGACGCGCCCAGACCATCGGCTTCCTTGGCAAGAACACCGTCGTAAGGAAGATCGTCGGTGAGATAGATGCGGTAGACTTCTCGCGCGCCATCTTTATCTGGCCTGTTAACTTTTATCTTTCGATCGATTCGGCCCGGGCGCAAAATTGCCGGATCGATCAGATCGGCGCGATTGGAAGCAAGAATAATGACAACGTCGTTGAGTGAATCGATCCCATCCATCTCCGAGCAAAACATCGGAACCAGCGTCGAAAGAATGTTCGAATGACGCGATGCGCGGCGCGTGCCCAGAATCGATTCGGCTTCATCGATAAATAGAAACGGCATAAAACCCTCGCTGCGTTTCTCGCGAGCAGTGGCAAAAATCTCGCGCACCATTCGCTCCGATTCGCCGACCCACATGTTCAGTATCTCGGGGCCCTTGACGTGCATGAAATATTCCTGCATCTCAGCGCCCGTTTTTTCGCGAAGCTGTTTAGTCAAATTATAAGCAGTCGCCTTTCCAATCAGCGTCTTCCCGCACCCCGGTGGACCGTAAAGCAGAAAACCTTTCGGAGTAGCGTGGTGAAATTTCTGGAAAAGATCAGCGTGTAAAAGCGGGAGCTCGATCGCGTCCTTGATCGCCTGCAGCGCGGTCTCCTGACCGCCGACCTTTTCCCACGGCAACTCGGGTACGTTGTCGAGATAATGTTCGTGCGATTTGGGACTCGAGAGCATTTCCAACGCCATCCGGTAGTTTGAATCAACGCGGACGTCGTCGCCGGATTTCAAGGTCGAGCCGGCAAGATCGGCGGAACGCTGCAAAACCATCGATTGCAACCCGTGCTCCGAACCGACCCGGAGCCTGTCTTTGCCGAGAACCTCGGTGATTTTTGTCACCGGGCCCGCCGTTTCGAATCCGAGATCGCCAACGATGACGAACGCTTCGTTCACCAGGACGCGCGTTCCCTTTTTCAGTTTCGCAAGTGGAATGCGCGGATCGACGTTGCAGTAATAATCGGCACCGCCCACTACGATATGCGCCGTATCCTTTGAAGTGGCTCCGAGAAATGTGCCGATCCGGTTCGCAGGCGAGGTCACTTTCTTGACGACTTCTTCCAGCTTCTCGATCATTCGGCGCGCTTCGACCATCGTCTCCTGTTGGTCGAAAATCTGCGGCCGCAGTTCCAATAGATCGCGTCGCACCGGATCGCCCGGAGGCAACGAGGCGATCACTTGATCAAATGAATCGAGGAGATTGTCCGGACCCGAGTCCCCAACCCCGCCCTGAAGTCCCTCGCTGCGCTCGTCACTCATTTATGGTTTGGGTCAATCCGCCGAACCGTGTCTCATTATAGCGTTATCAAGCGTCTCTGCAATGTTCACTCGCGAAATCTTTCGGGGTTCGACGCTGCCATATACAAAATGTTCAACCATGAGGTCGATTTGATGTTGCTCAAAAGTCTCTTTTTCCTCTTGCTCGTGCTCTTGTTCTTACTCTTACTCGAAACAAAAGAGTATGAGGAAGAGTAAGAGAGAGAAAAACGACGAACAGTTGCGACTGAAGAGAGCTGCCTCTACAGTTTCTCCTTCCCAAGGGAGTCTTAGCTCAATTGGTTAGAGCGCCGCCCTGTCACGGCGGAGGTTGCGGGTTCGAGCCCCGTAGACTCCGGATTGTTTTCATTCGTTTAACGCGATGCGGTCGGCCATTGAGACCTGGCCCTTCCCCGCATTAAGGCGGCGTCGAACGACCACCGCCCAGCGCCGACGATTAGCAGAAAGAGCAGACCAAGCCACATCGAGAAATCCGTACGCGCCTCGTGCATCATGCTCCAGAAACCATATCGCGGCAGTTTCACCAGCGAAAATCCCCAGAAACCGTGACCCAGAAGAACAGGAATTTTGGTCGAAACAATTGCAACACTAATGTCGATCAGCAGCACAATCGCTGCGAGGCGGGTTAACAATCCAACGATCAGCAGCGCACCAAAAACGACTTCGCATCCGCCGACAAACGGACCGATGATCTCGGGCGCGGGAATGCCTATTTTGGTGAAACGTCCGGCGGCAAGATCTTCTGGATAAAGAAATTTCTGAATTCCTTCGGACAGGAACACGCTACCGGCCATAATTCGCACAAGAACAGTCGCCGCAGGCGCATCGGTAACGAAAAGTTCGCGCATGGCCCTTACATCTTCGGCGTAAACTGGGCGAGGTCGTAAATGCCCAATCGCTGTTCGATTCCTGCAACCTGATCGACCACTTTCTCAAATCCGTCTTCGCCGAAAAGCTCGTCTTCTTTCTTCTCGAAATCTTCGCCTAAGGCATCGAACTCATGCGGGGAAACGATCTTTCGAAAAGCGGGGAAGAGGACCGTGTCTTCGCGCGCCTCGTGGGGATTGTACATACGGATGAACTGCTGCATTGACGCGATGAGCTGGCCCCCGTTCGGATTCATTCTTTAGCGATTGCAGGTTTGCGAAGCGCATCGTGACATCAGTGACCTGCCGCCCCGCCTGATGCTGTGCGCGCAGCACTTTTACCAGATCGACGAGCAGATTGGCTTTTTCGAAACGCGGGAAGAGAAAATCTTCCTCAAGTTTCTCATGATAATCCTCAACAAAGTTGCGAATGATTCGCGCAGCGTCAGCCAGCGTTTCGGGCGGAAAATCTTGCTTTGAATCGATACGACGCAACACTTCGCCGTAAACTAAAAGCACGCGCTTCAAAACACCGTGTTCCCGCATCAAATCTTCAGGCGGCCCGACTTCGGTTTCTTTTTCTTCATCTTTGTTTTTCGTTCCAGCGCCACGCAGCAGCGCAGAGCTCGCTAACACGGCTCCGGTAAAAATGACGCCGCTTCTGAGAAAAACTCTGCGCTCAAACGGTTTCCCTTCCTGATTTCGATCGTGCATGTTTCGACAGATAATCGGGTTCAGCTCGCGCACTGAGCGCATTTTCAGATTCAACGTCGCATGATATGAATGGCGAGAATGCGACTCTGGTGACGCGCAAGCAGGTAATCGATGAAATCGCCGATGATTGAATTGGGTTTGTTGCCAAGCTTTGTCACAACCCGGCAGATGAGCGTGCTGCTGCGCGCGTGCCACTCCAGATTAATTGCGCCGTGAAGATCTCGAGCGCTGTGTATCTTCGCCCAGCCGTGCGGACGGCTCGGTTGTTTGTGCCAGACTTTGATGAAACCGAATTTTTTCTCCAGTTGCGGATCGCTCATGATTTTGTTCCGTAACGATCCGCGGCCGGTCGCGATTACCTGAATCACCGTTTGCATTTAACTCGAGTCAATTAGCCAATTCGGCCTAACGAACGCAAAACGCAAACCAAAAACGAAATCTATTCTTCGTTCGCAGTTACCAATGTTCGGGCTACAGACGCGAGCGAAACATAACGTACACATCGACATATCCTTTTTCGGGATGATGAAAGGCGCCCGGCAAAGTGCCGACGATTTTGAAACCGAGTTTTTGCCAAAGGCGCACTGCGGAGTCGTTGGTTGAAACAACGAAATTAAACTGCATTGCGCGAAAACCGAGGAGGCGTGCTTCGCTTAGGCAATGCTCGGCCATCGCGCGACCAATTCCCTGGCCACGCGCATCCGAAGCGACCATGAAAGCCGCATTCGCGACGTGCGACCCGCCTCCCGACTGGTTAGGCCGCAGAATATAAGTGCCGACAATGTATCCCCTGCTTTCTGCAACGTAAGTCCGTGTATCCGCCTGGAACCAATATTCCATGGCATCGTGGCGCGACATTCCCGGATCGAAAGCATACGTGTCCCTGGCAGCCACCACCTCGCGAAAAATATCCCAGATCGCGTCCCGATCCCCGGCAGTTGCTTCGCGTATCTCAACCATGAACTCGACGCCTTAGCGTCCTTTCGCGACCGCGCTTTTCCGCGCACGCACGTGTTGGCAACTCATCGAAGGTGCAGGTATCCGGCTAATCATCTCGCGACCGGGGAGCTCAGGCGAACGAACTCTGCCAGTAAGCGAGACAACAGCTGCCCAGCGGGATTGACTTGAAAATCGAGAGCCGCGTTTTCGAATCTCATTTTGTTTGAAATGTAACTGGAACCGTTGCCGCCCAATCCCCGCCGGGAGCAGATTTCCATTGGCGGAGGGTGCTGATCGCCGCCCTATCCAACGCTTCGTTTCCGGTCGATTGAACGATTTGGACCTTGGTCACATTTCCTCTTGAATCGAAGCTCAGGCTGAATCGGCCCGACCATGCTACGCCCGGCCGGACATGAGCGTCCCGCGGAAAGGCTGGTGCGGGCGCATAAACTAATCGCGGCTTCGGCGTCGGCCGGGGCGCGGGTGTAGGTGTAGAAACCGTTTGAACAGTTTCCGCCCATCGAGGTTTCGCGTCTGATGCAATTCGATCCAGCAATGAGCCCACACTCTTCGAAAGTCGAGCGGTCGCTTTGTCACCACCGGATATGACGATCCCAACAACTTCGCCGTTCGCGTCCACAATTGGCGACCCGATCGAATCGGGCGATACCGTTGCCGCGATTTCCGCCTCGTCGGGTTGCTGCGTTGAGATAGTTGTTTCTCGAGCGGCTTCGGCGGAGCCCGCCAGCGCGCTTCCCACAACTCCAACATGCGTGCCAGGCTCCGGGTTCGCGGTCTTGTTTAACGTCAAAAATGGCACCCGTTTCACATCGGCTTGAAGAATAGCAAGATCGAGCGTTGCCGAAGAGGCGAGGATGCCATCGACATTATGAATTTCCCCATCAGCCATTTTCGCCACAGCATTGACTCCATCCTCAATCGCATGCGCGGTCGTAATGAATCTGCCGTCTGCCGAAATAAAAAAAGCAGTCTCAGTCCGCAGCAATTTGCCAGATGAATCAAACACTGTGATCCAAAAGATTGCGGGGCGGACGCTGTTCTCCAACCGCGACAAATCGAGCGTTGGTATCTGCTTAGTCTGTGACTGCGGCGTCGGACTTGGCGACGGAGATGAACCAGGAGATGAGATCGGGGTGGAGACTCCAGACGGTGAAGGCGACTGCGCCGGCGATTCACCCACCAGTTGACCGTTCGATTTTCGCCTGCATCCTGCCGTCGCAAAGACAGCCAGACAAAGCGAGCATTCAAGGGTGAGCCGGAATAATCTCATCGGGCGCTATGCCCATAGTGTGGAACACAGAGCGTCATCCAAATCAAGCCGACAATAATTGATCGCGGTGAAAACAACGCGACCATCTTCGTACCGTAGCAATTCGAGAAGCGTACGGGACTAATGCCGCTTGAAATACTGAACCGCGCGCTCGTGTTTTTGGGCTGCCGCCTTTGTCTTGAAGGTGCCCAAATTCCGGCGCTTTCCTGTCTTCGGATCTTTCTTCCGCGAATACAGCCGATATTTACCGGACTTGAGCTTCCTGATCATGCTCTCTTGATATCAAAATTCATGACATGGACGTTGGTGAAGCATTCGCACGCGCTCGGGCCACGCTGCAGTAGCAAAGGGCAGCCAAAGCGGAGAGGATCCCCAAATCCAGAGCGAGGTGCGCCGGGAAGCTCCAGTTCTGGCTCGCGTGACCGAAACAGCCGCATGTGATGTCGAGACCGCGAACTTTTGCACCGATCGTGGCAACGAGGAAGACCACAACGAGCGCAGTCAAAATCGATAATGCGCCGCGATAGAACAGGCGGAAAAGCAGGGCGAAGCCGCAAAAAATTTCCAACCACGGCAGATAAAACGCCAGCCCCACTCCGATGGTCCACGGTAGAATTTTGTAATGATCGATATCGTGGGCGAACTGGACCGGATCGATTACTTTAAGTACGCCGGCGTAAATGAAAACGGCGGCAATGACAAGGTCGAGAATCCGCCAGACGAACGATTTAACCATTTAACGATTTAACGATTCTTCTTCACCCAGGCTTCCCAGCCGCCGTCGAGCACAAACACGTCAAGAAGCTGCGCTTCCTTCCGCAGCCGCTCGGCTACTTCGCGGGCCAGATCGCAGCTTTGCGCACTACAATAAACAATTACCTTTTTTCCAGGCGACCACACTGCCAAAAACTGTGGTAACAAATCGTTCCAGCGATCTTCGTTCAACGAAATCGCTCCAGGCACGTGATCACGAGCAAACTCGTCATCCGGGCGAGCATCGATCCAGATGGTGCTGTCACCCCAAGCGCGCGCCTGATCGGCGCTCACCATTTCCGAAAGTGGAATTGGTGATTGCCACGAGATCTTGTCGCGAAAATAAATCGCTTGCCCTACGCCGGGAAGAAGCGCGACCGCTGCAAGAATGAGCGCCTGGCGTGGCAGTGAAAATTTCAATGTGTTTAACTACCTGGCGCAGGCGGACGAGCCGGGGCGGTCGGGGCCGGCGCAGCCGGAGCTTTCTGACCAGCCGGAGCAACCGGTGCACCCGGAGCAGTCGTGATACGCGCAGTGGCGTAAAATGTCTTTGGCGAATTCTCGGATTGGATCGTCAAGGTCGAAGCAATAAGACGGCTGGTTTCCTTCGGTTGAACGTCAACTTTGAACTGTCCTTCGCCGGCTTCCTCGACTTTGGTCTGAAAATCCGGACTCGATGAAGTGACCTTGATATTTTTCACGCTAAAATCCTTCCCGGCGTGAACCGTGATCGTCTTCGGATCCGGCTTTTCGCCTTGTTTCCAAAACACAAAAGTCGGACTGATCTCTAATTCCTGCGGGATAATAGCCTTGAGGGTCAGGACTGTTTTCTGATTCGCGGCCTCGTCAGTTTCTACTGTCACGGTTTTGACCTGAGTGCCTGTCCGGTCGCCAATGTTAAAGGTGGCCGTGATCTCGCCGTTTTCCCCGGGCCCAACCTGATCCTTTTGCGATTGCGCAGCCGTGCAACCGCATGAGGCATGGACCGACTTAAAATGAATGGGGGTCTTGCCGGCGTTCTGATATTTGAAATGACCGATCGCCTGTTTGTCACCACGCGCCGGGTGCAGCTCAACGGCAGTTTGCTCCCATTTCAATTCGGCGCGCGCGGCCAGGCAAAAAATGAACGATAATGTTAGAGTAAGAATGTGGGTTTTCATTTTTTAGAATAGAAGCGCGTAATATAATCAGAGACGGCTTCGCGCCAAGTGCGAGGTGATATCCCCGTCAACTTCGTGTATTTCCTGCTGGAAAGCACAGAATAAATAGGGCGACGAGCGATCCAGTTGGTCATGTCTCGTAATTCCCGCTCGCCAATCGTCTTTGCTTTGAGAGGCAACCCGCCATCATGGCAGCAATCCACTGCCCATTGCGCGTATTCCCGCCAACTGCATTGCCCCGCGTTCGCGAAATGCAAGATCCCTCCTTCAACGTTTGCGTCAAAAAACTGGGGGAGCATCGCGGCAATATCCAGCGTGTATGTAGGCGTTGAAAATTTGTCTGCCACGGCATCGACTTCGTCATTTTCCTGCGCCTGTTGGATCATTGCGTCGATAAAACTCGGACGATCCGGTCCAAAGACCCAGGAGACGCGCACAACAAGATTCTGACTCTTCGCGGCCAGGACATTATTCTCTCCGGCCAGCTTCGACTCACCGTAAACGCTGATTGGATCAGCTTGATCTTCTTCGGTGTACGGTTCGCGCCTGTCGCCACCGAACACATAATCGGTGCTGAAGTGAATCAGTCTGGCATTCTTCTCATAGCAAATCTCTGCAACCACACGCGGCGCCTCTGCGTTGATCAGAAAGGCACGGTCCGGTTGCGTTTCGCAAAGGTCGACCTTTGTGAAACCCGCTGCGTTGATCAGAATATCAAATCTGATATTCCGCAGTTTCTCGCGCACGGCACCTAAATCCGAAAGATTGAGTTGCGTGTGATTAAAACCAGCGACGTCGAATTTGTCGCGATATTCGCGCAGAAGCGCTGCGCCAAGTCGTCCGCCCGAGCCAAGAATTACAATTTTCATGCTTGCCTATATAAGAACAGCCATGCGCCGGTGCCTCCCGCATCGAGTAATTGAGAAGCGATCAGTACCTTCCAGCACGTTCAAGCAAAGGCTGCCACCACGACGAGTTCTCGATGTACCACTGGATCGTTTCGTCGAGACCTTCCTTGAAATTGTGGCGCGGTTTCCAGTTCAGCTCGCGCAGCGCAAACGACGAGTCAATCGCGTACCGGCGGTCATGACCGAGTCTGTCGGTCACAAATGAAATCAGGCTGTGCGGCTTGCCCAGTTTATCAAGAATCATTTTTACAAGATCGATGTTCACCATCTCCCCGTCGCCGCCGAAATTATAAATCTGGCCAGGTTTGCCCTCGAAAAGTGCGGCGACAATGGCGGCGCAATGATCTGTGACATGGATCCAATCGCGCACATTCAGGCCGTCACCATAAACCGGCAGTGGTTCGTCACGCAGCGCCTTGATAATCATGAGGGGAATCAGTTTTTCGGGGAACTGATACGGCCCGTAGTTGTTCGAACAACGTGTCACCAGCACTTCCTGGCCGTAGGTCTTGAAACAGGCAAGCGCGAGCAGATCGGCACCGGCTTTGCTCGCCGAATAGGGCGAACTTGGATCGAGCGGCGATTGTTCGGCGAATTTGCCCGCAGGTCCAAGCGAGCCATAGACTTCATCCGTCGAGACTTGAACAAAGCGCTGGACACCGTGCCGGCGTGCGCAATCGAGCAGGACGGTTGTGCCGATGACATTTGTGTGAATGAAATTGAGCGGATCGTTGATGCTGCGGTCGACGTGCGATTCAGCTGCGAAATTGATGACCGCATAGAATTGATGCTCGGTCATGAGCGCGTCCATTTGATCGGCGTTCGCGATATCGGCTTTGAAAAACTCGTAGCGTTCGCCATGTTCTTCGACCACGCCATCCAGATTGGCGAGGTTGCCCGCGTAAGTGAGGACATCCACGTTGGTCACGTACGCGGGCTTGTAATGTTGCAAAATATACCGAATAAAGTTGCTCCCGATGAATCCACAGCCACCGGTTACAAGGATGCGCATGGCAGCGCGTACTAGCAGCGCCGAAGGCGACGCGCCAGCAGAATATTCTTCCGCCGCGGGAGTGCGCGATCAGCTGGAAATGTGGAAAGCCCGCCTGGCACAGACTAGTTGGACTCCCTGGTTAATCCTGGGGCTGGCTGCGTTCCTGCGTTTGTTTCTGCTGGGTATCAAGCCGCCGCATTTCGATGAAGGCATCAATGGCTGGTTTGTGGATCAGGTCATACATAACGGCTTTTACAGATACGATCCGACGAATTACCACGGGCCCCTGCACTTTTACGTCCTGCTGCTGTCGGAAAGTTTGCTCGGCCGGAATCTCTGGGCGCTGCGGCTGCCTGTTGTTCTGGTGAGCATTGGTTGCGTTTGGCTGACCTTGAAATTCGAGCCATTGGTCGGGCGAAACGTAAGTCGAATAGCAGCCTTGGCCATGGCGGTTTCCCCCGGATTTGTTTTCTATGGGCGATACGCCATCCACGAAGTGTGGCTGCAATTCTTCTCGACGATGTTCATCCTGGGACTGCTCGGCCTTTGGAAATCCGGGAGGTTGAATTACCTCTGGTATGCAGGGATGGGAATGGCCGGGATGATTCTGACCAAGGAAACCTACGCGATTCATCTCGCCTGCGCCGTTATTGCCATCCCAGTGCTGATGGTTTCCTGCGCATTAAGCCGCGTCCCTGACGCCAAGCCAGCGAAGCAAACGTGGCGGTACATCGACCTTGCGATGGTCCTCGGTGTGGGCGCGGCCGCGATCATCGTTTTCTATTCGGGAACTTTTCTTAACTGGAATGGCGTTAAAGGTCTGTACCAAGCGTTTAAGGCCTGGACCGAAACTGGCGCCGCCGGTCACGGTCATGAAAAACCGTGGGATTATTGGTTGAAATTGATGGGGCCATCGTTGGAACGCGGCCGAGCTGATTTTCTCGGCTACGAACTGCCAATGCTGGCCGGATTAATTCTTTGCGTGTTTTGCCAAAAGTTTAAGAATCTCAGTCTTCGTTATCTGGCGATTTACGGAGTGGGGACCCTGATTGCCTATAGTTACGTCAAATACAAAACGCCCTGGTGCATCATCAGCTTTGGGTGGCCATTCCTGTTTATCTTTGGCGCGGTGGTTCTGCTGGTTCGTCCAAAACACCTGCAGCTCGCGTATCGCGCCGTAGGCGTCCTTTTGTGCATTTCGCTCGGCTCATCCGTTTGGCTAAACTACTTCCGCTGCAGCTCGCCGGACGAGCCTTACGCGTACGTCCAGACTTACAACGACATCTTTAAACTAACCGAACCGCTTCTTACATTGGCAAAACGGAATCCGGCCTACTATCACCTGACTGGCCACCTCATTCGCACCAGCACTTATCCGCTTCCGTGGATGCTTGGAGACTTCGATCGAGTCGGCTACTACGAAGGAGGAAACATGCCAGGAAATGTCGACGGCGATTTTCTCCTCGTGCAGCAAGACAAAATCAAAGACGTCGAATCAAAGTTAAAAGGCAAGTATTACACCGACACAGTTACCATTCGTAACTACCAGGATCCATCGAAGCTTTACTTCAAGGCGGAGGTCTTCAAAGAATTTTTTCCAGGCAAGGCGCCGGATTTTGCGGGGAAGCCGCCTACTGCTAAGCCCACAGTGACGCCAGGACCGGGCTAGACAACGCGCATTCGATGAAGTGGCTTTCGGCAGGTCTAACTTTTGTCAATTTGTCGGTTGTTTGCGGCCTCCTTCTGGGAATGGTCGGCCACGGCCTGAATGTATTGAGCGCGGCTCTCGCGCTGGTATGCGGTGCTGCCTTTGCCGTTGCTGCCTGGCTGGGAACTTCTGACCCCGATAAACCAGGCGGTCCCAAGGCACAGTCTTCCAAGGCTACAGTGCGTTACAGAAAATTCTGGTTCTGGGTGGTGGCCGCATTTTTCGCTTTGTTTGCCGTGCGATCGTTTTGCTGGCTGCTCTACATCGACGGCGGAGAGTGGAAAATTCAATCACCCAATAACCTGGGTGACCTCTCGCTCCACATCACCTTGATCAGGAATTTCGCGAATGGCGTCCACCTTTGGCCGGACAGCCCGATCTACGCTTTGAGCAAACTAAGGTATCCGGCTGGGATCGATTTGTTCAACGCTTTGCTTTGCCTTGTCCACGTCGATCTAATGCGCGGACTGGTTTGGACCGGATTGCTTGGTTCGCTCGCAACATTTTATGCCTTTTTCCGATGGGGCGGCACCTTCGGTGTAGCGGGTTTTCTGTTCAATGGCGGAATAGCCGGCTTCCAATTTTTAAAGACGCTAAAGTTTTTGGATTACCAGGGCGGAAACAAAATCGCCTGGAAGAGCATTCCGCTTTCCATGTTCGTAACTCAGCGCGGATGGCTTTACGCAATCCCGGCGGCGCTGGTACTGCTGTGGCACTGGCGGGAGAAATATTTTCGTGAGACTCCCATAGTCCCGACCGGTCGGGACTTGTCCGCACCAGACGCCGCCTCAGCTGAAGCGGCTGCGAAGACTGGGGCAAAAGAGGATGACTCCGAAGCTCGGCCTCCGGTTGCGGCCGATGATGTCGGTCAAGCCACCGCAGTCAATGCCCGCAGCAACAGCAGGGGCCCCCTGCCCTTCTGGGTCGAACTATCCCTTTACGCATCGATGCCGCTTTTTCACGTCCATACCTTTATCGCTCTGACGATCGTGCTCGTTATCGCGCTTTTCTTCGAGCGGCTAACGTGGCCGAAAATTTTCAGTGAAGCGCCGATGCGCAGACACGCCACCAAACTGCTCGGTGCTGCTTTAATTCCTGCAACCTTTTTCGTCTGGCTGGTTACCGACCAGTTCCATGCGAAATCAATGGTGAAATGGCACCCCGGCTGGGTGCAAGATTCGGCGGACTTCGGCGCTCCCTTCTTTCGGATGGGTGGCGCTGCAAATTTTGGGTCTGCCACGGCGTTCGGCTCACTGTTGCAAAAGACGTGGAACGGCGTAATCGCACCGTTCTTTCAGTTCTGGCTAACGAACTTTGGCTTATGGGTCCTGCTTGCGCTGGCATTGGTAGGTCTATGCGGCTGGCGCGCTTGGAAAGCCGGCTGGCGCTGGGGTACGAAACCGCCCGCGGACGTCGCGTTCGTGCTGCCCGCGGTTGTGATCTTTGCCATCGGGTACTTCGTTCAAACCGCGCCGTGGGACTGGGATAATCTCAAGCTGATGGTTTGGGGTTACTTTCTCATTCTCCCGTTTTTATGGAGCGATTTGATTGGCCGCTGGGCGTTTCCGGAACGGGCAGTTACCTGCGTCGCACTCTTCGCTTCAGGTTTTATCACGCTGCTGGGCGGTTTGGCTGCCGGGCACCCAGGTTTTGGACTGATGGACCGCGCGAGACTCGATGCGATCGGCACGGCGGTTCGGCCTTTGCCCGTTGAGGCTCGTTTCGCTGCCTACCCGACCTACAATCATCCGCTCTTGCTTCAAGGCCGTAAAGTCGTTCTGGGATATCCAGGCCATCTGTGGACGGAAGGATTCGATTACGACAAACCCAATAGGGAGTTAGCGTCCTTAATGCGTGGAGCGCCCAACTGGCGCGAAGCTGCTCAGGCTCTGGGCGTCCGCTACATTTTCTGGGGTCGCGACGAAACGGCGAATTATCAAGGGAGCACTCGACCATGGGAAACGACCGCGCGGCGCACAGCCTCGGGCGACTGGGGCGCGATCTACGACCTGTCACCTGAATCGCCTTAGGAGCCTGTAGATTGTCCCCTGGAAGCCGCGAGCTTCCTACGCACTCGAAATGGATGCGCAAGGAAAACAAAGTAGATCGCGCTCATAAGATCGGTAAGACTGCACGCAGGACTCGTTAGGCGCAGCGGGCCACTGCGCAAGGCGGCGAAAACATTTTCGGCGGTCAGCGCAGAGGGCTTGGGAATACTCGTGTAATGGCGGCCAAACGCGTGCAGCCGATGCGCGTCGGACGTGGCGATTAATGGCTTGTTAAAGCGCGACGCAACCCTTTTCGCGCGGCGATTCGGATTAAACAGGCCTACGTGAAAATGGCAAAACTCGATCGCGTCGAAGCAATCTATTTCTCGAAATAATCGCGATCCAATCGAGCCGCCGAATTTATAAAAAGGGTGTGGCGCAATTGTAAAAATTGAGTCGCCGCGCTCCGCCCGGAGCCGACGCAGGTCATCAAAGCCCTTCAGTTCCGCCATTTCCTCGGCGGTCACATTTAGCACGATGACGTCTGCGCCGTGCAGACGCATCTCTGCGGCAGGGAGAAGTAAAATTCCCATGGCCGCCGCATCCGCAAATACTTCCTGTCGACCAAAGACTGCGTCGTGCAAAGTGATCGCAAGAACTCGAAAACCGAGTGTGCGCGCGCGTTCGAGCAATTCATGCGCGGAGTAATCCACCGCGTCTTTGGGGTCGTCGTGCGTATGAATGTGCAAGTCGATTTTGATCCATTCTTCGGTCTCACTCTTGCTCGTGCTCGTGCTCATGCTCGCTTGCCACGCCGTAGCTCGCCTTCGGCGACCGAAGGCGGGTGCTCGAACCTTAGCCAAGAATCGCAAGGTTTTCATTCTCCTGTCAATATCGCGCACCTGGGGCCGCTCTCTCTCATTTTCGATTACGAGCATGAGCAAGAGTAAAAACCTGCACGACAAAGCGCTTGCGAGCCTCGCTCCGCCATTTAACGTTCACGATCCACTTTCTCAAGCTCGGGTGGTGGAATGGCAGACACGTACGTTTGAGGGGCGTATGCCGAAAGGCATGCGGGTTCAAGTCCCGCCCCGAGCACCAAACCGCGAGGTCAACTTCGTTCGCTGGCCAGTTGTTCGACCTGGCTTTTATCGCTTACGGGTTCTGTTCGCTTTTCCAAGAAATCACAAGCCATCGCGGCAAGAAACGCTTTGCCTCCCAAATTCCACAGGTCCACAAGGAACCATCGGATAGCATTTTCACGATTTCCAAGGTCGGGCATTAGACTCTTAAGAACCATGCCCTGAGGCGTGCCCTGCCGAATAGCTGCGACTACTTTTCGAGCGAGCTGAATGCGGACGATCAAATGCAAATGTTCACGGTGTGTCAAAGCGGGCCAGGAGCTTTCCCGGATAAACGCGGCCACCGCCTTTTCTATCGCAGGCTTCGCCAATCCTTGATCAATTCGAAGAAACGCGACGTTTTCCACAGCAACGTGTCTGTGGCCAATGTGCTTAGCGACGCACGCATCAAAGTAAACATTCTGCGCGGCTAACCGGTTGTCCCACGCTTCGAGAAGAGGTTCCTCGAATCCTGTGACGTTAGCCGACTGATACCACACCTGCCACTCTTGAAGCGTGTGCATTGGAGTAAATGTCGAGATGTCTAACGAGCCCCTGGCAAAAGCGAAATCATGGGGAATTGCGGTTTTATCGAAAAGAGCGCCGTAAAGCGAGCAAAAACTGACCGCTTCTCGAACCAGGCCTTCTAGAGGTGGATCGGCTTCTATGAAGATGATGGCAGATTAGGCTCGCCGAAGGCGCAGATATCCAGCTGCAAAGCGAATGCGATTTGCCAATGCGTTGAGCCGCCTTTGCATCGCTACGGCGTGCCAAGAGACAACGCGTTCCACTAATTAGAACTTTCCGCGTTGTTTCGGTTCCGATAATCTCCGCTGCAATATGGAATCGCTTTATCTTGTCGGCATCGCAGTGCTAGCGCTGTTCGCGTTCGTGCTGGCGGTTGTTCTTTTCAACTTTTTTGGTCTCTGGCTTCGGGCACGGATCGCAAATGCGCCGGTGAGTCTGGGTAAGATGGTTGGAATGAGGCTGCGGAAAGTGCCGGTTGGTTTAATCGTAGACAATCGCATCACGGCAGTGAAAGCAGGTCTGGATGTTCGGAGTGATCCCCTGGAAGCTCACTACCTGGCAGGCGGCGATGTGAGCCATGTTGTGCTCGCGTTAATTGCTGCTGATAAGGCAGGCATCACGCTCGATTTCAACCGGGCCTGCGCCATCGATCTTGCCACCAAGGGAACTGGCAAGACGGTTTTGGAAGCAGTGCGCACGAGCATCAATCCGAAGGTGATCGACGCGCCGAGCCCAAACATGGGCCGCACGACGATTGACGGAGTCGCACAAGACGGTATCGGCGTGAAGGTCAAAGCGCGTGTTACCGTACGTTCACATCTCGATCGGTTCGTAGGTGGCGCAACTGAAGAAACGATCATCGCGCGCGTGGGCGAAGGCATCGTGAGCGCGATTGGTTCAGCGCATTCCTATAAGGAAGTGCTTGAGAATCCCGATCGCATCTCAAAAACAGTGTTGGCCAAGGGTCTCGATAGCAACACCGCATTTGAAATTCTCTCGATCGATATTGCCGATGTCGATGTCGGCGATAACATCGGCGCGAAATTACAGACCGAACAAGCCGAGGCCGACAAGCGCGTTGCCCAGGCGAAAGCCGAAGTGCGCCGCGCGGCCGCCGTGGCTGTCGAGCAAGAGATGCGAGCCAGGACCCAGGAAATGCGAGCCAAAGTGGTGGAAGCCGAATCGCTCGTACCCCAGGCAATGGCAGACGCGTTTCGCTCGGGTAACCTTGGGGTAATGGATTACGTCCGGATGAAAAACGTGCAGGCGGATACATCGATGCGCGAATCAATTGCAGGCGGCGAAAAGCCGCGGACTGAGGGAACGTGATTCGTTGAAGGGTTACTGCGTAGAAGCGGACAACGTAGTCATGTCATGTTGCGCGAAGCGGAAAATCTCAGATTGCGGTCCTACGGTTTGTGGGAAGAAATTGATCAGAGGTTCTTCGCTTCCGCTCAGAATGACAATATCTCCTGACACCGCTTTAACGTTTCAACGTTTCAACGTTTCAACGTTTCAACGAGCACTTAACCAATGATTGCAGCGCATCTCGATAGTCTGCTTTTCTTCTTGCTTGTCGCGGTCGCCGTCTTGTTCCAGTTTCTGGCGAAGACAGCAGGCAAAACAGGCAAAGATCAGTCAAAGCGAATATCGACGCCGACTCCCAGGACGCCTACGCCAATGCGACGCGTGCCGGCCGAGTCTGACGAAGACCGGATTCGCAAATTATTGGAAGCCCTTGGCCAACCTCCGACCTCAAAACCGCCGCCGCCCGTGGTGCCTCGGACAAATATTCCGCCCCGCCCACTTGCACCGGTGCAGCCGCCGATTTCACCGTTTTCGCAACTAAGACGAGAAAAGTCGCATAACCGCGAGATAATCACGAAAGAAATTCCTCCGCCACGACCGATCGGAGGTGCGGAGAAAACGGTTCCATCCGCCTTTGAAGTTCAGGAACGATCATTCCCGATTGCCCCGCCGGCGATCTTCAAAGCGCCTGCGGAAACTCACGCGGGAGTGACGCCGACAATTGCCAAGGCCGAGGAACGAAGAACAGACCTCGCCACGTTGCTTGCATCGGTGTCCGGTTTGCGCGACGCGATGATTCTTCGCGAAATTCTCGGACCGCCGCGCGGTTTGCGAATACAGATGGACATTGACGACGGGATCTTGCGATCCAACGCCTCAAGCGAGCACCGCGTGAGTTGAAGCTGCTTTCCCCGTGGGAATTACCATCACTTATATCTTGCCACGGGGGGGTCGTCAGTCTTATTTTCGTTAATCCCCGTGAAAACAGCGCCGGTTCCTCCGCGTCGGGAACCAGAAGGCCGCGACGAACTATTCGCCTCGACCCGTTGGACGATTGTCCTCGAAGCGGGCAATTCCGCGACGGTTTCCGCTCACGCATTCAACGCGCTGTCGGAACTGTGCCAAATTTATTGGCGCCCGCTGTATTCCTTCTTACGCAAACAAGGATATGGCCCTGAGGATGCGCGGGATTTGACCCAGGGCTTTTTCGCTGATCTGATAGAGAGTCGTGCATATGCCCGCGCCGACCGCGAGAAGGGACGGTTTCGTTCGTTTCTCCTCGGCACACTGAAACATTTCATCGCAGACGTGCGCGATCGTGGACGGGCTTTGAAACGTGGCGGCGGAATGATTCTGCAGAACCTGGACGATAAAGCCACCGCAGAGGCCGAGGCGCAAATTGCGCGAGCAACAAAATGGCAGGCCGAGGAAGTCTATGACCGTGAATGGGCGGCGTTGCTTTTGCGGCAAGCGCTGGATCGGCTCGCGCAAGAGTGCGCGCTCGCTGCTAAAACAGAGCTTCTCAACCATTTGATGCCGTATCTTTCGGCGACCGAAGAATCGAACATCCCCTACGAAGAGATGGCGCGGCGGGCGCATCGCCCAGTCACGACGTTGCGCAGCGATGTTGCCCGATTGCGCAAGCGTTATCGCGCAATTCTACGCGAAGTAGTGCGCGACACGGTCTTTGAAGCCGCAGAGGTGGACGAAGAATTGCGATACCTATGCCGGGTGTTAACCGTAGTAAACTAGTAGATGCAACCCGCTTCCCCGGTAGCCTCGACCTGTCCGAACTGTGGCGGGGTACTCGTAGAAACATCCGGTGGCGGACTCGGCTGCATGATTTGTTTGTTGCGCGCTGGAATCGGCAGCGAAGAAGAATTGCAGCAGGATTCAACGCACGAAGCGTTGGAGGGCGATGGACATTTCGGAGTTTATGAGATTGATCGGCGTGAGGACGGAGACCTTTACGAGCTTGGTCGCGGAGCGATGGGCGTTACCTATCGCGCTACCGACACGACGCTGCAGCGCAAAGTCGCCTTAAAGATCATTAAAATCGACGTCGGTGAGAGAAGCGCCGACGCCCGCGAACGTTTTATGCGCGAAGCCCGCGCCGCCGCAGCGCTGCGACACGAGAACATCGCCACTGTCTACCAATTCGGAATTCGCGAAGAGACAGGCCAGTATTTTTACGCGATGGAACTGATCGAGGGAGAGACCCTTGAGGAACGCGTTCACCGCACCGGGCCACTCGATGCGCGCACCACTATCAGCATCGCACAGCAAGTCACGTCGGCACTGGCCGCAGCGGAAAAGCACGGACTAGTCCACCGCGATTTAAAGCCGGCAAACCTGATGCTCGTCGAGCCGGACGAACCCGAAGTGGTAGGGCGCGACCGCCGGGCGCGCCGCAAACGGACGGCGCAGCGCGCCAGCTCTACCGTAAAAATAATCGACTTCGGTGTAGCCAAGGCGCTTCACGCTCAAACTGGTCCGCTGTCGCTGACTCATGAGAGATTTGTCGGTACGCCGGCATTCGCCAGCCCGGAACAATTTGAACATTCCGCTCTCGACGTGCGCTCCGATATCTACTCGCTGGGCGAAACGCTGTGGTTCGCGCTTACAGGAAAAGCGCCATTTGCAGGCCGTAGCGTAGATGAGATTCACCGCGCTCAACAATCAAATGTGCTTCCCATCGAACAACTGAAAGCAGCGCACGTTTCGTCCCGCCTCGGGTCGTTGCTCAAATCGATGCTCGCACTCGAGCCAGCCTCCCGACCCGGCACCCGCGCATTGGCAGCGCGTCTGCAGCGTTGCTCCCCAGAGGCACGCAGCAAGCGACGCACGCGCGTCGCTCTCGCAGCCGCCGCGATCCTGATTCTCGGCGCGTCTGCGCTTTTGGTCTTTCAGCCACCGCGTATCCAACAAAATGCGCCTTTGAGTCCCGCACCGGACAAAAGTATTGCGGTGCTTCCGTTTGAAAACCTGAGTCGCGATCCGGACAATGTCTACTTCGCCGATGGCGTGCAGGACGAAATTCTAACCCGTCTTGCCAGCCTCGCCGATCTGAAGGTGATCAACCGTACCTCGGTGATGCAATACAAAAGCGGGTCCGCGCGAGATCTACGTAAAATCGGCCACCAACTAGGTGTTGCGCGTGTAGTGGAAGGAAGCGTGCAGCGAGCGGGCAACCGGGTGCGCGTCAACGCCCAATTAATTGATGTGTCCACCAATCTGGCGCTATGGGGGCAGACTTATGACCGCGACCTTGCGGACGTTTTCGCGATTCAAAGTGAAATTGCGACCTCGATTGCCCGCCAATTGCAGGCCAGCCTTTCGGCACGCGAAAAGACTGCGATTGAACAAGCCCCCACAAATGACATCACCGCCTTCGAACTCTACGCTCGAGCCAAAGATCTTCTTGCGAGCAGGAATGCGAAAGCGAATTTGCTGGAGGCGGCTGATCTGCTAAACCAGGCTGTCGCGCGTGATCCATCATTTTTTAAAGCGTATTGCCTGCTCGCTTGGACTCACGACCTCCTTTATTTTTTCGGTCACGACCATACGCCCGCGCGGCTGGCATTAGCTGAAGCGGCAATTGAGACGGCATTTCGGCTCCATCCAGATGCGGGTGAAGCACACCTCGCGCGCGCCCGGAACCTTTATGAAGGATACCTCGATTATGACGCTGCTCTGGCCGAATTAGAAGTTGCCGCCAAGACCTTGCCCAATAGTGCCAGTGTTTTCGAGCTCAAGGGTTACATCGAGCGTCGCCAAGGCAAACAAGAAGAGGCGGTGCGTAGCCTGGAGCGCGCCATTGATCTGGATCCGCGGAACAGCTACATGCTGCAGCAGATTGCGCTCAGTTATCGTCTTCTGCACCGTTTCGCTGAGCAAAAATCGGTTTTAGATCGCGCGTTGGCTATTGATCCGAATAATGTCGATATCCAACTCGAGCGCGCGGCCGTGTATTTCTATTGGAAAGCGGATTCCCGCCCCCTGCATCAAATGGTCGATTCAATTCGGACCACAAATCCCGCTGCTACTCAAGACATCGCCGAGTATTGGCTTTTTTACGCATTGGCCGAACGCGATGCTGCTGCTGCAAGAAATGCCGTGATCGCAGCAGGCGAAAATCCAGCCTTGACCGACGAGACCGTTAATTTCAGTCGGTCGTTCATGGAAGGTGTTATCGCCCGCATGACGAAAGATGATGCAGAAGCACGTGCGGCTTTCACTGCGGCGCGCATGGAGCAGCAGAAGGTCCTTCAATCTCCCGAAAGCTACGGGCCGGTGCTCTGCGTGCTGGGTTTAATCGACGCTGGGCTGGGACGGAAAGAAGAAGCGCTGCGGGAAGGCCGGCGTGCAGTTGAGGTTCTTCCCGTGGAAAAAGATGCAATTCACGGAATCGGTATGGTCGAATACTTCGCGATGATCGCTGCGTGGGCTGGTGATAAAGATCTCGCCTGCCAGCAGCTTGCAATCGCCATCCGTCCGCCGAGCCCACTCAACTACGGCCACTTGAAACTGCTGCCGTTTTGGGACCCGTTGCGAGGCGATCCGCGTTTTGAAAAAATCGTCGCCTCCCTCGCACCGAAGTGAGGTTTAAGCTTAGACTCTTCACGAATCGGTAAAGAGGTAAAGGTCGAAGGCTATCGCGTGGGAAATGAACTGCGCTATGTCTCTGCAAGGGAGATCAGGCGATCTCGGAGGAGAGTCCGTACCGACGAAAGAAATAGGGCGTAGTGATCGTTCCGCTAACTCGTGGGAGGCGGAGTAGGAGTAGGCTTATTGGGCTTTGGCCCTGGAGAAGGTACAGGGGCTTCTGTACTCGACCTCTTGTTCTTTTGCGTTCGGGCAGTTGTGGGAGCAGGAGTAGGGCTGTTGGGCTTTGGCCCTGGCGTCCACGGTGAGTAACAACTCACGAAAAGCGAGGCGCCAGCCAGGATGCAGATATATTTTTTCGTAATCATAGAGTCATCTTGAGTTCCTGAGTCAACGTGAGCAAGACATTTGTCAGGCATTCAGGATTCGCAAGTTTTGTTCGAGAAGTGCGTGATGATCGCGGAGTAAGCGTGGGTTCGTTTTGAAATCATGCGCTTCGACTATGGTCTGTGGTGCGGCCTTTCGGTCCGGCGCGGCGTCTTTACCTTGCGGTACCTAGTTTCCTCACTCGTGTTTCTGGTCGGCTGAATTTTGGGCCGCATTCATCTCCTTGATTTTTCGGTGAAGGGTTCCCCGCTTGGTCCCGTCCGCGCGTTTCGTAGCCGGCAGTAAGGATTTTAACAACCTTTTTGCCACGCGGGGCGAAATTTTCCGAAGGAACAGGGTAAATGGCTAAACCGATCCAAAGAGGAGTTGAAATGCAAAAGCTGAACCCTGAGATACCTTTTACGTCTGCACGGAAGGACGAAGCAAACGAGGGAGCACGTATCTCTATCAGAGATCCGGACACGATCCTCACCACGATTGTGCTTCTACTTGCCTGCCTGGCCCTCGCGGTCCTGGCGCATGCAGTCATTTAGCAACGCGTCAGGACAACCCCAGGGGTATCTGCTTGGTCCCAACATACGTCGTTCTAACGACGCCGGCAGCAACAACGTGGCAGCGGGAGCTTAAAGTCCTTTTCAGCAACACGGGGTACCTTCCGCATCGCTGTTGGCTGAGATGTGTCCGATAGCGCCGACACTGGTCACAGCGACTTAGCCATCGGTCACGGAGGTTGCTTGGCCCGCTTTAACCTCCCACTCTCTCTGCCGCACCTATCTTGGCTATCCGTCCTATCGCTGTAATGCGCGGTCGGCCGGAAAGATTTTTAAACTTTTTTGCTACGCCGGGCAAAAGCTTCCGAAGGAAATAAGTAAACCGCCAGAACTGGATTCTCCTAAAGAAATCAGAGAAGGCCAACACAATGAAAGTTTAATAGGAAAGGAATTTTTAAATGAAAATCTTTATCGTTTATGATTTAGATTCAAAAATGCCCGTTGCTGTTGGCGAACAAGTGAGCGCGGAAACGGCGCGATGTTGTGCAAGCGCGGCAACCGGAATCTTCCACGCAAATCTTTTTGCAGAAGAAATTGATTTAGGAAAACAATTACCTATATCACCGGAGTCAGGCACCGTAGCCAGTGCTTAGACGCAGCTTTATTCTCCCCAGTTTTTCGCTCAAGCGTTTGGCGCGTTCCGCCCCTTGCGCGACCCGTGTTATGCGTACTCGGCCCCAAGGGATTTTCAAACTTTTTTGCCACGCTGTGCAAAAAGTTCCGAAGGAACAGGTAAAACCAGCAAATCGCCAAAAGCCGAATGAAAACGAAAATCACACACGGCATCAACTCCGCCGCAATTGCCATAGCGCTGTTTTGCGCCGTTGCAATCCTGTCGCCTTCACCCACGAGCATAAATACCACGATCAATGACCGCGCAGCCGATGCATTGCGCCATATCATTATTAGGTAGGCTGGTAGCACGCCCGGCTCAGCTGCTATGACAAGGCGTTGCAACTACATTGCAACCCATACAAAGTTGTAGTTTCTTCTGGCTTTGGCCAAATAATCCAGCTAAAGCTGTAAGCAAGCCGTCACGTTAGGTCGTGACGGCTTCTTTGTCTCCTTTGGGTTTCATATAGCACTCACCACAGCATACAGGTAAGCAGGACGGCACAAATCCATTCGTTAGATAACATAGAGGTCAAGTCTCCTTTTTGTTCTTGGCTTTTCTAAAAGGGTTCCGGCTGGTATGTTATGTTCGCCGGGCCGGTTACTCGCGGCCGGTGGTAGCTATGCGATTTCGAGAAACAAGGTCTGTCCGCATTCTTTTTGCCACGCCGGCGAAAACTTTCCGAAGGAACAGGCATGAAAACAATATGCCTGAGTCAAACACGATGCCTGACCGCAGTCTCCTTGATGCTTGTAGGTGTGTTACTAACCTGTTACGGCGTCATAGTGAACTTGCGTCACGGCGGTATACAGGATATCGAGAACGTGGCTGACGTTGTACCTGCGGAGGAGGATGGGGATGCCGAGTATCTGGAAAAGCGTCATGAATTCTTGGACCGGTTCTTCGGGACCGGGCCAGGAGGCGTGTCGCCTAGTGCTTACATGGCCGCGCTCGCCGCGGCGCGCTCGCTGCCTCCAAGCCCGCTTTTGCAAGGCGGGAAGTTCGTGTCGCCCGAAGCGCCGGAGGTCACGTCGCCATGGACTTCTCCAATAGCGCCTCCCATGCAGAACAGTTACGGCGGAAACGCAAGCGCGAGGGTCCATGCGTTAGCTATTGATCCGGTCAACGCCAACGTCGTTTATACAGGAACCTTCGGCGGGCTCGCCAAGACAACCGACGGCGGCGTCACTTGGCGGTATTTGTCTGACTCGTGGGCTTCACAGAGTGTCAGCGCAATCGCCGTCAATCCTGGCGCGTCTAATGACGTCTACGTTGGCACGGGCAGAGAAGGCAGTGGCGCTGCCTCTTATGAGGTCGGCCTCTACCGCTCATTCGACGGAGGGTCAACCTGGAGTAGCGCCTTGGGAAAGGCCCAGTTTGAAGGTACGTACATCAGGACGATTGCTATCGACCCGAACACCTCGAGCTCGCAATTGACCACGACCGTATACGCCGCCAACGGCGGCACAAACACTTGCGGATTGTGGCGCTCAACTGATAGCGGCGTCACTTGGTTGCAGTTGTACCAGGTCGACAACGGCGTTTATGATGTAGCCATAGACGCCGCGACTCATCCTTCCACCCTTTACATCACTGAGGACAACGGGACGTTTAAGAGCACCGATTCCGGCCGATCCTGGACACTCATACACAGTGTTCTCGAGCATTCCCGCAATCGGTTAAGCGTGGCTAACTCCACGCTTTACCTTTTGGGGCCGAGCGATCCGGACCATAACCTCTACAAGTCCATGGACGGCGGAGCGACTTGGATTCAAATACCAACCCGTTGCCCCTGCGCTCCTGACGTTTGCGCAAACGACAACCCGCCTGGCCCTCCGATCTGTGCCGACAGCTGCGCCAGCCGCTGCGGTAATATCGGCTTTTCCGTGTTCGCCGTGGACCCCGTCGACCCACAGATCATTCTCGGAGGCAACCAGGCTCTTTACCGCACGGATAACGAAGGCGCGACTTGGACCGAAATAGGAAACAAGTGGGGCAACGATCCCGATCCAGCCCGCCGCATCCATACCGACCAACGAGCGATCGTCTTCTCGCGGACAGCTCCTAATGTCGTGTACGAGGGCAACGACGGAGGCATCGTAAGATCGAGGGACGCGGGGCTGCACTGGACGAACCTTAATCAAAACTTTCCAGGTGCGTTGCTCTACGGCGTGGCCTTAAGCGCGGACGGCAATATGGTCGCGGGAACCCAGGACAACGGCGTGGTCTTCAGCGGCGCGAGTGCACCTTGGGATATGATCTTTGGCGGCGATTCCGCCCACAATCTCATCGATCCGGTCGATGGGACGGTTGGGTACTTCACGATGTATCGCGATTATGTCTTTAGAAGATTCAACACGGCAACGCCGCACACCTCGGTCAATGTTCGCCCGTCTCAATTTGATGACGATGCAAGCTGCAACTTCTTTCCGACGTTTAGCATGAATCCATCTTCTCCAACTCATATCATCGCCGCTTGCCAGCAGGTGGTCCGAACCCTTGACGGCCCGACGGTTACGCCTGAGAGCTGGACGACGATCGGGCAGCCGTTTGCGGATCCTGTTACTGCAACCTACGAAGCACCGAATAATTCTAACGTCATTTACGCCGTCGCCGCTCATGGGGAGGTTTGGATGACTACGAACGCGAACGCCGGGACCGCGGCTGTCTGGAGGAATGTCACCCGAGACTTACCGGGGGGGATCTGGACCATCGCCGTTCATCCCACCGACCCGCAAACGGCATATCTCGCGTGCGATTCAGGCATGTATAAAACCACCGACATGGGAACAACCTGGATGCAACAGGGAGTCCAAAACCTGATCTATCGTGATGTAGCCATCGATCCACTGAATCCTCAACATATCTTTGCAGCTTCTAATGCAGGAGTTTTTGCCAGCACCGATGGCGGGCTCAGCTGGGGAAACATGAGCGACGGCATACCGGCAGGATTGGTGGTTACTGCGCTCTCCTTTAATGCCAGTAGTCGGCAGCTTGCCGCTTCCACCTTTGGGCGTGGAGTTTACATGCTTCATCTGGATCCGCCTCCGCGGCCGCGTCCCACTCCGCGGCCCAGGCCATGATTTCAAGAGGATGAGTATGTTCGATTCAATTTTGATAGCGCCACTCTCGTGATGTTCCGGTTTCACAAGTCAAAATCAGCGATCTCTTCCAAATGAAAACGGGTAGTTTGTTTGCAGAATTGAAGCGGCGCAAAGTTTACAGAGTTGCGGTTGCGTACGCTCTCATGGGATGGGCGCTGGCTCAGGGGATCGCGCAGGTTTTCCCGGTGTTCGAGGTTCCGAACTGCATACTGCGCTTGATCATGGTTCTTATTCCGTTCGGATTTCCGATTGCGCTGGTTCTTGCGTGGCTGTTTGAACTGACGCCGGAAGGCTTGAAACGAACGGTAGACATACCGCCGGATAAAGTCCCTGACATCGTTCGGCAGCTTGAGGCGCACGCGCGGCAACAATTCGTCCGCGGCTATTTATGTGCCTTAATTTACGCCGGATTGGGCGACAAAACGAAAGCGATCGATTACCTTAAGCGGGGATATCTCAATCACGACAATATCGACGTTACAGGGGTTCGAGTCGATCCCATGCTCGATGCGTTGCGCAGCGATCATCGGTTCGAAACGCTCGCGGACGAAGCCTCCAACATACACGATCACGTCGGCCCATGTTAAGCTCAACCTAAGTCGCTGAGAACCCGGCTGTCCGTCTTATCGACGACTGAAGATCAGCGCATCGAAATCAGATCGATGCAGCGATGATCAGAGCGAAGGTGGATCAATGCTGTGGCGGTGGCCCCCGTGCGGTGCCGGAAGTCAAATGCCGGCACCTCAGTCTCAGCGCCCCGCAGAGCCGGCACAGGTCGGAAGCTGCTTGAGCTTCCTTTGTAGCTTTGTACTTTCAAGCCTCCAATGCCGGCGTGGCGGAATTGGCAGACGCGCTGGACTCAAAATCCAGTGATCGCAAGATCGTGTGGGTTCGAGCCCCTCCGCCGGCAAACCGTCTAACCCTATCTCTTGCGAGAGAGAATTAATCAGTTATCGCACCGGCAAACTTCGCATCCGCGCGAAGGCAGGCAACTGCGGTGGCGCGACGTATTCACCGTTTATTGCTTGTATAGAAGAGCGAGAACCCACATGTTCTCTCGTGAACGGGAAGGCTGGCGACCGGGGTGAAGATGGACCTGGCGAGTTTGTAACTACCCGCTGGAGCCTTATCCTTTCCGCCGCCAACGGAAGCGAAGAACAAAAGGCGCGCGACGCGCTGGCCGAGCTTTGCCGAACTTATTGGCGACCCGTTTTCTCGTTCGTCTGCAGACACGGCTATTCCACACAGGACGCGCAGGACCTTACGCAGGATTTTTTTATGACCATTCTGAAGAAAAATTGGTTGCACCACGCCGATCGAAGTCGCGGTCGGTTCCGCTCGCTGTTGCTCAAGTCGCTCCAAAATTTTCTTGTTAACGCCACCGAGAAATCACATGCCCACAAACGCGGCGGCGGCGCGGAATTTATTTCCTGGGACGATTGGATGGCGGAAGCGCAGTCGCAATTGTCCATCCCAATTCAAGCACTCGACTCCGTGCCGCCGGAGCGCATCTTCGACCTCGCTTGGGCGACGACGGTTGTGGAACACGCGTTTCAACGCCTGCGGGAAGAATGCGAGAGCAGAGGCAAGCTCTGGCTTTTCCAAGCACTAAGCTCCCATCTTACTGATGAACGCGATGAACTGTCATATGCCAATCTATCTGCGGAATTGGAAATGGCGGAGACGGCCGTGAAAAAACAGCTGCACAACATGCGCCAGCGTTACCGCAGTCTGCTGCGCGATGAAGTCTCACGCACGGTCCAAAATCCTGCCGACGTAGATGACGAGATCCGGTATCTGTGTGCAGCGCTCGCAGGAAGAACCGCGTAACTTTGATGAAGACTTCCGACCACCGGTCTGATTCACTCCCGAGCGCGAGTAAAGGCACCGCAAAATGCGAGAAGTGCGGCGCAACCATGCGACTCGACACCGGAGTTTGTGTTAGCTGCCTCTTGCTCGAGGGACTGGAAACTGATGGCGACGTATCCAAGGCGGTTTATGAAAGCGTACTCGACGAGGTGGACGCGTCGCACAAGCCTTGGTTCTTAGGCAACTACGAAATTCTCGAGCAGATCGGTTGCGGCGGCATGGGCGTGATCTATCGCGCCAGGCAACGACATTCCCGGCGCATCGTCGCGGTAAAGCGCGTCCTTAGTTATCGCGCTGATTCACACGGAGCGCTGCAGCGTTTCCGACGAGAAGCACAGGCGGTGGCCAGTCTGGATCATCCAAACATCCTTCCGATATACGAGGTGAGCGAAAGCGAGGACGGCCTGCCGTTTTTCAGCATGAAGTTCGCGGAGAAGGGAAGCTTGCAAGAGAACACGGCTTCTCTGCGCGATGAACCGCGGAAGTGCGTGCAACTCATGGCAAAAGTCGCGCATGCTGTCGAATACGCCCACAGCCGGGGAGTTCTCCACCGTGATCTAAAACCGGGAAACATTCTGCTCAACGATCGGGGCGAGCCACTGGTCAGCGATTTCGGTTTGGCGAAGCTGCTGGACGGGAACAACGATCTTACAAGGTCGCTGACTACGTTCGGAACAGCAGGTTTTATTGCCCCTGAGCAAGCTAATGGTGCAGCCGCCGATTTTACGCCGGCGGCCGATGTTTACAGTCTCGGCGCAGTTCTGTTCAACGTGCTTGCCGGACGTCCGCCATTCCTGGGTTCGAATCCGGTTTCCGTGATTCGTCAAGCGTCTGAAACGCAGGCGCCCAAACTACGCTCGCTGGCACCATCGCTTGATCGCGATTTGGAGACGATTTGTGCACGCTGCCTCGAGCGCGATCCGAAGGTGCGCTACCAGTCCGCCGGAGACCTCGCAGCCGATCTTGAACGCTGGCTCGCTGGCCGTCCAATCGTCGCTCGCCCGGTTTCACCCCCAGCGCGGATCTGGCGCTGGTCGCGTCGTAACCCCAAACTGGTTGGAGCAGCGACTGCCGGTCTTCTTTTAGGCGCGGCTGCGGTTTGGTTATTTCGCGCCGAACTCTTCCGAGCTTCGCAGTTTAATCCCCCGGACAGGAGTATTGCTGTTCTACCATTTACCGATTCTAGCGAGACGAAAGATCAGGAATATTTGTGTGACGGCATAAGCGAGGAGATTCTCGATACCTTGGCGCAGGCTGACGATTTGCGCGTGGTCGGCCGAAGTTCGTCATTCTCATTGAAAGGAAAGAACACAAAGGAGGTTGGAGAAAAGCTTAACGTTGGAAATGTGCTTGACGGAAGGTTGCAGCGCCAAGGTAACCGCGTTCGTGTAACAGCCGAACTGATTGACGCGCGAAACGGTTTTCGCGTGTGGACGGAAACTTATGACCGCGAGTTGGACGACGCATTTGCACTTCAAGGCGAAATCGCCCGGTCTATCGTTGACGCGCTCAAGATCAAGCTCGGCGTTCGGCTTTCCGCTCACGAACAACCCGGCAACGACGCGTACGACGTTTATCTACAGCGACTTTTCACGGATGTAACTCATCCGACAGGAATAAGCAGTATTGGCATTAGCGTGCCCGTACAGAATCCATTAAATCCATTCACCGTTCCGGATTACACATCTGCGGGAGGTTTCGACACGCGCCACCCGGACACTCGAGTGACCGCTGCACCTCCAGGGACGGGAGTCACTACCAGTGTGCGCGATCGCGCATCGGAAGCCGGTCTGCAAACGAACAAAATTACAGCGGACGTGACCGCTGCGCCTCCACGGACAGGATTCGCTACCAATGTGCGCGATCGCGCATCGGAAGCCGGTCTGCAAACGAACAAGATTATAGCGGACGGGCCAGCGTCCATTCATGGGTTTGTCAAAGATGCAAAAGGCGTACCGATTAAAGGCGCTGGCGTTCGGATCGAATCGCGAGACGGCAAACAGGTGTTCAGCACAGTTAAGACCGATCCAAACGGCCGCTATATTTCACAGGGACTGCAACCGGGCGTTTACCGGGTAACGTTGCTTGTAAATGGCGCGGTCAAGGCGTCGATCATGAACACGCAAACCAAGGCGGATCAACCGACTCAGCTGAATTTCGATTTCAAGCCAACGTCCGAAGCAGGTAACATTGCAAAGGGCGGAAAGCGCATGGTGTGGGTGCCAGCTCGTACCGGGAGCCATATCGGCGGTACTTGGGTCGAAGTCGACGACAGGGGAAAGGCGCATTCCGGTTCCAACATTGAGACAGTCACCGCTCGTACTTGGTAATTTTGAAAACCGCCACGACGAACCAACGGCCAATATCAGGGGCCGTACATGGTATGTCGCGCTGAAGAAGCGCTTCTAATCTGTAGCCACGGCCCAGTAAGCCGTGTGCGCGCCACTAACAAACGCGCTGCAGCAATAGTCGGTCCCGCTCTTTTTCTACCGTTTAAGTAATTTTCTCGGAACTTCGCCTCTTCTTTCCTGTAGGAAGCATTGAATGGTGCGACAGAATTTTCCCGCCCCAATCTTCGGCCTGCTCTTCTGGCTCATATTCGTGAGTACTGGCCGGACTCAAAACGGTGGTACCTGGCAAACGCGGGCCCCCATGCCTGTTAGCCGCCAAGAACTCGCGACTGGGGTGCTAAATGGCAAGGTGTACGTCGTTGGCGGTTATGATGCAGATGCTCACTCCACGGCCACAGTGCAGGTCTATAATCCAACCACCGACACGTGGACTTTGGCGCAGGCGCTTCCTATTGCGGTTAATCATAACGCCGCAGCCGTGGCGGGGGGAAAACTTTACAGCTTCGGCGCGGGCGTAGGAGAGACGTTTGTTTACGATCCAAACAGTAACTCGTGGGCTGCCAGAGCTTCCAGCCATTACGTGCACCGCGGAACTGCCGCAGTCGGAGTAATCAATAATAGAATTTATGTTACTGGCGGGGAAGGCACTCCCAGCCAACGCGAGCTGGAGGTGTACGATCCAGTCGCAAACACATGGACAGTTAAGGCGCCCATGAGCGTTCCGCGCAATCACACCGCTGGCGGCGTGATCAATGGGAAATTCTACGTTGTTGGTGGCCGAGCCGGACCGTCAACTGATGCCCTCGAAGTTTACAATCCGCAGACTAATACCTGGTCCACGCTAGCGCCGATGCCAACCGCCCGCTCCGGTTTCGCAGCGGCGGTCGTCAACAATGAGCTTTGGGTTTTCGGCGGGGAAGACCCTCAAACTCTGGTTTTGCATGCAGAGGTGGAGGTCTATAGTCCTGCCACTAACAGCTGGCGTCAGTTGCCGAATATGCCTTTGCCGCGGCATGGAATCTGGGCATCGGTTATTGGGAACAAAATCTACATTCCAGGTGGTGGCACCACCCCGGCCTTGATAAATCCTACGAATACGAACCAGATTTTTACCGTTAGCGTAGCAGAGAGGGCTGCACTGGCCGACTTTAATAACGACGGCCACCCGGATTATGTGCTCCGTAAGCCAAGCACGCATCAAACGGCGATCTGGTATCTAAACAACAAC
>Ga0209689_1000017_pt1 | contig 75671 bp, 76 predicted proteins | sample GraSoiAngelo_149_FD_187119 | JGI IMG/M metagenome (GOLD analysis project Ga0209689, IMG submission 187119) | Grasslands soil microbial communities from the Angelo Coastal Reserve, California, USA - 14_1009_09_30cm (SPAdes) (version 2) | ecosystem: Environmental > Terrestrial > Soil > Grasslands ... | reverse complement strand
CCAAGTTGCTCTGTGCTCGGCTCGTCCTCGATGACGATCTCGAGGTTGCGGATCTTCTCGCGGAACTCTTCGGGAAGCTCCGCGAGCGCGTTGCGGACGAGCCGCGCAAAACGCGCTCGTCGCAGATCGGACATGCCCGCACTCTAGCTGCCGCCGGCATCACAAAGCGCCCGAACGCGATCGAGCGCGCGGGCACGAAGTCGGCATACGCCCGACTCCGAGAGTCCGATCTCGCCGCCGATCTCGCGGAGGGTGAGCCCGCGGCCATACGACAGCACCAGCACGCGCCGCTCGAGGGGGGCTAGGTCGCGCAACGCGCGCGCGACCACCTCCCACCGCTCGTCCTGGCGATCGGCGAGCTTGCGCGATTCGGGCAGATCGCCGACCCGATCGAGCGAAACCTCGACGTAGGGCGGTGGGAGACCGTCGTTGCTTCGCTGCGCCGAGCGGAACGCCCGTCGCGCCGAGCGGGTCAGCGGATCGCGGTCGCGCAAGGCGTCCAGGACCTGACCGCGAACGCGCCGCGCCGCGTACGCGCCAAAGGAGGCGCCGCGATCGCCTCGGTAGCGCTGCGCCGCCTGAACCAGACCGACGAGCCCCCAGGCGATGAGGTCCTCTCTGTCCGCGCCCCGGCACCGCGGATCGATCGAGCGCGACGCGACGGCTCGTGCGAATTGGAGGTGCGCGATGATGCGGTCATCCGAACTCGTCGACTGCTCGACCATCCGCTCCCCCGTGCGCGCGATCGTCGTCTGACAGACGTTTCGTGTCAATAGCAGATTGACAGACTTATCCACCAAAGCCGAGGTGTTCTTCGCGCGCTATCGCTACCCGGACTGGCTCGCGACGCACAGCCGCCTGGTGGGTCGCATCGCCGCGGCGCTCGTGGCGGCGCGCCGGCACGGCGCTCCGCCGATCGAACGCGATCTCATCGTGCTTGCCGCGTACCTACACGACATCGGCCGGAGCCCACTGGTCGCGGGCGACCCTCGGGATCACACGATCCTCGGCGCCTTGATCCTTTCCGCCGAGGGCCTGCCCGAGTGCGGCGAGCTCGCGCGGCGGCACGCGATCTACTGCGTTCTCGACCCCGCGCTCGCGCCGCGGACCGATGCGGAGAAGCTGGTCTACGTCGCGGACCGCCGCGGTGGCCAGGAGGTCGAGTCACTCGACGAGCGCGCGAAGGACACGGCACGCCGCCACCCGCGCTATGCCGCGGAGATCGAGCGCGCGGTTCCGCTGGCGAAGGCCGTGGAGCGTGAGGTGTTCGCGACGCTGACGTTCGGACCCGACGAGCTCGCGGAGCACGTCCGGTGATCGATCGAGCGCGGCTCGAGCGCAGGATGGGCGAGCTCGCCCGGATCGGCGGTACCGGAACGTCGGTCACACGTCTCGGCCTTTCGAGCGAGGAGCAGCGCGCGCGCGATCTCGTCGGCGGATGGCTTGCGGCGCGCGGGGCGCGCGTACATCGCGATCCGGCCGCGAACCTCTGGGCGCGTTTTGAACCGCCGGGGGCCGGGGGGCAGAGCCTCCCGATCGTCGTCGGCTCCCACCTGGACTCGGTCCCCGAAGGCGGCAGGTTTGATGGCGCGCTCGGCGTGCTCTGCGCGGTCGAGGCAGTGGAGTCGTTGCTCGATGCGAAGAGCGAGCTCCGTCGTCCGATCGAGGTCGTGGCCTGGGCGGACGAGGAGGGCGCGCGTTTCGGCGTGGGCCTCTTTGGATCGACCGCCGCTTTCGGGCGGCTCGCCGCGAACGTCGCCGAGCGTCACGACAGGGCGGGCACCTCCATCGCCGACGCCCTTCGGGCGCTCGGCGAGCACGGGGACCCGGCGCTTGCGCGGCGTGGACCCAAGGAATTCGTGGCGTACTGCGAGCTGCACATCGAGCAAGGCCCGCGGCTCGACCAGGCTGGGCTCGCGCTAGGGGTGGTCGACGCGATCGTCGGCATCTACCACGCGCGCGTGACGGTGCGCGGGCGCGCCGACCACGCCGGGGCCACCGTCATGACCGCCCGCGCCGATGCGCTCGCGGCCGCGGCCGAGATCGTGCTCGAGGTCGAACGGATCGCGCGGTCACGAGCCGATGCCGTCGGTACCGTGGGCGAGATCGCGGTGCGGCCCGGCGCTAAGAACGTCGTTCCGGGCGAGTGCGTCTTCTCGCTCGATCTCCGCACGGCGCATGGACTTGACTCACTGGTACATGACACGCTTGCCGCGGTCGAGCGCGTCACGCACGCGCGAGGGGTGAGCGCGTCGATCGACGAGCTCGCGCGAGTGTCGGCAACGACGCTCGACGAACGGATCCGCGGCGTGCTCAAGCGAGCGGCGAAGAGCGTCGGCGTGGACGCGCCCGAGCTCACCAGCGGCGCGGGCCACGACGCCCAGAATCCGGCTCTCGCCGGCGTGCCGACCGGCATGCTGTTCGTGCGGTCCACCGGCGGCTCGCACACGCCGCGCGAATTCGCGTCGATCGACGACGCGGCGCTCGGCGCCGAGGCGCTCGCCATCGCCCTGCGCGAGCTGGCCAGTTGAACGATCCAGCGCTACCGAGACCTAGCGCCCAGGAGCCGGCTCGACGACGTCGCCGGGCGATCCGCCGCCACTTCTAGCTGCCAGTTGACGTAAACTGGCGGTCATGGCGACGGCGGCGCCGGGGACCTATCGGATCGGGGAGCTTTCGGCGAAGGTCGGCCTGACCGAGCGCACGATCCGCTACTACGAAGAGCGCGGTCTCCTCGAGTCGGTGAAGCGGCTCGATGGCGGCCAGCGCGTCTACACCGACGACGACGTCCGCCGGCTCAAGTTCATCCAGAAGCTCAAGGTGCTCGGTCTCACGCTCGCCGAGATGCAGGAGCTCGAGACCCTCTACGGCCGGCATCGCACCAACGCGAAAGTCCTGCCGCGCCTCGTCGAGCTCCTCGATGCGCACCTCACCACGGTGAGCGAGCGCCTCGCCGAGCTCACCGCGCTGCGCGACGAGATCCGCTCGTATCGCACACACGTGATGAGACGTCTGGCGGAGTCCAAATGACCTCGGTGATCCTCGGCGCCTCGCGCACGCCGATCGGCGCGTTCCTCGGCGGTCTCGCGCCGGTGCCCGCGCCGAAGCTCGGCGCGATCGCCATCCGTTGCGCGCTCGAGCGTGCCGGTGTGCGGCCCGACGACGTCGACGAGGTCTTCATGGGTAACGTGGTCCAGGCCGGCGTCGGCCAGGCGCCCGCGCGCCAAGCGTCGCTCGGCGCCGGCATCCCGAACAGCGTCCCGTGCACCACGGTGAACAAGGTCTGCGGGTCCGGACTCAAGGCGGTGATGCTCGCGGCGACGCAGATCGCCGCGGGCGAGGCGCGAGTCGTGGTCGCGGGTGGCATGGAGTCGATGTCGAACGCGCCCTACCTCGTGCGCGGCGTGCGCACCGGTCTGGTCCTCGGCGAGCACTCGATGGAGGACGCGAATCTCACCGATGGGCTCATGGACGCATATGGCCACGGGCACATGGGCCTTGGCGGCGAGCTCGTGGCACAGCAGTGCGGCTTGTCGCGCGAGGATCAGGACCGCTTCGCGCTCGGGTCGTACGAGAAGGCGCTCCGCGCGCAGCGCGACGGCGCGTTCGACGCGGAGGTGGTCCCAGTCGAGGTTCCGGGCCGCAAGGGCGCGGTCACGGTGGTGAGCAAGGACGAGACCCCGCGGGAGACGAGCCTCGAGTCGCTTGCGAAATTACAACCCGCGTTCAAGGCCCGCGGCACGATCACCGCGGGCAACGCATCGAAACTGAATGACGGCGGCGCCGCGGTCGTCGTTGCGTCCGAGGAGCGCGCTCACGAGCTTCGGGCCACGCCGCTCGCGCGCATCGTCGCGCAGGGGCAGTTCGCGCACGAGCCGGAGCGTTTCCTGGCGGCGCCGAAGGGCGCGATCGAGCGCTGCCTCCAAAGAGCCGGTTGGCGGCTCGCGGACGTCGATCTCTTCGAGGTCAACGAGGCCTTCAGCGGCATCGAGTGCGTACGGCGCGAGCTCGACATCCCAGAGGAGAAGTTCAACGTCAACGGGGGCGCGGTCGCGCTCGGCCATCCGATCGGCGCCTCAGGCGCGCGACTCCTCGTGACCTTGCTCTACGCCTTGCGAGCGCGCGGAAAGCGCCGCGGTGTTGCGTCCTTGTGCCTCGGCGGCGGCGAAGCTGTCGCTCTGGCAGTGGAGCTCTCCTAGATGCCGGCCACGGCGTTGACCAACGTGTTCGCCTTCAGCAAGAAGCGCGAGGAGGTCGCGCGCTTCTTCGAGGACGTCCTCGGCCTCACGCGCGGACCGGCCCACGAGGATTCGGTCTGGTTCGAGCAGGACGGCGGCGCGCAGCTCACGGTCCACGACCGCGAAGATGGGTCCGAGGGCGAAGGCTTCGTTCCCTGGTTCCACGTGTCCGATCTCGCGGGCACCTTCGAGCGTGCCCGAACGCGCGGCGCGACGATCGGAGACCTGCGCGACGGATATTTTCTGGCTCGCGATCCTGACGGACGAGTGTTCGGAGTTCGCCAGTGGCGATGACCGCGACCCAGACCGGATTCGACCTTACGCTCACCGAAGAGCAGGACCTCGCGCGCAAGACGGCGCACGACTTCGCCGCGGAGAAGGTCCTCCCCCGCGCGGCCGAGATCGACGAGCAAGCCAAGATCCCCCGCGAGCTCATCGCCGAGATGGGGGCGCTCGGATTCATGGGTGCGTATGTCCCTGAGCAATACGGCGGCGCCGGTCTCGATGTCCTCTCGTACACGCTCATCGTCGAGGAGATCAACCGGGCCTGCGCGTCGACCGGCGTCGCGCTCTGCTCGCACGTCTCGCTCGCGGTCGATCCGATCCTCCATCACGGCTCGGACGAGCAGAAGGCGCGCTATCTGCCAGCCCTTGCGAGCGGCGAGCGCATCGGCTGCTTCGCGCTCTCGGAGCCGGCGTCAGGCAGCGATGCGGCAGCGATGCGCACGGGCGCGACGCGTCAGGGTGACTCGTGGGTCCTCAATGGCACCAAGAACTTCATCACCAACGGATCGATCGCTGATGTGGCGATCGTCTTCGCGCAAACTGATCCGACCGAGAGGCACAAGGGCATCGCCGCGTTCATCGTGGAGACGAAGACGCCGGGGTTCAGCGTCGGGAAGCTCGAGAAAAAGCTCGGGATCCGCGGCTCGGATACCGCACAGCTCGTCTTCCAAGATTGCCGCGTGCCCGCTGCGAACCTGCTTGGAGAGGTCGGGGAGGGTCTTCGCATCGCACTCTCGACGCTCGACGGTGGGCGCATCTCGATCGCCGCGCAGGCCGTCGGCATCGCGCGCGCGTGCCTCGAGGATTCGCTCGCATACGCGAAGCAGCGCGAAGCCTTCGGCAAGCGGATCGCGGACTTCCAGGCGATCCAGTGGATGCTCGCGGATATGGCTACCGAGATCGATGCGGCGCGCCTTCTCACCTGGCGGGCCGCGGCGGCGAAGGACGCCGGCGAGGATCACATCCTCGCTGCCGCCGAAGCGAAGCTGTTCGCCAGCGACGTTGCGGTACGCGCGGCGCGTGACTGCGTCCAGATCTTCGGCGGCTACGGATATCTCAAGGACTTTCCCGCCGAGCGCCACTACCGCGACGCGAAGATCACCGAGATCTACGAAGGCACGAGCGAGATCATGAAGCTCGTCATCGCCGAAGAGATCCTCAAGGAATGACCGCGCCGACAGGACCGTTCGTCCCGGGAGGCGCGATCCTCCTGGCGCTCGCGATCCTCGGGTTCGGCGCGTTCTTCTGGCGAGCCTGGCGTCTCTATCGCTACATGCGCCTCGGCCGCGACGAGGCGCGCATCGACCATCCGTGGCGGCGTCTGCGCGACGAGCTCGTCGTGTATCTCGGACAGCGCAAGCTGCTGAAGCGCCCGTACTACGTGCGTGGTATCGCGCATGCCTTCATCTTCTGGGGCTTCCTCATCATCACGATCGGGACGATCGATCTCCTCATCGACGGGATCGTCGGCTTCCACGTCCCAGGGATCGGCAGCGCGCTCTTCGCGTGGACGATCGACATCTTCGCCGTGCTGGTCCTCGCGTCGATCGCGGTCGCGGCGGCCCGTCGCGCGTACTTCCCGCCGCCTCGTATGCATGTCGCGCGCGACGGATACGTGATCCTCGGTCTGATCGGACTCCTCATGGTGACGCTCCTCGTGTTCGAGGGAGCCGGCAAGTCGGCCGGCCTTCTCGAGAAGGGCTACACCGCGCCGCCGATCGCGGGCGCGCTCCTCGGGTCGATCTTTTCGCACGACGCTGCCGGCATCGTGTTCCCGGTCGCGTGGTGGACGCACGTCGTAACGGTGCTGGCGTTCGCAGCGTACCTGCCGCAGTCGAAGCACCTCCACATCGTCACCACGCTGCCGAACGTCTTCTTCCGCAAGCAGACCCCGCGCGGCCAGCTGTCGCTCATCGAGGACATCGAGAACCAGGAGACCTTCGGCGCGGCCTCGCTCCGGGACCTGAGCTGGAAGCAGCTGCTCGATGGCTACACCTGCACGGAATGCGGCCGCTGCTCTGACAACTGCCCCGCGCTCGCGACCGGCAAGCCGCTCGATCCGCAGCGCATCGTTCTCGACGTCCGCGACCAGCTGCTGCGCGACGGCCCCAAGCTCCTCGCCGAGGCCCAGGGCGAGATCCCCTCGCCCGCGCATTTCAGCGAGACGAAGCCGGAAGAGCTCTGGGCCTGCACGACCTGCGCGGCATGCGTCGAGGCGTGTCCGGTGACGATCGAGCACATCGACAAGATCGTCGATATGCGCCGCTACCTCGCGCTCATGGAAGGCGCGGCGCCGCCCGAGGCGCAGCGCGCGATGACGAACATCGAGCGCGCCGGCAATCCCTGGGGCGAGCCTCGAGAAACAAGGGGCGATTGGGCGAAGGAGCTCGGCGTGCCGACGTACACGGAGAAGCCCGACGCCGAATGGCTGTACTTCGTCGGCTGCGCGGCGTCCGTCGACCGGCGCAACCAGAAGGTCGCGCGCGCGCTCGTGCAGGTCCTGCGTGCGGCCGGCGTCTCGTTCGCGATCCTCGGCACGGAGGAGACTTGCAACGGCGATCCGGCTCGGCGTATCGGGAATGAATACCTCTGGCAAGTACAGGCGCAGCAGAACATCGAGACATTCAAGAAGTACGGCGTCCGCAAGGTCATCGCGAGCTGCCCTCACTGTTTCAACACCATCGCCAACGAGTACCCGCAGCTGGGCGGCTCGTACGAGGTCGTCCATGCGCTGCAGCTCGTCGACAGGCTCATCGCGGAGGGCAAGCTCAAGGTCGGCCGCGGGATGGCCGAGGCCGTCGCGTACCACGATCCCTGCTACCTCGGGCGGCACAACGGGGTCTACGACGCGCCGCGCGCCGTGCTCGACGCGGTGCCCGGCGTGCAGCGCGTGGAGATCGAGCCGTACCACCGCGAGCGCGGATTCTGCTGCGGGGCCGGCGGTGGACGGATGTGGATGGAGGAGAAGGTCGGGCAGCGCGTGAATCACCGTCGGATCGACCAGCTTCTCGCAACGAATAGCGGTGCCACCAAGGTCGCGAGCGGCTGCCCGTTTTGTTTGATCATGCTCGAGGAGGGCGTCGGGGCAAAGGGCGTGCAGGAGCAGATCCGCCCGGTGGACGTTCTGGAGCTCGTCGCGGGGAGGCTCGAGAGCTAGTGGACCTGAAGGACGGCAATCGGTCGTGAAGATCCTTATCCCGCTCAAGCAGGTGCCCGACTCGACGGTGCGTGTTTCGGTCGCGGCCGACGGCAAGTCGATCAAGACCGAGGGCGTCACCTGGTCGATCTCGCCGTACGACGAGTATGCGATCGAGATGGCGCTCGAGCGGAAGGACGCCGATGCCTCGACAGTCGTCGCCGTCGTCACCGTCGGTCCGGCGCGGTCACGCGATGCGCTGCGCCAGGCGCTGGCGATGGGCTGCGACGAAGCCTCGCTCGTCGTCGCGGAGGAGACGGCCGCGCCGCTCGCGGTGGCGCGTGCCCTCGCCAAGGTCGTCGAAGAAGCGAAGCCTGATCTCGTGCTGTGCGGCAAGCAGGCATCGGACGACGATCAGGGCTTCATCGGTCCTGCGCTCGCGGAGGTCCTCGGTTGGGCGCACGTCGCGACGATCACAAAGATCGTCCCTGCCGACGGTGCCGCCGAGCTCTGGCGTGAGGTCGAAGGCGGGCACGAAGTCTGGAAGGCCAAGCTTCCCGCGCTCGCGACCGTGCACAAGAGCGAGAAGGAGCCGCGCTATCCGAGCCTGCCCGGGATCATGAAGGCGAAGAAGAAGGAGATCCCCGAGCGCGCTTTCGCGTCGCTAAACGTCGATTCGTCCGCTCCTGCGCTGGAGATCGTCGCGATGGAGCCGCCACCAGCGCGCGGCGCCGGCAAGATCCTGAAGGACGGCGACGCCAAGCAGACCGCTCAGCAGCTCGCGACCTTGCTGCGAGACGAGGCGAAGGTCCTGTGAAGATCCTCGTCGTCGCGGAGCGTAGGGATGGCGGTCTGCGGCGCGTGAGCCTCGAGCTCGCCGCGAAGGCGAAGGAGCTCGGCGAGGCGACGATCCTCGAGATCGCGGGCGACCGATATTCCCCGCTTCCGTTCGTGAGTGCTCTTGCGAAGAAGGTCGAGGCGGAGAAGCCCGATCTCGTGATGCTTGGCGCGACCCTCAACGGCCGCGATCTGGGCGCTCGTCTCGCGGCACGCCTGGGCCGTGCGTACGCCGCCGACGTCACCGCGCTCGCCGTATCGGGCAACACACTCGAGGTCGGGCGGCCGATGTATGCCGGAAAGGTGCGCGCCAAGGTGCGCGTCCAAATGCCGGCGGTAATCACGGTGCGGCCAGGGGCCATCCCGCTCGCCGAGAGCGCCGCATCGCCGGATGTCGTGAAGCTCGAGGCCGACACGTCCGCGGAAAAGCTCGAGTTTGTGAAGTTCGCGCCGGTCGCATCGAGCGGCAAGCGTGTGTCCCTGGCGGAGGCACGCGTGATCGTTTCTGGCGGGCGGGGACTCAAGGGTCCCGAGAACTGGCATTTGGTGGAAGACCTGGCAGACGCGCTGGGCGGCGCGGTCGGCGCATCGCGCGCGGTCACCGACGCGGGCTGGCGGCCGAATGAGGAGCAGGTCGGGCAGACCGGCAAGACGGTGACTCCCGACCTCTATGTCGCGCTCGGCATCTCGGGCGCCATCCAGCATCTTGCCGGGATGACGTCGAGCAAGGTCATCGTCGCGGTGAACAAAGATCCTGATGCCGACATCTTCAAGGTCGCGGATTACGGGGTCGTCGCCGACGTCTTCGAGTTCGTGCCCGCTTTCACCGAGGCAGTGAGGAAGGCTCGGTCATCGTGAGGCCCTTCGCCGCTGGGACCGAGCGCGATCTCGCGGACGCAGTCGCGGAGTGGGCCCGAGGGCTCACGCCAGTGATCGCGGAAGCCGAAAAGGCGGGTGCGATCCCGCGCGGGGTCATCGCCGATCTCGGCCGACTCGGGGTCCTGGGCATGACGATCCCCGAACGCGATGGCGGCCTCGGCGCATCCAGCGTGGCGTTCGCCCTCGTGCTCGAGGAGCTTGCCGCGGCCTGGCCGTCGCTCTCGGTCGGCGTCGCGGTCAACAGCGGCATCGTCGCGGGGACGATCGTGCGCCACGGAACAGCCGAGCAGCGAGCGCAGCTGCTGCCGCGCCTCCTGGACGGGATCGGCCTCGGCGCATTCGCGCTGACCGAGCCGACATCGGGCAGCGACGCGGCAGCTCTCCGCACGACGGCCCGTCGGGACGGAGAAGGCTGGCGCATCGACGGCCGGAAGCAGTTCATCACCAACGCGCGCTACGCGCCGTTCGCGATCGTGTTCGCGCGCGTCGGCGAGGCAAACCGAGTCGTCGCTTCGCGCCCAGGGGCCCCTTCCCCTGCCCACGCTGGCATCACGGCGTTCGTCGTCCCGCTCGACGCGCAGGGCGTATCGGTCGGTCCGCACGAGCGCAAGCTCGGGCTGCATGCCTCGGACACGAGCGCCCTCGTGCTCGACGGCGCGCGCGTCGGCGCCGGCGCGGTGCTCGGCGAAGAGGGCAAGGGATTCGCGATGGCGCTTGCCGGCCTCGACGGAGGGCGGATCGGCATCGCCGCGCAGGCCGTGGGCATCGCCCGAGCCGCGCTGTCGGTCGCGCGCGCGTACGCGAGGGACCGCAAGCAGTTCGGGCGCGCCATCGGCGAGTTCGACGGCGTGCGCTTCCCGCTGGCCGAGCTCGAGGCGCGCCTCGCGGCCGCGCGGATGCTCGCGCTTCGCGCGGCGTGGCTCAAGGACCGTGGCCGGCCGTTCACACGTGAAGCGTCGATGGCCAAGCTCTTCGCGAGCGAGATGGCGCAGAAGGCGACGCACGCCGCGGTGCAGACACTCGGCGGCAACGGCTACATGCGCGATTACGCGGTCGAGCGTTACGCGCGTGACGGCCGAGCGACGACGATCTACGAAGGGACGAGCGAGATCCAGCGTCTGGTGATCGCGCGCTCGCTGCTGGCCGCATGACGATTCAAAAGACCAAGACCGCGAAGCAACGCTGGCTCGACGAGGTATACGGCCCCGCGGTGAAGCGGCGCCCCGAGCGAAAGTCGCGCTTCTCGACGCTCTCGGACGATCCGGTCGATCCGCTCTACACCGCGGACGACCTCGAGGGATTCGATCCCGACCGCGATCTCGGTTTCCCGGGCGAATTCCCGTACACCCGCGGCGTCCAGCCCTCGATGCACCGCGGGCGCCTCTGGACGATGCGGCAGTTCGCGGGATTCGGCTCGGCGGAGGATTCGAACGAGCGGTTCCATTACCTGATGACGCAAGGCGTGACCGGACTTTCGGTCGCCTTCGACATGCCGACGCTCATGGGCCGCGACTCGGACGATCCACTCTCGCGCGGCGAGGTCGGCCGGGAGGGCGTCGCCGTCGACTCGCTGCGCGACATGGAGATCCTCTTCGACCGTATCCCCCTGGATCAGGTCACGACCTCTATGACGATCAACGGGCCCGCGTCGATCGTCTGGGCGATGTACCTCGCCAACGCCGAGAAGCGGGGCATCCCACTTGACCGGCTCGGGGGCACGATCCAGAACGACTGCCTCAAGGAGTACATCGCGCAGCGCGAATGGATCGTGCCGGTGAAGCCGGCGATGGCGGTCGTCGTCGACACGTTCCGCTACGGGTCGCGCGAGGTTCCGCGCTGGAACACGATCTCGATCTCCGGCTATCACATCCGCGAGGCTGGCGCGACCGCGCTGCAGGAGCTCGCGTTCACGCTCATCGACGGGCTCGAGTACGTGAAGTGGGGAGTCGAAGCCGGTCTCGACGTGGACGATTTCGTCCCGCATCTCTCGTTCTTCTTCGACGTCCACAGCGATTTCTTCGAGGAGATCGCCAAGTTCCGCGCCGCGCGCCGGATCTGGGCCCGCGAGATCGAGCGGCGCTATCACCCGCGCAACGAGCGTGCCCTTTTGCTCCGGACGCACGCGCAGACCGCCGGCGTCTCGCTCACGGCGCAGCAGCCGTACAACAACGTCGTACGGGTGACGCTGCAGGCGCTCGCCGCGGTCCTCGGCGGGACGCAATCGCTTCACACCAACTCGCTCGACGAGACGTACGCGCTCCCGACGAAGGAAGCCGTCACGCTGGCGCTACGCACGCAGCAGGTGATCGCCCACGAATCGGGCGTCGCGGACACCATCGATCCGCTCGCAGGCAGCTATTACCTCGAGCACCTCACCCAGCGGATGGAGGAAGGCTTCGCGCGCTACCTCGCCGAGATCGAGAAGTTCGGCGGCATGGTCGAGGCGGTCGAGCGCGGCTACCCGCAGCGCGAGATCATCGAATCGGCCTTCCACTTCCAGCAGCAGGTCGACGAAGGCGAAAAGGTGATCGTGGGCATCAACAAGTACGCCACCGAACGGGAACCACCGATCCCGACGCTCGCGATCGATCCGGAGGTCGAGCGAAAGCAGGTCGAACGCCTCGCCGAGACGCGGCGCACCAGGGACAAGGCGCGTTGGAAGCGCGCGCTCGACGAGCTGCGCGAGGCAGCGAAGACTGGCGACGAGCTCATGCCGCGCTTCCTCGAGTGTGCGCGCGCCTACGCGAGCGTCGGCGAGCAGGTGGCGGTGCTGAAGGATGTGTATGGCGTCTACCACGACCCCGGGTACTTCTAAAGAGGCGCTGCTTCGCCGGATCGCGCAGGGCTATCGCGCTCTGCGCTCTTCCCTCGAGGCCCTTCCGCGCGAGCGCTTCGGCGAGAAGCTCTCGACCGGGTGGTCGTTGAACGAGAACCTGCTGCATCTCGCGGCGTGGGAGGAGACCGTGCCCCCGCGTGTCGCTGGTGTGCTGTCCCGGGGCGAGGATCCGAAGCTCTACGACGAGATCGACTCGTTCAACGCTCGGGTCGCCGCCGAGTCGCGGGGTAAGAGCACCGACGAGCTCTTCGCGCGCTGGTCCGCGGCGCACGAGCGCGTTCTCGAGACCGTTCGCCGGTTATCGGATGACGCGCCACCGCTCGCGTTCGACGTCGTCGAGTGGAACACGACGAACCACTATCCCGATCACTTCGCCGACATAGGTGCGGCCGTTCGCGACGCCGCGGACCTCGTCCGTCTCATACAGACGAACTGGCTGCCGTTCCGTCTCGGTCTGCTTTCGCTCGGCCTCGCGGCGCTCGAGCAGACGACGTCGACAGGGTGGACGTACAAGGATCTCGCGGCGCACGCGGCCGCGTGGGAGGAGCGCACCGCAACGCGGCTCGCGGTCTTCCGCGAAAGCGGCGAAGGGATGGCGGGCGTCGACGACACCGACCCCTTCAATGCGGCGGTCGTCGAGCGAACGCGGGGCCGCGATGGCGGCGACGTCCTGCGCGAGCTCGACGAGGCACACCGTGCCCTCGTGGCCGAGGTCGAGAAGCTCACGCCCGGACAGCTCCACGCCAACGACGACTGGGTGATCACCGTCGTCGCCGGCAACAGCTACGGGCACTACGCCGAGCATCACGAAGAGCTCTTTGCCGCCGTGCCGCGAAAGCCAGGCGAGCTGCTGGCGAAGATGCGCGAGGGCTGGCGTCCATTCCGGAATGCCGTGGGCCGCGTCGGGCTCATTCCTCTCTCAGGCAGAACGTCCTCAGGTTGGACGTACAAAGGGATGCTCGGCCACGTCGCGAACTGGATCGAGAAGATCGGACCGGAGCTGCCGGTCCGGCTTCAAGGCAGACGTACCGAGGCTCTGCCCGACGTCGACGCTGAGAACCGCCGCGAAGCCGAGGCGGGGGAGTCGCGCGCTGAGGAGGAGGTCGTACGGCGGCTCGATGCCGCATACCGCGCGGTCGTCGACGCGGTCAAGGCGCTGCCGCCTGACGAGGACGTCCATTTCATGGCCGTTCGACTCATCTGCGGCGAGACGTACGGCCACTTCCCGGAGCATCTGCGGGAGCTCCTCGCCGCGCTTCCCAAGGACGCCCGTGCGATCCTCGCGCGGTTCGATGACGTCTGGCGGCGCTTCCGCGCCGGGATCCGCGAGCGCGGCCGCGGCGGACTCGGCGAGAAGACGCCCGCGGGCTGGACCTACAAGGACCTCTGCGCGCATGCGGCGGCGTGGTTGCAGGAAGCCGTGCGCGAGCTCGCCGCGAACGAGTTCACCGACTGGAACGCGGGCACGATCCAGGAGTTCAACGACCGCGCGGTCGAGGCGCATCGCCTCGTCGGTGCGGAGGCGATGCTCGATGAGCTCGACACGTCTGCCCGGCGGATGCGCGAGGCGATCGCTGCGCTTTCGGACGAGCGCATCGCGAACGAGAAAGTCTTCGACATCGTCGCGTGGTGCACCTACCTCCACTGGGAAGACCACTTCGCCGAGCTTGGCATCGACATTTGAAACGGCCGATCCGCGTGGTCATGGCGAAGGCCGGTCTCGACGGCCACGACCGCGGCGTGAAGGTCGTGGCGCGCGCGCTGCGCGACGCCGGCATGGAGGTGATCTACACCGGCGTGCATCAAACGCCGGAACAGGTCGTCGAGACCGCGCTGCAGGAGGATGCCGATGCCATCGGCGTATCGCTCCTGTCCGGAGCCCACAACTACATCTTTCCGCGGATCGCCGAGCTCATGAAGGAAAAAGGAATGGACGACGTCCTGCTGTTCGGCGGTGGGATCATCCCGGAGGCCGACGTGGCCGGTCTGGCCAAAGTCGGGGTGGAGCGCGTCTTTCAACCGGGCGCATCGCTCGAAGAGATCACGACATACGTCAAGGAAGCGGTTCCACGAAGGCGTGGCGTGCCCTCATAACGAAAGCAAAGGGGAGATCGAAGATGGCGAAGAAAGACGACCGACCGATCGACGCGGGACTGGCGGCGCTACACGGCAAGAGCGAGCAGGAAGCGATCGACTTCTGGAAGAGCCGCTTCGGGATGATCGCGGCGATCCCGAGCGACACCGCGCGCGTGGGCGCGCTCACGCCTCAGCTCCGCGAGCTCGTGCGCATCACGGACCTCGAGGAACGCAAGCGTTTGACGACCGCGCGGATCAAGGCGTTCGTGCAGATTCCCGCCGACCAGCGCGACCGCATCACAAAGACACGACAGGCCGCGTTCAACGTCGATCGCGGGGTCCTCGAAGAGGACCAGAAGATGGTCGACGAGCTCACGCCGAACATCCCGGAGGCCCGGGGCTACCCGGGGCAGCCGACCGCGGCGCGCTGAGTGAAGTTCGCCTACCGCGACGATCAGCTGCTCGTCCGGGACACGATCCGCGCGTTCGTGCGGTCGCGGATCGTACCCAATGCCGATCGGTGGAACGAAGCCGGCAAGTTCCCGATGGAGCTCCTTCCCGAGCTCGCGGCGCTCGGCTTGACCGGGCTCGCGGTACCACAGGAGTACGGCGGCGCGGGCCTGGACGCGGTGACGATCGCGATGCTGATGGAGGAGTTCGGCGCGGGCGACGGCTCGATCGGTCTCACGATCGCCGCACACAACTCGCTGTGCATCGGGCACCTGCTCATCGCCGCAAGCGACGAGCAGAAGGAGCGGTGGCTGCCGCCGCTCGCCAGGGGCGAGTATCTCGGATGCTGGGCGTTGACCGAGCCGGCATCGGGTTCGGACGCGCTGAACGCGCAGAGCCGCGGGCGCCGTGATGGCGATGGCTACGTGCTCGACGGGACGAAGCAGTTCATCACCAACGCGTCGGTCGCCGGCTTCGCGGTGGTGATGGCCGGCGCCGGCGAACGCAAGCTCACGGCGTTCGGCGTGATGCGCGGCACGCCCGGGTTCGCGGCCGGCAAGCCGGAAGAGAAGATGGGCCTCCACGCGTCCGATACCGCGCCGCTGCTGCTGCAGGGATGCCGAGTGCCGGAGCGCGATCGCATCGGCCGCGACGGCGAGGCATTCGACGATGTGAAGAAGGTGCTCGACCGCGGCCGGATCGGTATTGGCGCTCTCGCGATCGGCCTCGGGCGGGCATCGCTAGAGGTCGCGATCCGCTACGCGAAGGAACGGACGCAATTCGGCCGCGCCATCGCGGAGTTCCAGATGATCCAGTGGAAGCTCGCACGAGCTCGGACCGAGCTCGACGCCGCGCGGCTCCTGGTGCACCGCGCCGCGGCGCTCGCCGACGCCGGACGTCCGTTCACCGATGCCGCCTCCAAGGCCAAGCTCTTCGCGAGCCAGGCGGGAACACGCGCCGCCGACGCGTCGCTGCAGGTCCTGGGCGGATACGGGTACCTGCGGGATTTCCCCGTCGAGCGGCACCTGCGAGACGTGCGCCTCATGGAGATCGGCGAGGGCACAAGCGAGGTGCAGCGGATCGTGATCGCTCGCGATCTGCTTCGCGCCTCTTGATGGCGGCGACCTCGACAGACGACCTCATCGCCCGCGCACGCTCCGGCGACAAGCGTTCGATCGCGCGCCTCCTGTCGGCGGTGGAGAACGACGAGCCCTCAGCGCCGGCGGTGCTGAAGGCGCTGTACCCGAAGACCGGGCAGGCCGACGTCGTCGGTATCACCGGACCGCCCGGTGGTGGCAAGTCCACGCTCGTGAATAGGCTCGCGGGCCTGTATCGCGAGACTAAGATGCGCGTCGCGATCGTCGCCGTCGACCCCTCGAGCCCGTTCACCGGCGGCGCGATTCTCGGCGACCGGATCCGGATGCAGGAGCGATCGCTCGACGATGGGATCTTCATCCGGTCGATGGCCAGCCGCGGTCATGCGGGCGGCCTGGCACGCGCGACCGCGCGGCTGGTGAACGTCCTGGACGCCCTTGGCAACGGGGTCGTGATCGTCGAGACCGTCGGCGTGGGCCAGGAGGAGGTGGACGTCGTGAGCGTCGCCGACACCGTGTGCCTCGTCACCGTGCCAGGGCTCGGCGACGACATCCAGGCGATCAAAGCCGGCGTCCTCGAGATCGCGGACGTGCTCGTCGTGAACAAGGCCGATCGGCCGGGCGCCGATGAGACCGTGCGCGACCTCGCGCAGATGCTCTCGCTCGCGAAGGACCCGTCGTGGAAGCCGCCGATCGTCCGCACCGCCGCACGATCGGGCGAAGGTATCGAGCAGCTGGTCGACGCCATCGCGAAGCATCGTGCTTGGGCAGAAGAGAGCGGTGAGCGTACGCGCCGGCGCCGCGAGGCCGCGCGCTCTGAGGTCCTGACGCTCCTGCGGGAGGCGCTCCTGCGACGCCTGGAGGGTCGGATCGGCGACGCCCGTCTCGATGCCGCCGTCTCGCGGGTTGCCGACCGGCGGCTCGATCCCTATGCCGCGGTGGACGAGTTGCTGCGCGACTGACCTCATGGGCGAAGCACGACGCCGATGAGGTAGCCAGCGAACGCCGCGCCCAGACCGATCAGCGTCAGTTCCAAGCCGCTGCGGCGCCAGTCGCCGATCAGCGTGCGCGCCTTGTAGGCGCCCACGCCGAACAAGGCGAGACCCGAGATGAAGACGGCTCCGACTGCGGCCGCGGCCGGCGGGAGCACAAGGAACGGCAGGAGTGGGATGAACGAGCCGACGGCGGTCGCCGCACCGACGACGCTCGCCCGGGTGAGGCCGGTCCGCTGCGGCTCGGAGACGTCGAGCGCGACATGCATGAGCGCCTCGGCCCAGCGGTCGCGGTCCTTTGTGATGGACGCGACGGCGTGGTCCGCGATGTCGTCACCGATGAGCTTCGCGACCGCGGTGCGAAGCTCGGCCCGCTTCTCGTCGGGGCGCTCGTCGATCTCGCGCCGCTGACGGTCGCGCTGCGCCTCGTAGTAGTCGCGCTCGGCGACGCGCGACGTGTATGCGACCGCGCCCATCGAGATCGATTCGGCGAGGAGGGCGGCGAGCGCCCCAACGATCACGATCCGACCGCTGTCCGTCGCCGCCACGAGACCTAGGACGAGGCCGAGGACGTTGACGAGCCCGTCCTGTCCTCCGAGGATCAGGTCGGGAAGCTCGCCCTGGATCCAGTGGGCGTTTCGCGCCGCGCGCACCGCCTCGGGAGACTACTGGTCGGCTCGGAGTACCGTCACCGACGTGATCGAGATGACGATCTTCCGCACCGGTGGCGTCGATATCGCACCGTCCGCATTCCTCCCCGGCGCCAGCACCGAGGTGTCATTCCACCCGGTCTGGTCCGCGCTCATCCGGACGACCGAGGGAAACGTGCTCTTCGACACCGGGCTTCATCCCGTGCACGTCGAGCGTCCCGACGCCACGTTCGGACCGGGGAATCTCAAGGTCGTCATGGCGAAAGAGGATTCGATCGTGAGCCGCCTGTCCGAGATCGGCATTCGGCCGGACGACATCGCTATCGTCGTGAACAGCCATCTTCATTTCGATCACGCCGGGAACAACGGTGCATTCCCGAAGGCGACCTTCGTCGTGCAGGGCGACCATCTAGCGTTCGCCAAAGGAAAGCCGAACTTCCCGGGTGTGTACTGGGACATCCCCGAGCTCTCCTATCTGCCCGTCGCGGGCCGCGCGCGTGTCGCGCCCGGGCTTGAGGTGGTCCCGACGCCCGGGCACGCGCCCGGCCATCAATCGCTCGTTGTCGACCTCGCCGAGACCGGACGCGTGGTGCTCTGCGGCGACGCCGCCTTCACGCGCCTCAACCTCGAGCGCGGCGAGATCAAGCAGCCCGACGAGGCGGCAGCGAAGGAGTCCATGGCGCTCATCCGCTCGCTCGTCAAGAACGACCTCGATCGCGTCTTCGCCAGCCACGACCCCGCGAGCTTCGCGCGCTGGCGACACGCTCCCTCCGTCTACCGCTAGCGCGGCACGCGGGCTGCCAGGGCGAGACCAATGTCCCTCGGGATCCTGGCGCACGTGAAGTGGTTCATCGACCCACGCGCGCACCCGACCCGTTACGACCTCCTGCTCAGCTGGCCGGTGCTCCTGGCGCTCCTCATCGCGCTCGCGGCCGTCGGCATCGCGTACCTGTGGCAAAGGAACGTGCCGGAGCCGCGCGCCGTCCGCGCCCTCGAACGCTTCGCGCGGACCGGTCCGTTGATGCTGCGAGTCTTCCTCGGGATATCTCTCATCGCCGCGGCCGTACCGGGTTGGCTCTTCGTGCCCTCGTTGCCGGTTGAGCACGGGCCGGGCGGCTACGCCCTCCTCGTCATCGAGGTCCTCTGCGGTCTGCTCATCTTCGCCGGCCTCTTCACGCGTTTTGCCGCGATGCTGCTGGCCTTGCTCGGGGTCATCGCGATGGCGCCGTTCAGCTTCGAGAGCATCCTCGAGCAGGTCGCGATCCTGGGAATCGCGATATTCCTCTACATCGCCGGACCAGGATCGATCTCACTCGACGCACGACGTAGCGCGCACGGCGCGCTTGCCCACGAGCACGCGCCCGCAGCCGCGTTCAACCTGCTCCGCGTCGCGATGGGCTTCGGCATCGCGTACAACGCGCTCACCGAGAAGCTCCTCAACCCTGACCTATCGCAGGCACTTCTGGATCAGCTGCCGTTTCTGAACGTCCTCCGCCCGCTCGGCGTCGCCGACCCCGTCTTCATTTGGCTGGCCGGCCTCGCCGAGCTCGCCATCGGCGCGGTGATCATCTCGGGGCAGATCACCCGTCCGGTCATGGCCATCGGCTTCGGGCTCTTCACGATCACGCTGGTCGTGTTCGGGATGCCCGAGCTCATCGGGCACCTGCCGTACTACGGCATCATGCTGACGCTCTTCATCGCGCCCGATGCGGACTCGTGGCATGTGCGTCGCACGTTGCGCCGCGCCGCCTGAAAGTGCGCGGGTTCAGGAACGCGCCTTCCAGTCGTGAACGCCCTGCGCGAGACGTGCGAGTGCGATCGCGCCCACCATCAGACCGAAGTCCCGGAGCGCGACATCGAAGTACTGGCCGAGGATGAGCAGGTTGACGATGATGAGGAGCAACCAGGCCGCGACGACATAGGCCGCGAACCGTGGAACGATCGCGACGAGCAGACCGGCGACGATCTCGATGACGCCGACGCCCTTCATGAATACCGCCGGAGACACGCCGATCGTTTGTGGAAAGACCGGCGCGAGGTACTTCGTCCAGTCGGTCAGCAGCGCGGTGAACTTGTCGAGGCCGAAAAGGATGGGCGCGACCGTGAAGCCGCTCCGAAGGATCAGAAAGGCCTGGTAGGCCGGGTTGCGCGTGACGGGAGCGACTGCGTTCGTCTCACGCGCGGGGGCATGGTGGAGAACTGTCGCGTCGCGTCTGCGAACAGCCTGCATCTCGAACGCTCCTGTTTTTTTAATGCCCGCCGCATTCGCTGTACCAGCGTCCCCGCGAGCGTCGGCACGCTCGGTCGCCTCGCTAGCGAAGCATCTCCCGCGCGAGCCAGAAGGTGCCCGCGACCAGAAAGCCGACCCATATCAGATGAATTCCGACCGGGATGAGAACGATCGTGCAGGCGGAGAGCAGACCCAGCAGCATCAGGCACCCGCCGAAGCCGATGCCGAGCGACATCAGCGAGCGCAACCGTTAACCGAATGCGAGCTTGAGGTCCGAGCGATCGTCGGTGACGTCAGGATTGCGCAGCAGGTCAAGCAAGCGCGGATCGTTGGGCAGGATGATCCCGGCGACCCCTTCGGCCTCGGCCTTCGCCCGCAGCTCGTTCCAGCCGACGCGTCCCTCCGGGAACGGCACACGGATCCAGCGTTCCTCGGGCTGATCGCCGGCAGAGACCTTGAGCTCGTCGCCAGGGGCGACCGTCGACGCCATCTCGACACGCCCGCGCGCCACGCGCACAAGTGTGTCGATCGCCGGTCCGGGCTCGAGGTCGACGACCATGACCCGCGAGCGCCAGGTCACCGCAGCGATCGCCGCCAGCAGCACGAGCTGACCGTCGGTCGAGGCCGCGCAGAACGAATCGGCACCGGCACCCTCGAGCGCGCGGGCATCCGCGAAGAGCTCACCCGCATCGCGGTCGAGCGCGAGCGCGACTCCGACCTTCACCGGTCGGATGCTAGCGACCACCTAGCATCGAGTCGCAATGAGGATCGCGCTTCGGTGACAAGGCCGCAGGCTCCTCCCGTCCAGATCGCGCGCTGGCGCACCGGGGATTGGCGCGACGAACGCGATCAGGTCGCGGCCGAAGAGCCGCTCCAACTGTCGCTGGACGGGGTGCCGCTGTCGGTCGTGATGCGCACCCCGGGCAACGACCTCGAGCTCGCGCTCGGCCTCCTGCTCGCGGAGCGCGTCATCCGATCGATCGACGACATCGCGCAGGTGCGCATCAGCGCCGAGGCGCACGACGAATCGGGGGGCGCTGCCCCCCGGCCCCCGTTCGCGCTGTTCTCGGACCTGGTCGAATCGAATCAGGTCGACGTCCAGGTTCGTGGCGGAGCCGGGCGACGCCCCGAACGCTCGTTTCTCGCGAGCTCGGCTTGCGGGGTCTGTGGCGCCACCACACTGGAGTCACTCGCTCTCGATTTCGCCCCGCTCGCCTCCGGTCCGGTGATCGATCCGGGTGTGCTGCCGCCGCTGGCGGGTCGGCTCCGCGAGCAGCAGCGCCTCTTCGAATCGACCGGCGGGCTTCACGCGGCGGGGCTCTTCGATACCTCCGGCCGGCTCGAGATCCTTCGCGAGGATGTGGGGCGGCACAACGCCGTCGACAAGGTCGTCGGCCGTGAGCTCATCGAGGGAAGGCTGCCGCTGCGCCGGTCGCTGCTCGCGGTAAGCGGCCGGGCCGGCTATGAAGTGGTCCAGAAGGCCGTCGCCGCTGGGATCCCGATCCTCGCCGCGGTCGGTGCCCCGTCGAGTCTCGCGGTCGCGACCGCGGAGCGCTTCGGGATGACCCTCATTGGCTTCCTCCGGGATGACCGCTTCAACGTGTATGCGGCGCCCGAGCGGATCGCGCGGTGACCATAGCTCAGGATCGGCTCACGCCGGCGGCGCGCGCGCTGATCGAAAAGATCTCCGACCGACCCGCGTACTCGACCCTGACCCCAGAGGAAGTGCGAAGCCTTCCGACCCTGCTGAGCGCGGCACCCGAACCCGTCGGCTCGGTCATCGAGCGGAAGATTCCCGGTCCCGGCGGCGCGCTCGCCATCCGCATCTACCGGCCGACGGAGTCGACCACATCCGCGCTGGTGTACTTCCACGGCGGGGGTTGGGTGATCGGGAGTCTTGGTGGCGCCGACGGAGCGTGCCGGGCCCTCGCGAACCACGGTGGCTGCGTGGTCATCTCGATCGGCTACCGGCTCGCGCCCGAAACGAAGTTCCCGGGTCCGGTGGAAGATGCGTACGCGTCCGTGAGCTGGGTGGCAAGACAGGCTGCGGACCTCGGCATCGATCCGGCGAGGATCGCCAGCGGCGGGTCCAGTGCCGGCGGCAATCTCGCCGTCGCGGCCGCGTTAATGGCTCGCGATCGTGGCGGTCCCGCCGTTGCCTTCCACCTCCTCGTCGTGCCGGTCGCGGACCTTCGTTATGGCGCGCGATCACACGCTGACTTCGCCGTGGGCTATGGGCTCACGAAAGCGGACATGGAGTGGTACGCATCGCACTACCTAGCCAAGATCGAGGACGCCGACCATCCCTACGCCTCGGTCGCCCGCGCCGACCTTCGCGACATGCCGCCGGCATTCGTGATCACCGCGGAATGCGATCCGCTTCGCGACGACGGCGAGCTCTACGCGTCCAAGCTGCGCGAGCTTGGCATCGCCGCGAGCGCCAAGCGCTATCCAGGCATGTTCCACGGATTCATGGCGTACCCTGATCTATTACCCGAGGCGCGCGAGGCGCTCGACGATGCGGGTGCGGCATTGCGAGCCGCTCTGGGCTAGGGTGCGGCGGGGTTCTGCGGCACGGCGGGTGGCACGGGGGAGCGGGTTGCGCGCGAGCCGTCATGCCGGCCGCGCCACGGCGGACCGCGAACACGCAGCGGCGGAGCGGACCGGTAGGCGAGCGCGCGGCCCCGACCCCGGGACAGGACCCGCCGGGCCGCGGGGCCACACGTCTGCAGATCAGATGGGCGGCTCCCGCTCGAGCTCCTCTCGCACTTCGCGGATATATTCGGCGATCGCGGCCGAGTCCGCGCCGTTGGCCGATCGCAGGCGCTCGGCCGCGACGCCGGCCGTGTATGAAGCCAGTGGCGCGAAGCGGCGCTCTTTCGTATGGGCGGCCACGCGAGCAAGCTCTAGGAGTTCCAACGCGACCGCGGCATCAAGATCTGGCTCGTCGATCTTTGCGCCGCGGCGTTCCGCGGCAATGCGCCAGCGCTTGCCGAGGCCAGCGAAGAACTCGTTCACCAGGCGGGAACCTTAGCGCGCAACTTGCAGCAGGCAAGAACACGGAGTAGAAAGAAACAAACGTTCCGATGACGGAAATCACGCGACGTGACTTCCTGAAGCTCGGGGCTGCCGGCACCGCCGGCCTGGCCATTCCTATCGCGAACCCACTCGGGTTCGATCTCGCCGCGGCCAAGAAGCGGGCCCTCGAAGCTCGGATCAGCGGAGCCAAGGAAGTCCACTCGATCTGCCCCTACTGCGCCGTGGGCTGCGCGCTGATCGCCTACACCAAAGAGTCGAACGGCAAGACCCAGCTCCTGCAGATCGAGGGCGATCCCGACAGCCCGGTGAACGAGGGGCGGCTCTGCCCCAAGGGCGCCACCGCTATGCAGCTCGCGGTGTCCTCGCGCCGCGTCGAGCACCCGATGTACCGCGCAGCGGGGAGCGCGAAGTGGGAAGAGAAGTCGTGGGACTTCGTGCTCGACAAGATCGCGCAGAACATCAAGGCGTCTCGCGACAACACCTTCGTCGCGCAGGACGCGAACGGCAACGTCGTGAACCGCACGGAAGGGATCGCCTTCGCGGGCGGAGCGGCATTCTCGTCCGAGGAGGGGTACTTCGCCACCAAGGTCATGCGGGCCCTGGGGCTGGTACATATCGAGCAGCAAGCCCGGGTCTGACACGGCCCAACGGTGGTCAGTTTGGCCGCCACGTTCGGACGAGGAGCGATGACGAACCACTGGCGCGACATCAAGCACGCCGACGTCATCCTCATCAACGGCGCCAACCCAGCGGAGGCGCACCCGGTCGGGTTCCAGTGGTTCGTCAAGGCGAAGCTCGATCCGACGAAGGGCCCGGGGTCTGGCGGCGGCGCGAAGATCATCCACGCCGATCCGCGATACACGCGGACCTCGGCCCTATCCGACATGTACCTGCGGATCCGGACCGGTACCGACGTCGCCTACTTCGGCGGCCTCATCAACTACGTCATCCAGAACAAGCTCTATCACGAGGACTACGTCAAGAACTACACGAACGCCTCGTTCATCGTGAAAGAAGGCTTCGACTTCAAGGACGGTCTCTTCTCCGGATACAACGCCTCGACCAGGTCGTACGACATCTCGACGTGGGGCTACGAGACCGAGGGGACGACACCGCTCGACGGTCCGCCCGGAGCGACCGCGCCGCGGGCCAAGCGCGACATGACCCTCCAAGACCCGCGCTCGGTCTTCCAGCTCATGGCCAAGCACTACTCGCGCTACACACCGGAGATGGTCTCGAGCATCACCGGCATCCCGGTCGATCAGTTCACGCAGGTCGCGAAGATCGTCGGCGAGATGGGCAAGCCCGACAAGGTCATGACCATCGTGTACGCCGTCGGACTCACCCATCACACGACCGGCGGGCAGCTCATCCGTTCCGGCGCGCTGCTGCAGCTCCTGCTCGGCAACATGGGCCGACCCGGCGGCGGGATGAACGCGGAGCGCGGCCACGCGAACATCCAGGGGAACACCGACCACGCGATCAGCTGGGAGATCCTTCCGGGATATCTGCGGATCCCAGCGCCGGGACAGAAGAACCTGGATCAGTACGTTCAGCTGAACGCGCCAAAGCGAAGCGATCCAAACTCCTGGAACTTCTTCGGCATCAACTACCGCAACTTCATGGTCAGCCTGCTCAAGGCCTGGTACGGCGGCAAGGCGACAAAGGACAACGAGTACGCGTACGACTTCATCCCAAAACCCGCTGTGAACTCGTCGTGGATGTCGATCTACGACCAGGCGCTCAAGGGAAAGATGGAGGGCGTGCTCCTCTCGGGCATGACCGCGACCTCCATCGGCCCCGACAGCAATCAAGTCCTCCAGGCCCTTGCGAATCTCAAGTGGCTCGTCGTGATGGACGCGTTCCCGACAACGAGCTCGGAGTTCTGGCGCGCGCCGGGGATGGACGCGGCCAAGATCAACACCGAGGTCTTCATGCTCCCGGCGACGCACTGGATCGAGAAGGACGGCTCTTTCGTGAACAGCGGGCGGTGGTCGCAGTGGAAGGAGCAGGTCCTGCCTCCGGAAGGCGATGCGCGCCACGACCACTGGATCACGGCCGACCTCTTCGACCGGGTGAAGACGCTCTACAAGCAACAGGGCGGAAAGTTCCCCGACCCGATCATGGCGCTCACCCTCGACTACAAGGATCCCAAGAAGCCCGAGCTCGACGAGATCGCGAAGGAGATCAACGGGAAGGACCTCAAGACCGGATCGCAGATGACGAGCTTCGCCAACCTCAAGGACGACGGCACGACGACCGCCGGCGACTGGATCTACACGGGCAGCTACCCCGACGCGGGCAACCTGATGAAACGGCGCAACGGCATCCAGAACCCGCAGCAGAACGATCCGACGGGGATGGGGTTCTACCCGCAGTGGGCCTGGAGCTGGCCTCTCAACCGACGGGTGATGTACAACCGCGCGTCCGCGGATCTCGACGGCAAGCCGTGGGACCCGAAGCGTCCCGGCATCCAGTGGAACGGCACGACCTGGATGGGGGACGTGCCGGATTATCCGGCGACGATGAATCCCAAAGATCCTGCCGCGTGGCTCCCGTTCATCATGAACGGCGAGGGCGTCGGGCGGCTCTTCTCGAACTCGATGCTCGATGGGCCCTTCCCCGAGCATTACGAGCCGTACGAGGCGCCGATCCCGAACCCGCTGCACCCGAGCCAGTCGGAGGACCCGGTCGCGTTCCTCTACGACCAGGCCGCGGGGCGGCCCAACCGCTTCGGAAAGGTCGACAAGTACCCGTATGTCGCGACGAGCTATCGGCTCACCGAGCACGAGCACTACATCACGCAGCAGGTGCCGCTCCTGGTCGGCCTGCAGCCGCAGGCGTTCGTCGAAGTTCCGGAGGAGCTGGCCAAAGAGAAGGGGATCAACAACGGCGACCGCGTCCGGGTCTTCAGCGAGCGCGGCAAGCTCGAGGTCTCGGCCCTCGTGACCAAGCGCCTCGGACCCGTGACGCTCGCGGGGAACAAGAAGGTCTACCAGATCGGCATTCCCATCCACTGGGGGTTCATCGGCGTTTCCGCTGAGCTGGCGGGCGAGCGCGCGAAGTATTGGCTCGCCAACGCGCTCACGCCCATGGTCGGCGATGTCGGCGCGCGCACGCCGGAGTTCAAGGCGTTCCTGGTGAACATCGAGAAGATCTGATGACCGTCATCGCCGAGTGCACGACCTTCGCGGAACGGCGCGAGCGCGCCCGCGAGCTCGGCGCGCGTTACGACTTCGCGGCTGAGCCGCTGCGGCTTTACCTCGCGCTCGTCGACTCGCAGGAGCGCACCTTCGAACGCGCGCGAGTGGACCGGCCGAACGCGCAAGATCTCGCCGACTATGTGGTACGGGTTTCGCTCCCGGGTGTGATGGAGGCCGCGGTCGCAGCGGGTACCGAGATGCTCCGCGAGGCCGTAATCCTCCGCTTTCACGAGGGCGATCTCGAAGGGATCGTCCAGGCCTGGCTGGACGATGACGAGCTCACGGGCACGGATCTCTTCCTCGCGCGCGCGAGCGCTTCGGCGGTGCTCGAGGCGCTGCCCGAGGTGGCCGCGACCCTTCGGCCCGGCGAGCCCAGCGACCGGCACTGCCCGAGGTGCGGCGGGCTGCCGCAGCTCGCGTTCTTCGCCGACAGCGGGGAAGCGCTCGTGACCAGTCCGCGGCGACTCGTCTGTTCGCGCTGTGCAAATGAGTGGACGCTCGCCCGGATGACCTGCGCCTCCTGCGGCGAGACAAGCGGCGCGAAGATGCCGGTGCTGTCCGACTTCGACCGGTTCCCGCACCTGCGGATCGATGCCTGCGAGATCTGCCGCCGCTACTTGATAACGGTGGACGTCCGCAAAGACCCGCACGCGGTCCCCCTCGTGGACGAGCTGGCCGCGCTTCCGCTCGACCTCGTCGCCGCCGAGCGCGGTTACACGAAGATCGCGCGGAACCTCATGGGACTCTGACCGTGGCTGCTTTCCAAGAAAAGCCGCTCGGCTTCTTCACCGACACCTCGATCTGCATCGGGTGCAAGGCCTGCGAGGTTGCCTGCAAGGAGTGGAACCAGCTCGAGGGCAACGCGCCGAAGTTCACGGCGGACTCGTTCGACAACACCGGTCAGCTGGACGCGCAGAACTGGCGGCACGTCCAGTTCGTCGAGCAGGTCCCGGACAACACCGGGCTGATCCCGACCCCGACGCCGATCGCCGGCGGTCAGGCCTGGCTGATGATGAGCGACGTCTGCAAGCACTGTAAGGAGGCGAGCTGCCTCGAGGTTTGTCCGACGAACGCGATCATGCGGACCGAATTCGATACGGTCTTCATCCAATCGGACGTCTGCAACGGCTGCCGCAACTGCATCTCGGCTTGCCCGTACGGGGTGATCGGCTTCGACGAGCAGAAGGGCGTCGCGCAGAAGTGCACGCTCTGCTACGACCGGCTGCAGATCGGCATGCAGCCGGCGTGCGCGAAAGCCTGCCCGACCGAGTCGATCAAGTTCGGATACGTGGAAGATCTGCACCAGGTCGCGGATCAGCGCCTCGCCGCGCTCCAGCAAGCCGGCTACAAGAAGGCGCAGCTCTATGGGCGCGACACGAAGGTGTACGGCGGGCTCAACGCGTTCTTCCTGCTCATGGACAAGCCCGAGGTCTATTCGCTGCCCAACGAGGCGAACGCGACGCTCCCGAGCCGCAATAACCTGCCCGGCTACGTCGGGGGCGTCGCGACGGCGGTCATCGGTCTCATCGCGGGTCTGGTCGCGTTCCGCAACGGACGCATGAACGGCAACGGACCCAACAACACCCGACCGCACGCATGACCGGGGCCGAGCACTTCGCGGCGCCTCCCGAGTGGCAGTGGTGGATCCTCGGCTACTTCTTCTTCGGTGGTCTCGCGGGCGGCAGCTACGCGCTCGGGACGCTGCTTCGATTCGGCGGCGACCCGCGCGACGAGCTCGCGGCGCGGATCGCGTTCATTGCGAGCTTCATCGCGCTGATCCCGTGCCCCATCTTCCTCACGGTCGATCTCGGACAGCCGTTCCGCTTCTGGCACATGCTCCTCGACACCGGGCCCGACGGCGGCCTCGCGTTCAAGCCGTGGTCGCCCATGAGCCTCGGATCCTGGGCGTTGCTCGCCTTCGGCCTCTTCTCGTTCGTGTCGTTCGTCGGCGCGCTCGCTGAGGGCGGGCAGCTCCGCGCGGCGAGTGGGTTGGCCCGCGCGCTCCGCGGTGGTGCCGGGCTCGTCTGGAACGCGATCGGCACCGTTCTCGGCCTCTTCATCTGCGCCTACACCGGCGTCCTCCTGGCGGTCTCCAACCAGGCGGTGTGGAGCGATGCGGGCTGGGCGCTGGGCGGGATGTTCCTCGCGTCGGCCCTCGCTGGGGCGACGGCGCTCCTTCTGTTCCTCGGACGGTCGCGTCGCGACGTCGATGCCGACACGGCCTACCGCCTCGAGGTCGCCGATCGCTACTTCGTCTTGCTCGAAGCGCTCCTCATTGCGATCTTCCTCGTGACCGTCGCGGTCGCGGGGACGATCGCGAAGGTCCTCGGCGTCTGGATCGTCCTCTGGCTGGTGGTGCTGCTCGGTCTCGCGGCGCCCTTCCTGTCAGCGCGCGCGCGGACATGGCCGCCGCTGGCGGCGCCGCTCCTCGCGCTCCTTGGCGTGCTCGCGCTCCGCGCGCTCGTGATCTTCAGCGCGCAGACGTAGCGCTAGCCGGCGTTCAGGGCGCCAGTGAGGTCCTTCGCATCCCCGTACTCGCGATCGGGGATCTTCTCGAACGCGGCCACCACGTCGTCGGGAAGCTTCGCCTCTCGCGCCTGAGCGAGGATCTCGCTCTTCGCAGCGGGATAGTCGAGGCCCTCGACGAAGCCCTCGGCGGTCGCGCTCTGCTGCATTTCGCGCATGCACCGGCTAGAGCGATTCCCGTGCCAGGCGGCTCTCAGTTGTGGGTAGGTTCCAGCCATCCGTTCTCACGCGAGCTCGAACTGAACTTGGACGCGAACGACGACCTGCAACTCGCCGGTCGGGAGCTGCGGCGCGACCGGAGCTGGCTGCGCGGATTTGACGAGCTGCGAGAACGTAGTCGTGTCGACCGTCGGCGCAAGGCCGATGTCATTCACGCTCACGATCTTGCCGAGACCGACGTTCGCGGTCTTCGCCATCGCCTCCGCCTTCGTCCGCGCGTCCGCTATCGCCTGCGCGCGAGCGGAGGCCTGAACGGCCTTCGGGTCGAGCAACGTGAACGTGACCGTGGCCGTGGTCGTGCCTTCTCCGTCAACGAGCGCGTCGAGCGCCTTTCCCACGCCATCCGTGCCGCGGAGGGTGAACACGAGCTGCTGGGTGCCCTGATAGCCGGTGAGCCGTGGCGGCTTCCCCTGCTCGTACGCGTACTGCGGGTCGATGCGGTACACGGCGGTCTTGGTATCGGAGTCCGGGATCCCAAGTGCCTTGGCCCGCGCGAGCAAGCCGCTGATGCGCTGCGCGAGGAGATCCTGTGCCTCTGCCGCCGTGGAGCCTTGCGCCGTCGCGCCGACGCCGAGGACCGCCCCGTCCGGCTTCACGCGGACGATCGCGTCCCCGGTGGTGACGATCCCGGGCGGCACGACGGCGTTCACTGGGACCTGGACCGCCGGTGCGAACGTCGTCGCTTGCGCGGGTGCCTTCGCGGCGACGACCAATGCGATGAGAAGGATGCCGAGCGCGAGGATCGCGAGCAAACCCTTCTGGAACAAAGTAAGCATGTCGACCTCCCGAAAGAATTACCGTGATGACGCGCGAACAGGTCAAAGGTTCCGACGAACTGGCAGGCGTCCACTAATCTCACGAGGGTGAAGACCACCGATCGACTCTCAGAGCTGCGTGCCAAAGCCGCGCTCGGCGGCGGCGAGCAGCGCATCGGCCAGCAGCACGCGAAGGGGAAGCTCACCGCCCGCGAGCGCGTCGACCTCCTCCTCGACGACGGCAGCTTCACCGAGCTCGACGCCTTCGTGCTCGCCCGTCCCACCGAGCTCATCCCGGACGACGAGCGGGTGATGGGCGACGGTGTCATCACCGGATTTGGACGCATCGACGGGCGTCTCGTGTACGTGTTCTCGCAGGACTTCACGGTCTTCGGCGGATCGCTCGCCGAGGCGCACGCGGCGAAGATCTGCAAGGTCATGGACCTCGCGGTGCGGAACGGCGCGCCGATCATCGGTCTCAACGATTCGGGCGGCGCTCGTATTCAGGAGGGCGTCGTTTCGCTCGGCGGATACGCGGACATCTTCCTGAGGAACGTGCTCGCGTCGGGAGTCGTCCCGCAGATCTCGGCGATCATGGGGCCGTGCGCCGGCGGCGCGGTCTATTCGCCGGCGATCACCGACTTCGTCGCGATGGTCCGCGACACGAGCTACATGTTCGTGACCGGTCCCAATGTGGTGAAGACCGTGACCCACGAGGACGTCACCTTCGACGAGCTCGGCGGCGCGGACGTTCACGCGCGGCGCTCGGGGGTCGCGCATTTCGAGAGCGAGGACGAGGCCGCATGCGCGGCGCTCATCCGCAGGCTCGTGGGGTTCTTGCCGTCGAACAATCTCGATCCGGCGCCGATCGCGCGCAGCGACGATCCGCCGGACCGAGAGGATCCCGCCCTCGACCGCATCGTCCCCGACGTCGCGACGAAGCCGTACGACATGAAGGACGTGATCCGTCGGGTCGTCGACGACGCCGACGTGCTCGAGGTCCACGAAGGCTGGGCGCAGAACATCATCTGCGCGTTTGCGAGGCTCGACGGGCGGTCGATCGGCGTCGTTGCGCAGCAGCCCACCGTCCTGGCGGGTGTTCTGGACATCGACGCCTCGGTCAAGGCCGCGCGGTTCGTTCGCTTCTGCGACGCGTTCAACATCCCACTCCTCACGTTCGTCGACGTTCCTGGCTTCCTGCCGGGGACGGCGCAGGAGCACGGCGGGATCATCCGCAACGGCGCGAAGCTCCTCTACGCGTATGCGGAGGCGACCGTGCCAAAGCTGACCGTGATCACCCGCAAGGCTTACGGCGGCGCGTACGACGTGATGTCGAGCAAGCACATTCGTGGCGACTACAACGTCGCGTGGCCATCGGCGGAGATCGCGGTGATGGGACCCGAGGGAGCCGTCAACGTCATCTACCGCGAGGAGCTCGCCAAAGCGGGAGACCAGGACGAGCGCCGCCGCCAGCTCGCAGCCGAGTACGTGGAGCGCTTCGCGAATCCATACGTCGCGGCCGCGCGCGGCTACGTGGATGATGTCATCGAGCCGCGGGAGACGCGGCGAAAGCTCGTCGCCGCGCTACGCTCTCTGGCAGGCAAGCGGGATACGAACCCCCGTCGCAAGCACGGCAACATCCCGCTCTAGGGGGCGCATATGTACGGGACGATCGCGCGGTTCAAGCTGAAGAAAGAGTGCCTGCGTGACTTCATGGCGCTTGGCCGCGAGTGGGATGAGAAAGAGCGAGTGCGCGCCGCGGGTTACATCAACTCAGAGATCCTCTGGGAGGACCGCGAGGCCGGTCGCGCATGCATGGTCGTCCACTTCACCTCGAAAGAGGCCTACGTGAAGAACGCGAATTCGCCCGAACAGGATCGTTTCTATCGCCGCCTCAAGGCGTGTATGGAAGGCGAGCCCGAGTGGATCGACGGGACGTTCGAGCCCTGGGACAGCGAGTACGCGCGACCCCCGGCGTGGGCCGAGACCGAGAAGCGGTAACACGGCCTCACTGAGGTCGATCCTCGTCGCGAATCGCGGCGAGATCGCGCTTCGCGTGATCCGCTCCTGCCATGACCTCGGGCTCCGCGCGGTCGCGGTCTATAGCGACATCGACCGCGATGCCCTGCACGTGCGGGCCGCGGACGCGGCATACCCCATCGGGCCTGCGGCCCCGCGCGAGAGCTATCTCAACGCTGCAGGGCTGATCGAGGTAGCGAAGCGGTCGGGGTGCGATGCGGTCCATCCGGGATACGGGTTCCTCTCGGAGAACGCGGACTTCGCCCAGGCGGTCGGCGAGGCGGGTCTGATCTTCGTTGGGCCACCCGCGTCGGTCCAGCGTGCGCTCGGGGAAAAGACCGCCGCCCGGCAGTTGGCGCGCGAGGCCGGGGTCCCGGTCGCGGAGGGCACCGAGCCGTTGCGCGACGTCTCCGCGGCGAAGGACGCCGCACGGCGCATCGGTTACCCGGTGCTGCTGAAGCCGGCGGCCGGTGGTGGTGGCAAGGGCATGCGAAGGGTCACGCGGGAAGAAGACCTCGCGGCGGCTTGGCGCGCGTCGACGGGCGAGGCGATGACCGCCTTCGGACAGCCGGCGGTGTATCTCGAGCGCGAGATCGCGAACCCGCGACACGTCGAGATGCAGATCCTCGCGGATGCGAGAGGCCAGGTCGTGTGGCTTGGCGAGCGCGATTGTTCGATCCAGCGGCGGCACCAGAAGCTGATCGAGGAGACTCCGGCGCCCACGGTCGACGACGGTCTTCGTGCGAAGCTCGGCGACGCGGCGGTGCGGATCGCACGCAAAGCCGGTTACGTGAACGCGGGCACCGTTGAGTTCCTCGTCGATCAGACCGGCGGCTTCTACTTCCTCGAAGTGAACACGCGCCTTCAGGTGGAGCACCCGGTGACCGAGAGCGTGACCGGGCTCGACCTCGTAGCGCTCCAGCTGCGGATCGCGTCCGGCGAGCCGTTGCCGTTCGGACAGGACGGCATCGTGCGGACCGGCGCGGCGATCGAATGCCGCATCACCGCGGAGGATTCTTTCAACGGATTCCTCCCGGCGGGCGGGGTGCTCTCCCTCGTGCGCGAACCGTCGGGCCCGGGTATCCGGGTGGACTCGGCGCTCTTCGCGGGGATGACCGTTCCGACCGAGTACGACCCGCTCCTCGCGAAGGTGATCGCCCACGGACGCGACAGAGATGAGGCGATCGCCCGCATGCGGCGCGCGCTGACCGAGATGCGCGTCGCAGGGATCCCGACTGCGTTGCCCTTCCACCGTTTCGCCCTATCCACCCCGGAGTTCCTCACCGGGCGGTACGACACCGGCTTTCTCGCACGCTGGACCGAGCGCGAGCCCGAGGATCTTGAGAGCGGCAGGCTCGTGGCCGCGGCTCTCGCCGCGGTGCTCGCGGTCCGCTCCCGCGCCGAGCATGCGCGCGAGCCCGTCAGAGATACGGCATGGGCCCAAGTCGGACGCGAAGAGGCCCTGCGCTAGGTGCGTTACGAGGTGACCCTCGACGGTCGGCGCGTACGGGTCGATCTCGCGAGCGACGGCCGTTTCGAAATCGAGGATCGTGTGGTGGCCGCCGACGTACGTGAGATCGTGCGCGCTCGTCAGTGGTCGATCACTGTCGAGAGCGAAAGCCACGAGGTCACGGTGCTTACTCATGAGCCACTTCGTCTCGACGTCGATGGCATCGATGTGCGGGCGTCGGTCGTGGACGAACGCGCGTTACGTGCCGGTAGCGCGACCGGCCGGGCCTCCAGCGGTCGCGCCGAGCTACGAGCGCCGATGCCAGGTCTGTTGAAGGCGCTCCACGTGAAAGAAGGTGATCTCGTGGAGGCCGACACTCCGGTTGCGACGCTCGAAGCGATGAAGATGGAGAACGAGCTTCTCGCGCCAGTTCGCGGGCGCGTCACGAGGCTCGCGCATTCAGCCGGAACGAAGGTAGAGGGCGGAGCGGTCCTCGCGGTCATCGCCGCGGAGTAGCGAGCGTCTTGCACACAACGTGCGCAGCGTTATGTGCGCACTCTGTCGCTTCCATCGACGTTTTTCAAAATAGCCAGCCATAGAATCCACCGCGGGCGCAGCCAGGCATGAAGGCCCGGATCGCGTCGAGGAAGGTGCGCAAGCATGAAGTCGGCGGCAGCTGCGGAGAGTGTGGTGACATCCGTTACGGCGAACGCGCGACCAGTCAAGCCGGCTTTTCTCGATGGCTTACTGGGCCGCCCGAGTCTGGCCCTCACGAACCCGTTCCTTGTTGCGGCCGTAGTCGCGGTCATCATCGTTCTGCCGATCCTCGCGATCGGCGAGGCGTCGGACAACGAGGCGCGAGCCCAGGCGCGGTCGCAGATGTTTGCAGGCGGAACGAGCATCGCCGAACAGGCTGCACTCGACATCGAGAACTACTTCTCCACGATGAGGCGGGACTTGGCTGCGATCGCGGCGGGAGACATACGTGTGTCGATCGCGGCGCGCGATGCTGATGTGCTCGTCGCGGCAGCAGTGGAGGCCGCGTCATCGGCTGGCGGCACGCGGAGAGCACCGAACGCGACGCGTGTCGCGGTCACGGATGCCGAAGGGCGCCTGCTTCTCGAGCTCGATCCCGCCGAATGCGCTGTCAAGGTCGCCTGCGTCGACATCGCGCGCGCAAGCGGGCAAACGGACTCCGCCGCCACACAGCTTCTGGCCGGACCCTTTCCCACGGCTCGCTCCCGCCTGTCCGCTCCGTTTATGACGAACGCAAGGGGTGCGACGCGGGTCGTCGTAGCCGTCGGCGTTCTGATCACGCCGAACGACAGCAGCCTTAGCCCCTTGGGCATGCTCCTCGTGGAAGTTCCCCTCGATGACGCTGTCTTGCCTCCAATCGCCGTCCTGGCCAAGCGTGTCGAGGATGTTTACGTGATCGACGGCGCCGATAGATACCTATTAGGCGGCAGAGACCCGGGCGTCCCGCCCCTGACTGATCTCAGTGGCGCACCGGTGATCGCCAGGGCCCCGGAAATCACCAGTGACGGCGCGTTAACCGTGCGCGTAGGGGATGCGGCTGATCCCTTCAGCGGGGCGAGCCGGCCGTTCGTGAGCGCGGTCATGACTCCAATGGAGTTCACGCCGGGGGCGGGAGGCGGCACGAATCGCGTGGGACCCGGCCTGACCAGAAGCGAGCTCTATGGCTGGCAGGTCCTCGTTGTCCCGAACCAGGCTCCATTGCGAGCGTCGCAGGCGACCCTAAGCCAGCTCCGCACGGCTCGGCTCGGACTTGGCGCTGTGCTCATCTTCGCCGCTTTCGGCCTGACCTTCGCGCTCCGCACTCTTTCGCGGCAGCGATCGGCGCTCACCTCCGCCAACGCGGCTCTCGCTCAGGCGACGCGCGAGGTTGAGAGAGCGAGCCGGAACAAGAGCGAATTCCTCGCGCAGATGTCGCACGAGCTCCGCACACCGCTGAACGCGATCATCGGTTTCGCCGACATCCTGCAGCAGCGGATGTTCGGCGAGCTCAACGAAAAGCAGGCGGACTACGTCGGGGACATCAGCACGTCCGGGCGTCACCTCCTCACCCTCATCAACGACGTGCTCGACCTGTCGAAAGTGGAGGCGGGGCGAATGGAGCTCGAGGTGGCCGAATTCGATCTCGCCGAAGCGGTGCGCGGGGGCCTCGCCTTCGTCCGCGAACGCGCGGCCGCCAACGGCGTCGAGATCGCGGTCGATCTCCCAGCAGATCTCGGAGCGGTCGTCGCGGACGAGCGGAAGATCCGCCAGGTGCTGCTCAACCTTCTTTCCAATGCGGTGAAGTTCACACCAACCGGCGGGAAGGTCGGCGTGATCGCGCGACGCGCCGACGACGAAGTGCGGGTGTGCGTGCGCGACACGGGTATCGGCATCGCCGCGAAGGACCTCGCCAGGGTCTTCGAGGAGTTCCAACAGGTCGGCGCGCCATCGGCCCGCTCGCGCGAAGGCACCGGCCTTGGTCTCACCCTTGCGAAGCGGTTCGTCGAGCTGCACGGCGGCCGCATCTGGGTCGAGAGCGAGATCGGGAGGGGAAGCAGGTTCACGTTCGCGCTGCCCGTTGCGCACGTGGCCAATAGGTCGCCCCAAACTTTGATTCCCGCGTGACCTAGCATTCCGAGGTATCGCCCGCACGACATCGAGCCGCATGAGCCGGCGCCGCAAGACCGGGCTCGCGTTCGTGCTTCTCCCGGTGCTGCTCGTCACGAGCCTGATCCTTACCGGACTCATCCTCGTGTACCGGCCGCTCCCGACGATCGACGGCGAGTACCGCCTGCTCGGGATCGACCAACGCGCCGAAGTCGATCGCGACTCGTACGGAGTACCGCACATCCTCGCCCAGAACGTCCACGACCTTTTCTATCTCCAGGGCTACGTGACCGCGCAGGATCGCCTCTTTCAGATGGAGCTCTACCGGCGCGCCGGCACCGGTCGGCTCTCCGAGGTCCTCGGCGACGGAGCGCTCGACTCGGACAGGCAGTTCCGCATCTATGGCTTCGCGCGCATCGCGGCGCAGGAGCTGACGCTGCTGCGGGACGACACGAAGGCCGCGCTCCGGGCATATGCCGACGGCGTCAACAAGTTCCTCGAGCAGCACGGGGAGTCCTTGCCTCTCGAGTTCGTGATCCTCGGCTACCGACCCGAGAAGTGGTCGCCCCTCGACTCGATCGTCGTCGCCAAGCTCCAGGCGTACGACGCGGCCGGGAACATGAACCAGGAGCTGCTCCGCGCGGATCTCGCGCTGCGGTTCGGGCCGGGCGTGCTCCCGACGCTCATGCCCGATCCGTCGGGCCGTGCGGCGACCCCGTTCGATCAGAAAGGCTGGGCCCAGGTGGCGCCGATGCTGTCCGAGTCGAGCGCCGCCGCCGGCCTCGAGGCGTTCCTTCCGGGCGCGGGTGAGGCGACCGGCTCGAACTGCTGGGCCCTCGCCCCTTCGCGCACCGCGTCGGGGAAGCCGATCCTGGTCGGCGACCCTCACCTCCCGGTCCGCAACCCCTCGATCTGGTACGAGATCGGGCTCGAAGGCGGTCCGTACAAGCTCGTCGGATTCTCCTTCGCCGGGATCCCGGGGATCGTCATCGGTCACAACGCGAAGATCGCCTGGAGCTTCACGTACGCGTACACCGACACGCAGGACCTCTTCGTCGAGCGGCAGGATCCGACGGACCCACGTCGGTACGAGTACAAAGGCTCGTTCGAGGCGGCGACGGTCATCCGCGAGACGATCAAGGTGAAGGGTCGCGCCGACCCCGACATCGTCGATGTGGTGACCACTCGGCATGGCCCGATCGTCACCTCGACGCTCAAAGGGCAGACCGCAGCGCTCGCGCTCGCATGGACCGCACTGCAGCCAGGACGGGTTCTTGACTTCGTGCTCGAGATCGCGCGCGCCCAGAGCTGGAGTGACTTCCACGCAGCGGCTGCCGATTTCGTCGGCGCCACAGTGTCCGCCTGCTATGCGGACGTCGACGGCCACATCGGCTATCAGCTCATCGGACGCCTGCCGCAGCGCCCCAGCGGCGGGACGATGCCGGTACCGGGTTGGACCGGCGAGTACGACTGGACCGGGCTGCTGCCCGCGGATGCAAATCCCTGGGCCTTTGACCCGCCGGCTGGGATCATCGAGAACTCGAACGATCGTCCGGTGTCGGACCCCGATGCCGTCGCGTACGTCGGCGAGTGGGATCCGGGATTCCGCGCGGCGCTGATCGCGCAGCGCCTCGCGGCGACGGCGAAGGCGGACATCGCTTCGACCCGCACGATCCAGACCGATTTCACATCGCTTCCCGTCGAGCGCTTCAAGGGTGCCATCGCGCAGGCCGTTACGACCGCACCCGCCGCGGTCCGGGCGCAGGACGTCGTCCGCGAGTGGAGCGGCAATCTCGCGGCCGATCTCGCTGCCCCGGCGATCTACGAGGCCTGGCTCGTGCACATGTGCGAGCGCGTCTTCAAGGACAAGCTCGGAGACCCGCTCTATCGCGAGTACGTGGCATCGGCCAGAGTCACATTCGCTCTCTATCAGCTCCTTGCCCGGCCGAACGATCCGTGGTTCGCCGATATCGGCGACGCCGGGACGCACGGCCGCGACGCGATCGCCGGTCGGGCCCTCGAAGATGCGGTGAAGGATCTCAGTGGGCGCCTGGGCAGCGATCCGACCGCATGGCGGTGGGGGGACATCCACACGATCACGTTTCCCCATCCACTGGCCATCGGTCCGCTCGCACTGCTGCTCAACATCGGTCCGTTCAATCGTCCAGGCGATGGCTACTCGGTGAACAACGAGGCCTACGCGTTGATCGATCCCTTCAAGGTGACCACCCACCCCTCGGAGCGGATGATCGTGGATCTTTCGGATCTCGACGCGTCACTTTCGGTAACGCCCGAGGGCGAATCCGGGCAACCCGGGTCCAAGTTCTGGGGCGATCAGACGAAGCTCTGGGCCGCCGGCGACTACAAGCCAATGCGGTTCTCGGCCGACCGTCTCGGCCGCCTCGAAGGGACGCTCGTCTTCCGCCCGCGATAGCCCGGGGGTCCGAGGGGGCAGCGCCCCCTCGACGGCTACCATCGCCGCGATGCCCAAGAAGAGTCGCGATCGCGCGGATTGGGAGCGCTCGACGTACGCGGAGGCGATCAAGCGCGTTCCAGAGCGCGCGAAATTCGAAACGACGTACGGCGCGCGGATCCCGCCGGTATTCGATCCGAGCGGATCCGATCCGGGACTTCCGGGCGAGCCGCCGTACACGCGTGGCGTGCAGCCCACGATGTACCGCGGGCGTGTTTGGACGATGCGCCAGTACGCCGGCTTCGGAACAGCGGAGGAGACGAACGCGCGGTACCGCTACCTCCTGCAGCACGGTCAGACCGGGCTCTCGGTCGCATTCGACCTGCCGACGCAGATGGGCTATGACGCGGACGATCCCCGCGTTGCGGGCGAAGTGGGCAAAGTTGGCGTCTCGATCAGCTCGGTCGACGATCTCGCGCGCGTCTTCGAAGGCATCCCGCTCGCCGAGGTCACCACGTCGATGACCATCAACGCGACCGCGGCGATCCTGCTCGCGATGTACGTCGCGGTGGGTAAGCAGCAAGGCGTCGCTTCCGAACGGATCGGTGGGACCACGCAGAACGACATCCTCAAGGAGTACATCGCCCGCGGGACGTACATCTTTCCGCCGCGGCCCTCGATGCGTCTTGCCACGGATCTCATCGCGTACAGTGCGGCGGAGCTCCCGCGCTGGAACCCCATCTCGATCAGCGGCTACCACATCCGCGAGGCCGGAGCCGATTCGGTTCAGGAGCTGGCCTTCACCTTCGCCGACGCCATCGCGTACGCCGACGCGGTCGTGGAGCGTGGGCTCGAGGTCGACCGGTTCGCCCCGCAGCTCTCCTTCTTCTTCGCCGCGCACAGCACGCTCCTCGAAGAGGTCGCCAAGTTCCGCGCGGCGCGCCGCGTGTGGGCCGGGATCATGCGGGATCGCTATGGCGCGCGCGCACCGGCGTCGCTCGCGCTCCGATTCCATACGCAGACCATGGGCTCGACGCTCACCGCGCAGCAGCCACAGAACAACATCGTGCGCACCGCGATCGAGGCGCTCGCGGCGGTCCTCGGCGGGACGCAGTCGCTGCATACGAACGCCTACGACGAGGCCCTCGGCCTGCCGACCGAGGAGTCGGTCCAGATCGCGCTCCGGACCCAGCAGATCATCGCCGAGGAGTCAGGCGTGACCGAGACGATCGACCCCCTCGCCGGCGCTCACGCGATCGAGTCCCTCACCGACGACATCGAGCGCCGGGTCGGTGCCGAGCTCGGGAAGATCGGCGATCTCGGCGGAGCGCTCGTGGGCATCGAGCGCGGATACCAGCAGCGCGCGATCGAGGACTCCGCCTACGAGCAGCAGCGTGCCGTGGAAAAGGGAGAGAAGCTCGTCGTCGGTGTGAACGCGTATCGCGCCGGCGAGGAACCGGATGTCCCGATCCTTCGGGTCGACGAGGGCGTCCGCACGAAGCAGGCCGAACGTCTCGCGGACCTGCGCCGCCAGCGCGATCCGACGCGAACGGCGAGGGCACGCGCCGATCTGGTCACCGCGGCGCGCGGCGACGCGAATCTGGTCCCCCGGATCCTGGCCGCGGTCGAGGCCCGCGTGACCCTCGGCGAGATCTGCGCCGACCTCCGCGAGGTCTTCGGCACCTACGACCCTCCGCGGCGGTGAAGCTCGGACCGCTCCATCACGTCGCGATCGCGGTGCCGAGCGTGTCGCAGAGCGTGCCGTTCTATCGCGATGTGCTCGGTCTGCGCGCGGGCCCGGTGCGCGACGTCCCTGACCAGCGCGTCCGGGTCGCCTTCCTCGGCGACGATCGGCAGCTGCTCGAGCTCGTGGAGCCGCTCGATCCCGACAGCGGCGTAGGGCGTTTCGTCAGCGAGCGCGGCCGGCCGACGCTGCATCACGTCTGTTATGTCGTGGACGATCTCGCGGGCACGCTCGCAGGGCTCGCGCACGAGGGGGTCGAGCTCATCGACCGCGCGCCACGCCGGGGTGCCGAGGGTGACGTGGCCTTCATCCACCCGCGTTCGTCAGGCGGCGTCCTCATCGAGCTGATCGACCGCGCCACGATCCGCGAGTCCGTACCATGAAGACAGTGCGTCCGCGCATCGCCCTGACGCTCTCTCGGCCGACTCCGCTCCACCAGGCATCGCATCAGCGCTACCGCGATGCCCTCGAGCGCGTAGGGGCGGATGTCGTCGCGCTGCATCCCGGTGACGCGATGCCCGAGGACGTCGACGCGCTCTGCTTGTCGGGCGGAGGCGACATCGAGCCTAGCCGGTACGGTGAGGAAGACATCGCCTGCTCCGACGTGGACACCGATCGCGATTCGCTCGAGCTCACGCTCGCGCGAAACGCGATCGACCGTGATCTGCCCGTGCTCGGGATCTGTCGCGGCTTCCAGATCCTGAATGTCGCGTACGGTGGGAGGCTCCTGCAGGATGTCGCCGGCCACAAGCCGGAGGAGCGCGAGGGTCTCGTCGAGCACCGGGACGTTCGCGTCGCACCGGGCTCGCGGCTCGCCGCAGCGATCGGATCCAGACCTCTCGTCGTCAACTCACGGCATCACCAGGCGGTCACGCGGGAGGGGCTCGGCCACGGCCTCGTGCCGACTGTGGTCGTCGACGATCTCGTGGAGGCGTTCGAGGCTCCGGACAAGCGGTGGGTGGTGGGCGTCCAGTGGCATCCCGAGCGGACCAGCGAGGTCTCGGCCGAGGCCCGCCGGATCTTCGAGGTCTTCGTTGGGGAGGCCGCCCGCACCACGACCTCGGCGCGGTGACGATCTCGGCCGCGCCAGAGGCGCCGGTCGAAGTCCGCCTGGCCTCGGAGAGACCGCTCAAGGTCGCGATCTTCCACGGGCGTGATCCGCGCAGCCGGGCGAGCGCTGCGCGCGCCGCGCTCGGAGCTGGCGCGGAGATCGTCGAGACCGTCGGCTCCGACGACGCGCGCTCCTTCGCCGAGCTCGCCCAAGCGCTTCGTGACGCAGGTCCGAATGTCGTGCTCGCTTCCGCCCGGTCGGCAAAAGACGCGGATGGCATCCGGGAATCGCTCGAAGCGCTGCGTTTCGGATGTGCCACTCGACAACCGCCGCCGCGGGTGATCGCGCTTGCGGAGCCGAAGCTCGCGGAGCGGATACGTACCGCGGTCCGTCCGTTCCCGTTTGACGCCTTCGTCGACGCCGCCCTCGTGATCGGGTCTCTGCGCTCGCTGCGTCAGCGCGCGGACCCGGAGGCGACCCTCCGCGACCAGCTCCTCGAGGACGCCGCGCGCTCGCTCGCGGAGTCGGCCGCATCGGACGCGCTCGTCGTAGATGTCTCCGAAGCCATGACCTCATGCGCCCTCGCGCGCGCCGACGGCACGGTCGAGGCGGTGCACGCGATGGGCATCGGCCTCGGGGTCGCCGCCGATCGTGTCGTCGCACGCGCGGGCATCGATCGCGTTCGGCGATGGCTTCCGTGGCCGATGGATACTCCGGCGCTCCTCGAGCGCGTCTTCAATCGCGCGCGCTGGCTCGGCGCGGTGCCGGCGAGCGAGGTCGCGCTCGCGATCGAGATGGCACTCGCGCGCGAGGCGATCGGACTTGCGCTGCGCGAGGCGAGCGATGCCGGACTCTCGATCGCCGCGATGCGCGCCGCGCCGAACGTCCTCGTGACCGGCCGGGCCGCGGCATTCCCGCGCGCGGCGCAGACGCTCGTCGTGGCCCTCGACGGGCTGCAGCCCACCGGCATCGTGAATCTCTGGCGGGAGCCGGACGATGGGCGCGCGGAACGCGTCGCGCTCGTCGCACCAGTTACGACGCGGCGCAGCGCCACGCTTCGCCTCGCACACGCGGCAGGACGCGAGGAACAACGCGTTGCGCGCGGGACGATCGTCGTCGCTCCGCTCCGTGGCATCGTCGAGATCAGCGGCGCCGTCCGAGGCTTTGGGGACGCCGGCGCACTCGGCATCGTCATCGACGTGCGGGGCCGCCCCATCGCGCTGCCGCACCGCGACGCCGAGCGCCTTCCGGCTCTCGGGCGATGGAATGCTGCGCTCGGCGTCTTCTCGGGGCCGCGTTAGGCGTGGGCTGGCGATACGGGAAGTGGACCGCCGATCACGATCTTCCGGTGGGCGCGAGCGAACGCGTCGCGATCGGCGAGCGCGTGAACGCGGGCGACGTCCTCGCAGCCGGGTCGGTGCTCGGGACCGCCATCCGTGTCAGAGGCGCGAAGCGTCTGGGTCTCGAGCCCGACGACGTCCTGCGCGTGCTCAGGGTCACGATCGGTGCGGAGCTCACCGCCGGGACGGTCGTCGCGCGCACGGGCCGGCGTTTCGCACGTGCGGTGAGCGCGCCGATCGACGGCCGGCTGCTGCACCTCGGCTCCGACGGCGATCTCTACTTCGCGCCGATCGTCGGGCGCTGGGTGGTCCGCGGCGCTCTCGATGGGATGGTCACGCGGTCGGATGACGCGGCGGTGACCGTCGAGGGCACCGCGTGGTGCCTCGAAGGCATCGCCGCCTACGGCCCGGACGCGATCGGCGAGCTCAGCCTCGGCGTCGACTCGCCGAAAGAAGATCTCGCGCCGATGCGACTCGATGTGCGGCTTGGGGGCCGCATCATGCTCGGCGGCGCTCGCGTCTCGGCCGAGGCGATCACGCGCGCGCACGCGTGCGGCATCTCGGGCCTGATCGCGGGCGCGGCCAATGCGTCTGGGCTGCGCGTCGTCTATGGCGAAGACGTCACCGCCCGCGGCGCGCCGGCGCGCGGGGATCGGCCCACCGTCCTGTGCGTGTTGGGCTCGGGGACGGCCACGCTGCCGCGCGAGATCTTCGACCCGTTCGGCGTGCTCGCCGGCTCGCGGGCCGCCATACACACCGCGAGTGCGCGGCTCTTCGTCTTCGCGCCGCCCGACGCGGTCGAGATCCCGCGCGTGGCGGAGACGGTCGCGCTCGCCGCCGACTACGGTTCGGTCCGTGCGTTCCCCGGTGCGTGTGAGCCCGCGGGTGAGGCGACCTTTGCGAGCGAGGTCCATGCGCCGGCGGTCCGCTGCGCGGGCGAGCTTTTTCCGCGGACCAACGTCCGGACCACGCTCGCCGAGGCCTAGGCTCGCCCGGTGGCACGGCGGAAGCGGCGGCGCGACCGACGGGAGAGCACGGCCGACGAGACGGCGAACAAAGCCCCCAAACGGGTCGCGCGTGCGGAGGAAAAGCGCAGGGCCGACTATGAGGCCCAGCAGCGGACGCTCACCAAACGCCAGCGGTTGGTCGGCGCTCTTGGCTTCATACCGCTCATCGGCGCGCTCGGGTGCAACGCGGGCGTTTCGCTCCTGTGCACGGTCCCTCGCGAATGGCTCCTCGCGATCTGGGCGGCGCTTTTCGGATCATTCCTCGGCATTACCATCCGGCTCGTCCTTGAGCGCCGCAAATATCAGCGCGGAGCGGCCAGTGGCCGCTCAGCCTGACGTCATCTCACTCGACCTCGTGAGTCATTCCTCTCTTCATACCGAGCGCCTCGGCGAGCGTCTCGGCCGGTCCGCCCGCCCGAACGATGTCTTCGCGCTCTGGGGAGAGCTCGGCGCGGGAAAGACCGTGCTTGCGCGAGGGATCGCCGCGGGCCTCGGCATCGACCCCACCGAGATCTCGAGCCCGACGTTCATCATCCAGCGCGAGCATCGCGGTGGGCGCATGTCGATGTTCCACATCGATCTCTATCGGCTCGAGGGCGCCGACCTCACGAGCACCGGCTGGGAGGAATCGCTCGAGGCGGGCGGGGTCACCGTCATCGAGTGGCCCGACCGCGCGGGCGAAGCCCTGCCGGACGATCGGGTCGACGTGCGGCTCGAGCAGATCGCGGACACCAAGCGGCGCGTGGTCGTCGCTGCCACCGGCCGACGGTCGGCGCCGATCGTCGAGGAGCTGAGAAACAGTGTTGCTGGCGCTTGACACCTCGACCGACTGGGCGTCGGTCGCGCTCTTCGACGGGCGCGACGTTCTCGCTGAAGAGACGTGGCGAGCGCAGCGTCGGCACGGCGACGAGCTCTTTCCCGCGATCGAGCGGCTCCTCGCGTCGACCCGCAGCGCGCTCTCGTCGGTGACGCGCGTCGCGGTCGCGACGGGACCGGGGTCGTTCACCGGACTCCGCGTCGCGATCGCGGCGGGGCAGGGGATCGCCCGGGGAAGCGGGGCCGCCCTTGTCGGCATCTCGACCTTGGACGTGCTCGCGTACCCGCATGCGCCATCGAAGCAACGGACGTGTCCGCTGGTGCCGGCCGGCCGCGATCAGTACTACGCCGCCTTTTATCAGGAGCGCAATCGCAAGTGGCAGCGCCGCTCGCCGTTCATCGTCGCGAGCCTGGCTGAGATCTGCCGTCAGATCGGGGCGCACACGTTGTTCGTCGGCGAGATCGACGCCGATGCGGAGGGCACGCTCCGCGATCTCCTCGGGCCGAAGGCCCTCTTCGCGTCACCCGCCTCGCGGATGCGCCGCGCCGGCTATCTCGCCGAGCTCGGATGGAGGGAGCTCGAGACGCGAGCGCAGGTGAAGATGGGCGAGATCGAGCCGCTCTACGTGCGCCAGCCATCGATCCGCGTCTCCTTCGATCAGCCGTTCGCGCCGCCGCCCGCGGACGAGCGCGCGCTCGGTCTGCCGAAGCGGAGCTAGAAGTACAGTCAGGGTCATGGTCGCGACCTTCCCCCTCGTCATCGAGGAGATGACGCTCGAAGACATCCCCGGCGTGCAAGAGGTCGAGCGGGCCTCGTTCCCGATCCCGTGGCCGGCGAACGCCTTCCGTCACGAGCTCACGGGCAACAAGAACGCGCGGTACGTCGTCGCGCGGGAGAGCGGGCGGATCGTCGGCTACGCAGGCCTCTGGCTCATGGTCGACGAGGCGCACATCACCACGTTCGCGGTCCACCCCGACCACCGCCGACGCCAGATCGGAGAGCGGATGCTGGTGCGGCTCTTTGAGATGGCCGCGGCGCTCAATGCCGAGTGGCTCACGCTCGAGGTCCGCGCATCGAACCTCGCCGCGCAGAAGCTCTACGAGAAGTACGGCTTCCGTCGAGCCGGCGTCCGTCGGCGCTATTACTCGGACAACAACGAAGACGCGCTGATCATGTGGACCGAGCGTCTTCGCGATCGGGCGGTACGCGATCGGCTCGCGAAGCTCAAGGCCGCGCTGGACCACGACGACCGTTGAGGATCCTCGCGATCGAGACGTCGTGCGATGAGACCGGCGTCGCGATCGTGGAAGACGGCCGGCGCATCCGCTCGAACGTCGTCGCGTCGCAGCTCGTGCACCAGGACACCGGTGGGATCGTTCCGGAGGTCGCTGCGCGCGAGCACCTGCGCGTCCTCGACGCGCTCACGGAGAAGGCCCTGCGCGATGCGGGAAGAGATCTCACGGAGATCGACGCTGTCGCGGCGACAGTCGGCCCTGGCCTCATTGGGTGCCTTCTCGTTGGAGCCAATTACGGCCGCGGTCTCGCGCTCGCGGCAGGCCTACCCTTCGTCGGGGTCAATCACCTCGAAGGCCACGTCTATGCCAACTGGCTCTACGAGCTTGAGGGGGGCGAGCCCCCCTCAGACCCCCCACCCGAGCCGCTCATCCCCGCGGTCGTGCTCGTGGTCTCGGGCGCGCACAGCGACCTGGTGCTGATGGAAGCGCATCGCCGTTTTCGGGCACTCGGCCGGACCATCGACGACGCGGCCGGTGAGGCGTTCGACAAGGTGGCCCGTCTCCTCGGGCTCGGCTTTCCGGGCGGGCCGATCGTCGAGCGGATCGCGAAGGAGGGAGACCCCAACGCGTTCCCGCTCCCTAAGGCCGGGCTCGCCGATCGCTATGACTTCTCGTTCAGCGGGCTCAAGACCGCGGTACTGCGGCTCGTCCGCGAGCTCGAAAAGAAAGGTACCGTGCCGATCGCGGACGTCGCGGCCTCGTTCCAGAAGGCGATCACCGAGATGCTCGCGGAGAAGACCGCCCGCGCGGCCGCCGAGCACGCCGTCGAGACCGTGCTCCTCGGGGGCGGCGTCGCCGCGAACCTGGCGCTTCGGGAAGAGATCGCGCGCCGCATCGGACATCCGCTGCGCGTGCCGCGCCCGGGGCTGTGCACGGACAACGGCGCGATGATCGGCGCTGCGGCGTTCTACGTCCTCCGCCATCGCGGGACCGAGATCCCGGTCGCGGTCCGCAGCGACATGAAGCTCGCATGACGCGGCTCGAAGAAGCCATTGAGGCGGCGCGCGTCGGCGCGACCTCTCCGCCGAACCCGATAAGCGCACGCGACGCGGTATTGCGCATCCTCGAGGCGGCATCAGCCGACGAGCGCGTCCGCGCGAACCTGAGCGACGTGCAGGCGAAGCGCGCTCTGCTGCGATTCACGGACACGAACGACGCGATCGAGTTCCGCGCGGGCGGAGGCGAGCTGCACGCCGAGGCTGCGGAGGTGCGCGGGCCGGGACCAAAGGTCGACGCGACGGGCGCGACCTGGCTCGGCCTGGTCTCGGGGACCCTGAAGCCGTGGCTCGCATTCACGCGCGGCCTGGTGGTGTGCCGCGCCGGACTCACCGAGCTGCGCTGGATGCAGCAGGTCGCGGAGCGGTTGCAGAAGGCGTACGCGGAGTGAACGCGCCGCATTAGAGTTTCGCCGATGAGCGATGCACTGCAGGCGCCTCGACCCGGACCCGACGACACGAAGAGCGCCGACGAACAGCGAAAGGTCCACCGGGCCGAGACGAAGACCCGTACGCCGGTCGAGGCGAGGCGTGAAGGGCCGACACTCGAGGTCATCAAGAGCGACGAGCGGGTGAAGGTCTTCATCCGCTCTGCGAACCAGCAGACCGGCGCGATCGGCTACACCGAGCACGGTGAGCGCCATGCGAACACGTCCGCGGATGGGGCTCGGTTCATCCTGAAGTCACTCGGTCACGATGCGCGGCGCTGCGAGGTCGCGGCGGTCGGCGCGTACCTCCACGACATGGGCAACGTCGTGACGCGCGAGAAGCACGCGCAGACCGGCGCGCTGCTCGCGAAGGACATCCTGCAGGACCTGGGCTTCCCGCTCGAGGAAGTGGCCACGATCATGGGCGCGATCGCCAACCACGAGGAGGACGAGGGCGGCCTGCCGGTGAGCGCGGTCTCCGCGGCCGTGATCATCGCGGACAAGAGCGACGTGCATCGCAGCCGCGTCCGGAATCCGAAGTCGACCTCGTTCGACATCCACGACCGCGTGAACTACGCGGTCACGGCCTCCGAGATCAAGGTCAGCCGGAAGGAAAAGCTCATCACCCTCGAGCTCGCCGTCGACACCGAGGTGTCGCCGATCATGGAGTACTTCGAGATCTTCCTGCCGCGCATGATGCTCTCCCGCCGTGCGGCCGAGTTCCTCCACTGCAATTTCGCGCTCGTCATCAACAACACGCGTCTGCTCTAGACGGGCGTCTTCCCCTAAACTTCTTGTCCTCACATCGGGGAGGACACATGCCGTCCACACGTGCCCGCCGGCCTTCGCGCGTGCGCAATGCGATCGCCGCTGGTGGCGTAGTCCTCCGTGAGCGCGATGGCAAGCGCGAGGTCGTGCTCACCGGCCGCCACTCCGACGGCACGTGGGTCTTTCCGAAGGGGACCCCGGACAAAGGTGAGGAGATCGAGGAGACGGCCGTGCGCGAGGTGCAGGAGGAGACCGGACTCAATGTTCGGATCGTTCGTCCCATCGGCACCACCGACTATTGGTTCGCGGCGCCCGGCGAGCGCGTCCATAAGTTCGTGCACTTCTTCCTGATGGAGCCGACCGGCGGCGATGTGTCCGAGCACGACCATGAGTACGACGAGGTTCGGTGGGTCGCCGAAGACGAGGCGCGGCGCCTGCTCTCCTTCGATACCTACCGCGACATCCTCGAGCGGGCGCTCGCCGCGGCGGAAGCCGCGTGATGGCCACCGAGGCACCGACCCTTCGGCGCACCCCGCTCTACGAGAGGCACGTCGCGCTGGGAGCGAAGATGGTGCCGTTCGCTGGATACGAGATGCCGATCCAATACGAAGGAATCGTTGCGGAACATCGCGCTGTGCGCTCTCACGCGGGACTGTTCGACCTCTCGCACATGGGCGAATTCATCTTTCAGGGCCGCGGAGCAAAGGCCCTCGTCGATCGACTGGTCTCGAGCGACATCGCCGGCCTCGAAGCTGGGCAGGCGCGGTACGGACTTCTGACGAACGAAGGCGGCACGATCGTCGACGACGTGATCGTCTATCGGACCGGTGACTCGGAGTACCTGATGGTCGTCAACGCGGCGAACATCGAGAAGGACCGCCGTCACGTCCTCCGCTATCTCGGAGCTGACGTCGCGTTCGACGATCGGTCGCTTGCCACCGCGCTCGTCGCGATCCAAGGTCCGCGCGCCGCAACGATCCTCGAGTCGGCGACGACGACCAGCGTGCGAGAGCTTCCGGCGTTCGGCGTCGTCGGCTCGGAGGTGCTCGGGAAAGGCGCGACGGTCGCGCGGACCGGATATACCGGCGAAGACGGGTTCGAGATCTTCGTCGCGAACGATGCCGCGGACCGGATCTGGGAGGGCCTCCTCGAGCGAGGGGCTTCGCTCGGGATCAAGCCCATCGGTCTCGGTGCGCGTGACACGCTCCGGCTCGAGGCGCGCTTCTCGCTTTACGGCAACGACATCGACGAGACGACGAATCCGATCGAGGCCGGGCTCGGCTGGACGTGCAAGCTCGACAAGGCGTTCATCGGCCGTGATGCGATCGCCGCCATCAAGGCTGAAGGACCGAAGCGCCGGATCGTCGGTCTGGTGATCGACGGCGGCGTGGCACGGCACGGACATGAGGTCGTCTCTGCGGGCGAGGTCGTCGGGCACGTCACCAGCGGGACCTTCGGGCCGACGGTGCAAAAGAACATCGCTCTGGCCTACGTTCCGACGCGACTTTCGAAGGTTGGGACTGCGGTCGCGGTGCGAATCCGCGGCAAGGACGTTCCCGCTACGGTAGTCAAAACACCATTTTTCCGGAGGGCCGAGTGAGCAGCGTGCCCGACGACCTGCGCTACTCAAAGGAGCACGAGTGGGTGCGTGCCGATGGCGATGTGGCCACGATCGGCATTACTCACTTCGCGCAGGAGCAGCTGGGCGATGTCGTGTTCGTCGAGCTTCCGGAGAAAGGGACGGCGGTCCGTCAGTTCTCGAGCCTGGGCGTCGTCGAGTCGGTCAAGGCGGCTTCGGACATCTACGCACCGGTTTCCGGCGAGATCCTCGAACGAAACGTGAAAGTGATCGAGAAGCCCGAGCTGGTGAACACCGAGCCCTATGGCGATGGCTGGATGATCAAGGTGCGGCTCGCCAACGAGGGCGAGCTGGCGCAGCTCCTGTCGCCGCAGGATTACCGCTCGCACATCGGAGAGACGGCCGGCGCCGGAGGCGACTAGCTCTGAACCAGAATCCCTATTCGCCACACACCGATGAGGATCGAGCGGCCATGCTCGAGCGCATCGGCGTGCGGAGCGTCGACGAGCTGCTGACGGCGATCCCTCAGGACGCGAGGCGACCGAAGCTCGGTCTCGCACCTGGCATGTCGGAGATGGAGGTCCAGGCGCACCTCGAGCGTCTGGCGGCGATGAACCGCACCGCCACCTCAGGTCCGTTCTTCATCGGCGGACCGATCCAGCGCCGCTACATCCCGGCCGCGGTGCCGGTCCTCGCGCTGCGCGGCGAATTCCTGACCGCGTACACGCCGTACCAGCCGGAGGTAAGCCAGGGGACGCTGCAGGCCGGGTTCGAGTACCAGTCGCTCATGGCCGAGCTGCTCGCGATGGATGTCGTCAACTCGTCGATGTACGACGGCGCGTCGGCGATGGCCGAGGCCGCGCTCATGGCGGTGCGCCTCACCGGCCGAAAGAAGGTCGTGGTCTCGTCCGACGTGGACTTCGTCTTCCGCCGAACGCTGCGCACGTACGCGCGCGGAGCGGAGCTCGACATCCACGACGTACCGACGGCGCACCTCGTCGCCACGGCGGAGGGCGCGGCGTGTCTGATCGTCCAGCACCCCGACGCGTTCGGGACGCTCGTCGACGTCAAGTCGATCGGCGAGGCGGCGCACGCCGCGGGCGGGCTCCTGATCCAGGTCACCGAGCCGCACGCGCTCGCGCTGCTCGAGCCGCCCGGCGCGCTTGGCGCGGATATCGCGGTGGGCGAAGGCCAGCCGCTCGGCATTCCAATGTCGTACGGCGGACCGCACCTGGGGATCTTCGCGTGCCGAATGGCGCTGGTCCGGCAGATGCCCGGCCGCATCGCGGGGCAGACCGTCGACGCCGACGGGATCCGTGGCTTCGTCAACACGCTGCAGACCCGCGAGCAGCACATCCGGCGCGAGAAGGCGACCAGCAACATCTGCACGAACGAAGCGCTCGCGGCCATCCACGCCGCCATATACCTTTCGCTCCTCGGACCGCAAGGTCTCCGCGCCGCCGCGCAGGCCGGTGTGCGGCACGCGCACGCGCTTGCCAAGCGCCTCGGGGCCATCCCAGGCTGCCAGGTCGCGAACGACGGAGCGTTCTTCGATCGGTTCACCCTGCGGACCGAGATGGGTGGCTGGGCGCTGCGGCTGGCACTGCTCGAACGGAGCATCCAGGTCGAGGCGACCGCCTCGCATTATGTTGACGGGAAGCGGCGCGGACGCGACGACGTGATCCTCCAGTGCACCGAGCTGACCAACGACAGCGACATGGACGCGCTCGTCGACGCCGTCAGCGAGATCACCGGCTCGCGACAGGCGGTCGCCGCCCGATGACCACTCTCCGCCGTCAGCCGATCCCCGACGTCGGCGCGTCGCAGACGAAGGCGCTCGAGCCGCTGCTGTTCGAGCTGGCGCGGCCGGGCCGCGCGGGACGGCACGTACGCGACGAGGGCACCGCCGATATCCCGACGCAGTTCCGTCGTACGGCGCCGCTCGAGCTCCCCGAGCTGACCGAGCCGCAGGTCGTCCGCCACTACACGCACCTCGCGCAGCTCAACTACGCGGTGGACACTGGGATGTATCCGCTCGGGTCGTGCACGATGAAATACAACCCCAAGATCAACGACCGCACTGCCTCGCTCTTCGCCGACCTCCATCCGCGCCAGTCGTACCAGACCACGCAGGGCGTGCTCGCGCTCGCCTACGAGCTCGAGCAGATGCTCGCGAAGATCACCGGAATGGACTTCGTCACCCTGCAACCGGCTGCCGGCGCGCAGTCCGAGTTAACTGCGCTCCTCATGTTCAAGGCCTATCACGCCAAGCGTGGCGAGGCCGCCCAGCGGCGCCGCGTCATCGTCCCTGATTCAGCGCACGGCACCAACCCCGCCTCCGCGGCGATGTGCGGCTATCAGGTGACGACCGTGCGCTCCGACGCACGCGGGAACGTCGATCTCGAGGCCCTGAAGGGGACGCTCGGTCCCGACGTCGCGGGCTTCATGCTCACCAACCCGAACACGCTCGGTCTGTTCGAGGAGCGGGTGCGCGAGGTCTGCGCGGCGGTGCACGACGCGGGCGGCCTCGTCTACGGCGATGGCGCGAACATGAACGCGCTTCTCGGGGTCGCGCGTCCCGGCGATCTCGGCTTCGACTGCGTTCACATCAACGTGCACAAGACCTTTTCGACACCGCACGGCGCCGGCGGACCCGGCGCCGGGCCACTCTGCGTGAAGGCGCTGCTGCGGCCCTTTCTTCCCAAGCCGTGGATCGTTCGCGAGGCCGACGGCACGTACCACTACGACACCGCGCGCGAAGATCGCGACCCCGAACCCGTCGGCGACTCGATCGGATCCATCAAGCAGCGTCTGGGGAACTTCGGCGTGCTCGTTCGCGCTTACACCTATATGAAGACGCTCGGCGAGGACGGCCTGGCGGAGACGGGACGCGATGCGGTGCTGGCCGCGAACTATCTACTCGCGCTCGTGCGCGACCGCTACGACGTCGCGTACGACCGGACCCCGATGCACGAGTTCGTTCTCTCCGCGGCGAAGCAAAAAAAGCAAGGTGCGAGCGCGCTCGACATCGCCAAGGCGCTGCTCGACGAAGGCTTCCACTCGCCGACCGTTTACTTCCCGCTGATCGTCCCGGAGGCGCTCATGGTCGAGCCGACGGAGACCGAGCCGAAAGAGACGCTCGACGCGTTTGCGGCGGCGCTGGTCCGTATCGCGGACCAGGTGGCACGCGATCCGGCCGCGGTGCGCGACGCGCCGAAGAACACACCGCTCCGGCACCTCGACGAAGTCGGCGCGGCGCGCCGTCCGGTGCTCAGGTGGCAGCGGCCGACGTAGCGACCGTCCGTGTTCCGATCGTCTGGCCGCACCGCGCGGTGGTGCGACGAGGTGCGCTCGACCTGCACGCGGAGCCGCGAGCCGATAGCGAGCTCGTCGATCAAGCGCACTGGGGCGAACACGTCCGAGTCCTTGGAGCGAGCGACGAGTGGCGATATGTACAGGGCGAGGACCTTTACTTCGGATGGTGTCCTCGCGCCGACCTGTACCAGTTCACCAAGTACGGGCGCAACGCTGTGGTCATCGTCACAGCGGCGCCCGTCCGTGAGCGGCCGGCCCCCGCGGCGCCGGTCTTGGCGGAGCTTCCCTGCGGCGCCCTCATCCCCGAAACGCGTCTTTCCCCTCCGACGGGTGGCCTGGGGCCGCCCGCGCCGCCGCACCAGGGCGGCTGGCTGGAAGTAGGGCTCGTTGGCGATCGCGGAGAGCGCACTGGCTTCGTCTCGGGCGAGCATGTCGCGGCCCTCGTCGATCTCCCGCACCGCTACCCGACACGCGAAGACCTTCTCGCGACGGCTGAGGCGTTCCTCGGGGTGCCCTATCTGTGGGGTGGGACGACCCTCAAAGGGATGGACTGCTCGGGATTCGTACAGCAGGTGTACCGTTTGAACGGCGTGGGGCTGCCGCGGGACGCCGACCAACAGTCGATGCTCGGCAGGCTGGTGGAGGAGGCGAGGCTGGGCGACCTCTTCTTCTTCGGCGGCGAGTCGGTCACCCATGTCGCGCTCGCGACGAGTGCGACCGAATTCCTCCACGCGCCGATGAAGGGTGGCATCGTCGAGCGCGGTCAGCTTGGTAGCGATCGCAGGCTTCGGGCGACCCGCCGCTACCTGCCCGAGGTATCCGAGGTGCGGGCCATATGAAACGCGAGCGCGGCGCACAGTCACGCCCGAACGTCCCGAGCGGGGACGCCCGGAGCGACCGCGAGCTCGTATACGCGGCGCGCGACGGCGACACGCTCGCATTCGACGCGCTCTTCTATCGGTATCGGGACGGGATCTTCCGGCTTGGCCTCGCGATCACCAAAGACCCTTCAGCCGCGGAAGAGATCGCCGTCGATACGTTCGCCCGCGCGCACCGGGCGCTCGCTCGACTCGAACCAGACGATTCGCTGCGGCCGTGGCTCTATCGCGTTGCGGTGAATCTTTCGTACAACCGCCGGCCGCGGAAGAACGTCGTGCTCTCCTCGCTCGACGACGTCGTCGACGAGACAATCGCCAACGAGGACGGCTCGCCCTCCACCCTCGCCGAGCTCGCCGAGCTCCGCCGCCTGGTGCTGCAATCCGTGGACGCGCTCGGTCCCAAGCACCGGATCGTCGTCGTCCTGCATTACCTGAACGGCCTGAACCTCGCCGAGATCGCGGAGGTCGTGGATTGCCCGATCGGCACGGTGAAGTCGCGGCTGCATTACGCGCTACGGAGGCTCCGAACGCATCTTGCGGCACATCCCGAGCTCGGCATCGAACCTCCGCGCCGCGCCATCTCTACAGGTATGAGGGCGATAACGCCGATCACGGCACCGATCCCCGGCGAGGTCGAATGAGAGTGTTCACACAGGGCTGCCCCGACGCGCGGGTCTCGTACGCGAGCGCGATCGGCGAGATGACGATCCGCGAGCGTCTCGACCACGAGGCCCACGCCGCGACCTGCGTTGAGTGCGCCGACGCGCTCCGCGAGGCGCGGCTTGTCGACAGGGCCCTTCGCCTCGCGTTCGCCCCCCTCGCGGAGCGACGGGCGATCCTCGCTCCAGGACGCGTCCGTATGGCACTCGGCCCAACCGCCGCCCGGAGCCGTGCGGGCTGGCTGCGGGCCCCAGCCTTCTTTGCGCGTCTGGCGGAGGTCTCGGTCGCCGTTGGTGTCGCGCTCTTCGCGATCACAGGGACGGTCGAGGAGCCGCGCGCCGTCGATCCGGTGCCACATTCGGTGATCCACGACTACTTCCGCTCGCTTCCGCCGCGCGACGACATCAACTATTTCCGTTGGCTGCGCCTGCAGCCTGCGCCCGCCGCCGAGCGCGCCGATGCCGTGCGGCTTCCGGTCGGCGGCCGCTTCGATGTCGAGCCCGACGAGATCGTTACCCGGTCGACCTCGACGCCGCGCTGATCTGACCACTCGCGCGGCGCTCTTCTGCGCTCTCGCGCTCGTCCTCCTGCCGGCGTGCGCGGCGCCCGCGCCGCCTCCGCGCCGCGACCTCGTCGTCGGTCTGGTTGGCGAGCCCCGCGGGGTATTCGACGACGACCCATCGGCGCGTTTCCTCGCCGGCGCGGTCACCGAGACGCTCGTGCGCCGCGACGACCACGACGAGCTTGTGCCTCGTCTGGCCGAGTCCGTCCCGACGTATGAGAACGGCGGTCTGCGCTTGGTCACCGACGAACCGACCGCTCCAGACGGCCGGCTCGTCGCGTCGTTCCATCTGCGCGACGCGACATGGCAGGACGGCGAACCGATCAGTGCGTCCGACGTTCGTTTCGCGTGGGAACAGGATGCGAACGCGCCCGCCGGAACACTCGAACGATGGAATGCCGATCGGATCGATCGTGTCGACGTCCTCGGACCCCGTGATCTGCGAGTCCTCTACAAGAACGGCGAACGCTGGGACGACTACGCGCTCGCCCCACGCATCCTTCCGCGTCATCGCCTGTCGGGTGCCAGCTCCGCGCAGCTCGTCGCCTTCGCGCGCGAGCCTGTGCACGCGGGCCCATTCGAGATCGCCGCGTGGCTCCCCGGGATCGTGACACTCTCGGCGTTCAAGGACTACGTGCTCGGGCCGCCCGGCCTCGGCCGGATCGAGGTGCATTTCTTCGCCAGCCGGACCGCGGCACTCGATGCGTTGCTCCGAGGCGAGATCGACATGACCCCGTCGCCGGTCCTCGAGGCCGATCTCGCACGGACCCTCGATCGGTTCGCCGACGGCACGCGGCTGCAGGCGTACTACAAACCCGCCGAGGCGCTCGACGTCCTGCGTTTTGGTCCCGATCCGAAACGGTTCGGTGATCCTGCCGTCCGCCAGGCGATCGAGCTCGCGGTCGATCGACAGTCGATCGTCGACGATGTGTTCGTCGGTCGGGCACGGGTCGCGCACTCGTTCCTGCTCGCGCCACTGTGGGCCGCGGACGAGGCCGTCGCACCGACGGTCGCGCCCGACCGAGAGCGAGCGCGCGCCTTACTGGCGCAAGCGGGCTTTGTGAAGGGTCAGTTCGGCATCCAGGAGCGGGCGGGGGACCGGCTCACCACGACCCTCTTTGTCGCAGCGGGTTCCGCCTCGCGATCCGAGGTCGCGCGGCGAGTCGCCGGCGATCTGGCCGCGATCGGCGTCGCGGCCGACGTCCGCGAGCGGTCGACGGAGAGCCTCGCGGCCGATCTTGCCGCAGGGCATTTTGATCTCGCCCTTGTCTGGGCGGACGCATCGGACCCTCGCGAAGCGGCCGAGCAATGGGCCGGTCTCGTCGAGCCGTGGTTCGACGTCCTCGCCGACGCGGCCGTCCGCGCTTCCGACCGTAACGAGAAGCGAGCGCTCTATGGCGAGATGCAAAGGATGTGGGCCATCGACCTGCCGGCCCTGCCGCTGTACCAGGAGCTCCACGTAGACGTCGCGCCCCAAGCGCTCGCCGAGGTGCGGCCGACCGCGGGGTCCGAGCCGCTCTCGTGGAACGCCTGGGGATGGAGTTTCGCCTCGCGCTGAACCGCGTCGGGATGACGACGGTACTGACAATGGCTCAGAATTCGCGCAAATCCCAATTTCAGCAAGGAGAGGGAGGCGGATCTTGACCTCACGACGTAGTGGCATCTGGCCGCTTCTGGCTCTGTTCACGCTGGTGGGCCTCGTGGTCAGCGCCTGCACGCAGCAGGGCGGCGGCCCGACCACCGGTGGCGGAGCGGATGCGGACCCCAACGGCGAGCTCATCACCAACATGGGAAGCGAGCCTGACACCATCGACCCGCAGGTCGAATCGTTCGTCAGCGAGATCGGCGTGACGATGAAGGTCTTCGAGGCGCTCATGACGCCGGACATCAAGAGCGGCAAGGCGGTCCCGGCCGCGGCCAAGGACCAGCCGAAGATCTCGAGCGACGGGAAGACCTACACCTACACCCTCCGCGACGGCCTCAAGTACTCCGACGGCCAGCCGGTCACGAGCAAGAACTTCAAGTACGGATGGCAGCGTCTCTGCGACCCGGCGACCGCCGGTGACTACGCCTTTACCGGCTACATCGTGGTGGGCTGCGAAGCCTGGAACACGATGGACCCGAAGAAAGACGATCCGGCGAAGCTCGCCGCGGCCAAGACGACGTTCCTCAACTCGATCGAGACCCCTGACGACAAGACGATCACCTTCCACCTCACCGACGCGGCCCCCTATTTCAACTCGATCGCTTCCACGTGGGTCGGCCTTCCGACACGCGAGGACATGGTCACCAAGGGCGGCGACAAGTGGACTGAGCCGGCCACGTTCATCGGCAACGGCCCGTTCGCCCTCAGCGAGTGGAAGCACAACGAGAAGATGACCTTCACGCGCAACTCGAATTTCAAGACGGCCGATGGCAAGACGCCGAAGGTCGCGAAGATCACGCAGGTCATGATCAATGAAGGCGCTGTCGCCTTCGCGGCGTATCGGAACAACGAGCTCGATGTTTACGGCGTCGCGGCGGAGGACCTCCGCTCGATCCAGAGCGACGCCGACCTGAGCAAGCAGGTCGTCGACGGCCCGCAAGGCTGTAGCTTCTACATCGGCTTCAACGTGAAGAAGGCGCCGTTCGACGACAAGAACGTCCGGGTCGCCTTCTCGAAGTCGTTCGACCGCGACGCCTACATCAACGACGTCCAGAAGATCGGCAAGCCCTCGACGAGCTTCATCTCGGAAGGCCTCCCTGGCTTCGACGGGAGCGACACCTTCCAGAAGTTCGACGTGACCGCGGCGAAGGCCGCGCTCGGGCAGGCGAGCTCCGCGGCGCAGGCCGCGCTCAGCAGCATCAAGATCACGTACTCGGCCTCGACGCGCGCGACCACGCGTCTCCAGTGGTTCCAGGACCAGTGGAAGAAGAACCTGAACGTCAACATCACCCTGGATCCGGTGGACTCCACGACATACACCGCACTCGTGAAGAAGCCCGAGACGACGCCGCAGGCCTTCTACCTCGGTTGGTGCCCGGACTACTACGACCAGCAGGACTGGCTCTCGACGGTGTTCAAGTCGAACTCCTCCGTCACGCACGTCGGTTGGAAGAACGACCAGTTCGACAAGCTGGTGACCGACGCGGACAAGGAGCCCGACACCAAGAAGCGTGATGACCTGTACAAGCAGGCTTCGCAGATCCTGTCCCAGGACGCTCCGGTGGCGTTCATCTACTACGGGACCACCAAGATCCTGCTGAAGCCGTGGGTCAAGAACTTCTACATCACCGCACTCGGGTTCGAGGAAGCGAACTTCACCGACGTCTACGTGACGAAGAAGAGCTAACGCACCGATCGGTCGACGAAAAAGGGGCCGGCGAGAGCCGGCCCCTTCTGTTTGCTACGACGCGTTTTGAACGAATCTGGCTATACACTCGGTACTCAGACCAGTGCTCAGGTACGTCATCCGCCGGCTCCTGTTGATCATCCCGACGATGTTCTTCGTCGCTCTGATCACCTTCACACTCGCGCACGCGGCTCCGGGTAGCCCGTTCGACAAGAACGCCAACCGCACGCTTCCACAGGAGACGATCGACCGCCTCAACCGCTATTACGGCATCGACCAGCCCATCCCCATTCAGTTCGTCGACTACCTCGGTAACCTGATCCGCGGCGATCTCGGGCTCAGCCTCACGCGGCAGCGACCCGTCGCCGACATCATCGGCCAGGGGATCGGCACGACGGCGCAGCTCGGGATCGGGGCGCTGGTCATCGCGCTCTCCTTCTCGATACCGCTCGGGATCATCAGCGCGCTCAAACAGAACACGCCGATCGATTATTTGAGCCTGCTCATCGCGACGATCGGCACGACCATTCCCGGTTTCGTGACCGCAATCTTCCTCATCTACATCTTCGGCGTCTCGCTGCACCTGCTGCCGTTCGTCGGTTGGGGCTCGTGGCAGCACATGGTCATGCCGATGTTCGTCCTTGCGCTGGGTCCAGGCGCCTTCCTCACTCAGATCACGCGGGCGAGCATGCTCGAGGCGATCCGCCAGGACTACGTCCGTACCGCGCGCAGCAAGGGCCTGCGGGAGCGCGCGGTCATCGTCGGTCACGCCCTCAAGAACGCGCTCATCCCCGTCGCGACGATCGTCGGTCCAGCTACGGCGGGACTCATCACGGGCTCGTTCATCATCGAGTCGCTCTTCAACGTTCCCGGGATGGGCCGGCTCTACATCATCAGCATCAACGCGCGTGACTACCCGATGATCATGTCGACGACGCTGCTGTACGCCTTCATCATCATGATCGCCAACATCACCGTCGATATCGTCTACGGCGTGCTCGATCCTCGGATCAAGGTGGCCTGATGGCGACCGCGGTCACGACCCAGCAGCGCCGCGCCGCGGAGCTCACCGTCATCGCACGTCAGCAACGCTCGCTCTGGCGCGATGCTCTGCACCGGTTGCTCCGCAACCGCGCGGCGATCGTCGGCATGGTGGTGATCGCGTTCTTCGCCTTCGTGGCGATCTTCGCTTCGGTGCTCGCGCCGTACGACCCGAACGGCCTCAACGGAGGCGTCAAGAACCAGCTCCTGGAGCCGATCTGGACGAAGCCCTTCGGGGGCCAGTACACGAATCCGGCGTTCCTCCTCGGCACCGATGAGCTGAGCCGCGACATCCTCTCGCGCCTGATGTACGGCGCGCGCGTGAGCATGATCGTCGGCGTCGTGCCGGTGAGCGTGATCTTTGTGATCGGCGCGACCATCGGGATGGTCTCGGGCTACCTCGGCGGATGGGTCGACAACCTCCTGATGCGCGTCACCGACGTCGTCTACGCGTTCCCGGACCTGCTCTTCGTCATCATCATCGTCGCGACACTGCGGAACACCGACCTCGGAAATCTGATGGACGGCCTCGTGCTGATCTTCGTCGCCCTCGCGGTCGTGAACTGGGTCGGCCTCGCGCGGCTCATCCGGGGCCAGGTCATGTCGCTCAAGCACCGCGAGTTCATCGAGGCGGCGCGCTGCATCGGCGTCCCACCGACTCGGATCATGCTGAAGCATCTCTTCCCGAACGTCCTCGCGCCGGTGATCGTCTCGCTCGCCTTCGCGATCCCGGGCGCGATGCTCACCGAAGCGACGTTGTCCTTTCTCGGCATCGGCGTGCGGCCGCCCACCTCCACCTGGGGCTTCGAGATCAACGAGGGCTTCGTCGTCTTCTCGACGACTCCGTGGCCGGTGCTGCTGCCGGCGCTCTGCATCTCGGCCATCTTGCTGTCCTGCACCTTTGTCGGCAACGGGCTGCGGGACGCGCTCGACCCGCGGTCCAAGATCTAGTTGCTAGACTCCGCGGAACTTCGGGGGAGGGGCGAGGGGAGACCGTGGCGCAGCAGCTCCTAGAGGTCAACGACCTCCACACCCAGTTCTTCACCCGCGACGGCGTGGTGCACGCGGTCGACGGAGTGTCGTTCGAGCTCGCCGCAGGCGAGACGCTCGGGATCGTCGGCGAATCCGGTTGCGGTAAGTCCGTCACCGCCCTCTCGCTGATGCGCCTCATCCCCCAGCCGCCGGGCCGCATTACGCAGGGCTCGATCGTCTTCGACGGACAGGACGTTCTGAAGATGGACGACGACGACGTCCGCTCGATCCGCGGCAACAACATCGCGATGATCTTCCAGGACCCGATGACGAGCCTGAACCCGGTGCTCACCATCAGTCGTCAGATCTCCGAAGCGCTCGAGCTGCACCTGAAGATGGACAAGAGCGAAGCGCGAAAGCGCACTACTGAGCTCCTCGACCTCGTCGGCATCGCCAGCGCCAAGAAACGCCTCGACGACTACCCGCACCAATTCTCAGGCGGGATGCGGCAGCGCGTGATGATCGCGATGGCCCTCTCGTGCAACCCGAAGCTCATCCTCGCCGACGAGCCGACGACCGCGCTTGATGTGACGATCCAGGCGCAGATCCTCGACCTGCTCAAGACTCTGGCGCGCGAGTTCCGGACCGCGTTCATCCTCATCACGCACGACCTCGGCGTCGTCGCCGGGATGACGCAGCGCATCCACGTCATGTACGCCGGGAAGATCGTCGAGAAGGCAGATACGACGGAGCTCTTCGCCAACCCCAAGATGCCATACACATGGGGTCTGCTCCGTTCGATCCCGCGCCTCGACGAGCACCGCAAGGCGAAGCTCGTGCCGATCGAGGGGCTCCCGCCCGACCTCATCGCGCCTCCGCCGGGATGCCGCTTCGAGCCGCGGTGCCAGTACCGCCACGACGTCTGCAAGGAGAAGGAGCCCGAGCTCACGCACATCCCGAACGCGAAGTCCGATCACGAGGCGCGTTGCTGGGGCACGCAGCAGGGTGGCTGGCTCGTGGACACCGACTGGAGACGCGAGATCGGGGACACGCGACTGCTCGAGGAGATCAAAAAGGAAGTCGCCGATCTACCGCCCGAGACCAAGAAGGATGGCGAGGAGCCGCCAATCGTGCCGCCCCCGCCGGTTCACTAAAGAGGTGGAGCGATGGCCGTAACGACACCGCCCCCGCCGGGCGAGGAATGGACGAGAACGCGCAGCACCGCGACCGTGGGCAGCGGCAAGAACCTGCTCGACGTGAAGGCGCTCAAGATGCACTTCCCGCTGACACAGGGGATCATCTTCCAGCGCCAGGTCGGCGCGGTCCGCGCCGTCGACGGCGTCGACTTCTTCGTCGAGAAGGGCGAGACCCTTGGGCTTGTCGGCGAGTCCGGCTGCGGAAAGTCGACGACCGGTCGCGCGATCCTTCAGCTCTACAAGCCGACCGCCGGCGAGGTCCGTTTCGACGGCACCGAGCTGACGAAGCTCGGCGGCGAGCAGATGCGCAAGATGCGCCGCCGCATGCAGATGATCTTCCAGGACCCGTACGCGTCGCTCAACCCGCGGATGACCGTCGGCAACATCATCGGCGAGCCGCTCGAGGTGCACAGCCTCGCGCGCGGCCGTGAGAAGACCGAGCGTGTGCAGGAGCTGCTGCGCGTGGTGGGGCTCAACCCGTACTTCACGAACCGCTACCCGCACGAGTTCTCGGGCGGCCAGCGCCAGCGCATCGGCATCGCGCGCGCGCTGGCGGTCGAGCCGGAGTTCATCGTCTGCGACGAGCCGATCTCGGCGCTCGACGTCTCCATCCAGGCGCAGGTCATCAACCTTCTCGAGGAGCTGCAGGACCGCTTCAAGCTCACGTACCTTTTCATCGCGCACGACCTCTCGGTGGTCCGGCACATCAGCGACCGCGTCGCGGTGATGTATCTCGGCAAGATCGTCGAGCTCGCGGACCGCGTCGACCTGTACGAGCGGCCGCTCCACCCCTATAGCCAGGCACTGCTCTCGGCCGTGCCGATCCCAGATCCCGCGGTCGAATCGAAGCGCAAGCGGATCATCCTGACCGGTGACGTGCCTTCACCGGTGAACCCTCCGTCGGGGTGCCGCTTCCACACTCGTTGCTGGAAAGCGCAGCAAATCTGCTCCGAGGTGGACCCGGAGTTCATCGAGCACGAGCCGCGTCACTGGGCGGCCTGCCACTTCCCTGGTGCGTAACCAGCCGCTTCTCGCGCGGTCAGGGGAAGGCGAACGGCACTCGATGCCCGGGCTCGAGATTGAGTTCGAGATCCCCGGCGACGCCACCGGCGGCGCCTTCGCGATCCTCGAGTTCACGCTTGGGCCGCGCCGGCTCGTGCCGCCCCACACTCACGTGGAGGAAGACGAGCTGTCCTATGTCCTCGAGGGCGAGGTCGGCTTCCGCGTGGGGGACACGGTCACCATCGCGCGTCCCGGCACTTACGTGCAGAAGCCGCGAGGCATCCAGCACACGTTCTGGAACGGAACGGACCACCCGGTTCGCGTGATGGAGGTGCTGCTTCCGGGCAGCGCGGCGGAAGGGTTCCGGGGCGTCTCCGTCCCCGGTCGTATCCCGAACGTCCACAGCGACGAGTGGATCCAGGAGCTCGTCGACCAATACGGCGTGACGCTCATCGGCAGGTAGGTCCTCAAGACCAGACGTACCCGGCGATGAATAAGGCAAGCACGCTTGATCGTCCGAACGCGCCTGCCCGTACGTCGGTATAGCAAGGCGGGGCGGCCGCGCGTTGGGGCCGGACCTGCCTAGACTCGCGGGGTTTCTCGCTCAGGAAAGGAGCAGAACAGGGGCATGCAGCACCGCACCATCACCGCGCTGCCTGTCGTGGGTGCGATCGCGATCCTCATCGCCACCGCATGCACGACGGGCGGGCAAACAACGGCGAGCCCAACCGCGGCCGCTTCGGAGCAACCGCAGAAGGGCGGACGGATCATCGAGGGAACGATCTCCGACATCGCGACGATGCAACCGATCCTCGTCAATGACACCGCGTCCGGCCGCATCACGGACCTCATCTACGAGAACCTCCTGATCCAGGATCCGCAGAATGGTGAGACCAAGCCGCGCGTCGCGACGTTCTCCCAGTCGACCGACGGCCTCACCTACACCTATGAGATCAACGCGAAGGCAAACTGGTCGGACGGCAAGCCGATCATCGCCGACGACGTGCTCACCGCCCTCGAGGGGTACGGCAAAAGCAAGAAAACGGTCCGCAAGTCGAACTTCCAGGACGTGGTCGGCTTCAAGGACTACTCCGATGGAAAGGCGACGACGATCCCTGGCTTCAAAGCCGATAGCTCGAACCCGAAGAAGTTCTCGATCACGTTGACCAAGGTGAGCTGCCCGGCGATCAACGACCTCAACATCAAACCGCTCCCGACGCAGATATTCGGAAAGTACGTGCAGGACTCGTCGAAGGACGAGATCGACAGCGCGCCAGAGAACACCCAACCGACCGTGTTCAGCGGCCAGTTCAAGTTCGTCGAGTGGCGCAAAGGCGACCAGGTCATCCTCAGCAAGAACGACACGTACTGGCAGGGCGCGCCGAACGTCGACCAGTACATCTACAAGGTGCTTGCGAACCAGACGGCCGTCGCCAACGCGCTCAAGACCGGTGAAATCACCTTCTACGTCGGTCTACAGGCGAAGGACCTCGCCGATATGCAGACGGTCGACTCGGTGCAGATCCAGAAGTACCCAGCGCTCGGCTACACCTTCATCGGCTGGAATACCGCGAGCCCGACGGCGGTGGGCCTCGGCGATAAGCGCGTCCGCCAGGCGCTCGCGTTCGGCATCGACATGGACCAGGTGATCAAGGCCGTCGTCTTCGGTGAGGCGACCAAGAACCTGGCGCACCACGTGAAGGTCCAGTGGGCATATCCCACGAGCAACCTGAACCAGTACACCTACGACAAGAACAAGGCGCTGCAGCTCCTGAAGGACGCGGGCTGGACGCCCGGCGCGGACGGCATTCTGCAGAACGCCCAGGGGAAGAAGTTCAACCTCACGATCTCCACGAACTCCGGGAACACCGAGCGCGAGACCCTCGCGCAGGTCGCTGCCGAGCAGTACAAGGCCCTCGGCATCAACGCCAAGGCGGCGCCGGAAGCGTTCCAAGGTCTCGTCACGAAGCTCACGACGGGCGACTCGACGCTCGAGGCGACCATCATCGGTTGGTCGCTGACCGGCGATGTGGACCCGTACAGCATCTGGCACTCGAGCAACATTCCCGACCCGGCCTCCGGCAAGACGGGGTTCGGCTTCACCTACTTCAAGGACCCCGCGATGGACAAGGCGATCGAAGAGGCTCGCAACCCGTCCAACAGCGATTGCTCGACGGCCGCACGAAAGAAGCAATACGAGACCTTCAACCAGATCCTGAACGAGAACCAGCCGTACAACTTCGGCTACGAGAACAACACCATTGCGGTGTCGCAGAAGACGATGCACAACTTCGCGCCCGCGCCGTACTCGACCATCTACAACGCATTCCAGTGGTGGGTGAAGCAGTAGCGACGGCTAGCAGTTGACCGACAGGGGGAGCGCCGAAAGGCGCTCCCTCGGACGGAGGAGCGTTGCGCAACTTCATCGCGAGACGGCTGCTTTACGCGGTCCCAACGCTCATCGGGATCTCGATCATCACATTCGCCATCGCCCGCCTCTCCCCGGGTGACCCGATCCGCCTCTTCACCTTCGGCATCCAGGACTTCACGCAGGACGACTACAACCGGCTCCTCCACGCGTACGGGCTCGACAAGCCGCTGCCGTTCCAGTACGTCGACTGGATCACCAACGCCCTTCGCGGCAAGTTCGGCGACTCGCTCATCTACCACCGCGATGCCTTCGTGATGCTGCTCGAGCGCCTTCCGAACACGCTCCAGCTCGCGAGCGCCGCTCTGCTCCTGCAGCTCGTCATCGGCGTACCGCTCGGTGTGATCGCGGCGCTCCGGCGCGGCTCGTGGGTCGACGGGCTCATCCGCGTGTTCGGCGTCGCTGGACACGCCATTCCCGCGTTCTGGCTCGGCCTCGTACTCATCATCATCTTCGCCGTCAACCTGCGGTTGCTGCCGAGCATCGGGATGCTGACGGTAGGCCACGACCAGCTCGACATCGTCGACCGGCTCCGCCACCTCATCCTGCCGGCGTTCGTGCTGTCCCTCACCGGCATCGCCAACTACTGCCGGATCCTTCGGACCGAAACGCTGGACGTGCTCGCGCAGGACTTCGTCCGGACCGCCCACGCGAAAGGTCTCCGCGAGCGGACCGTGGTGTTCGTGCACGCGCTCCGCAACGCCTTGATCCCTGTCGTGACCGCGCTGGGAGGGATCCTCGCGGCACTTGTCGGCGGAGCGCTCGTCATCGAGCAGGTCTTCAGCTGGCCCGGCGTCGGCCAATTCACCTTCCAGGCTGCGATCGCGAAGGACTACCCGATCGTGCAGGCGAGCGTCATGTTCACGAGCACGCTCCTCGTGATCAGCTATCTGCTGCGCGACCTCGCGTACGCGATCGTCGACCCGCGGGTGAAGGTCTCCTGATGGCGACGACGACCGCGGCGATGCGCGCGCCCGCGACGCCGATCGCCGCGCGGCCATCGCAGAGCCTCTGGAGCAACGCATGGTGGAAGCTGCGCCACGACAGACTCACCATCTTCGCGTTCTGCGTCCTCGTCGTGTTTGCGTTGCTGTCGGCCGCGGCGCCGCTCTTCTCCGAATACGTCTTCCACTACAGGTTCGAGCAGCAGGACCTGCTGCACACGTACGAAAAGCCGCAGCTCGCGAATCTGGCTTACCTCCTCGGCTCGGACGAGATCGGTCGCAGCCAGGTCGTGCGCTTGCTTTACGGCGGCCAGGTGTCGCTCGCGGTCGGCTTCGTCGCGGCCCTCATGAACCTCACCGTCGGCGTCACCATCGGCCTCACCGCCGGCTACTTCCGTGGCTTCATCGACGATGCGGTGACCTTCGTCATCACCACGCTGAACGGGATCCCGCAGCTCTACCTGCTGCTCATCATCGCCGCGCTCTGGAAGCCGGGGACGTTCACCTTGATCGTGGTTATCGGCCTGCTCAACTGGACAGGGATCACGCTCTTTGTTCGGGGCCAGACCTTCGCACTCCGTGAGCGCGAGTTCGTCACGGCGGCGCGCACGATCGGGGCGCGCGACAGGCGGATCATGTTCCGGCACATCCTGCCGAACGTCCTGCCGCTCATCTTTGTCCTCGCGGCGATCGACATCGGCGCGATCATCCTCCTCGAGTCCGCGCTCAGCTTCCTCGGGCTTGGGATCGTCCCGCCGACGCCGTCGTGGGGGAACATGCTCACGAATGCCGTCTCGTACTTCGTGCGTGCCTGGTGGCTCGTGGTGTCCCCAGGGGTCATGATCTTCCTGACCGTGCTCTGCCTCTATCTCATCGGCGACGGCCTGCGCGACGCGCTCGACCCCCGCCTGAAGACGCACTAGCCCGCATGCGGCGGGCCTCCGTCGCGCTCGCGCTGCTGCTTGCTTCGTGTGCGGTGGCGCCTCTGTCGACGCCGGCTCCGAGCTCCGTGCAGACCGGCGGCTCCCTGCGCGTCGCCGTGGGGGCCGAGATCACCTCACTCGATCCGTGGACAGCGGACGCCGCCTCGTTGGTCGCGACACGGCAGATCTTCGAGACCCTCGTCGGTCTGGATGCCGGCGGAGTGATCACGGCGGGGCTCGCGTCGGCATGGCAATTGGCCAACGACGGCGCGACGTGGACGCTCACGCTGCGCGATGGGATCCATTTCCACGATGGGTCGCCACTCGACGCGGCCGCGGTCGTGGCGAGCTTCGAGCGTGGCCGCGGCTCGCGTTCGTACGCGATGCTCTTCGACGACCCTCCGCAGATCGTGCGCGTTTCGGCCGTGGACGCGCGCACCGTTCGGTTCGATCTCCGGACGGCATTTGGTCCGTTCCTTGCGCATCTCGCCGGGCCGCAGACTGCGATCGCTCGCGGCACCGCCGGTACCGGACCGTTCCTCGCCAAGCCCGATGCACTCGCGCCCGATGGGACGCTTACGTTGCAGCGCAACGACGCGTACAGGCACAAGAGTGCCGCGGGTCCTGCCATGCCGTATCTCGCTGGACTCGTTCTCCGACCGGTCCGCGATCCGGCAAGCCGGCTCGCCGAGCTGCGCGCGGGAAGAGTCGATGTGGCACTCGATCTTCCGGTCGCCCAGGCGCTCGCCGCGCGCGGCGACCCGAATCTCGTGCTGGCTCTGCGGCCGTATGCGGCGCTCGCATCACTCGGAGTCGACACCGCCGCCATCCCGTTCGACCGGCCGGAGATCCGCCGTGCGGTCGCGATGTCGCTCGATCGATCCGCGCTCAGCAGCGTCTACGGTGGAATGCTCCGTAGCGCGACGCAGGTCGTTCCCCCGGGTTCTCTCGCGTACGACACGAGCGTTGCCGAGTTCACCCCGTTCGACGCAGGTGCTGCGAAACGAATGGTCGCGGACACGCACATCGCTCTTCCGATCGCCGCAGATCTGGTCTATCCCTCGGCGGCGACCGCGGCGTATCCCGAACCCCAGCGCATCGCGCAGTCGATTGCGGCGGATCTCGCAAAGGTCGGGATCGTCGCCCGTTTGCGAGCTGTCGATCCGACCGCGATCCGCGCCGCGAATGCGACGCTCGCGCTCGAGACGACGGCGGTCGGCCTCGATCCGGACGACGTGTTCTGGCCGCTCTTCGGCGACCAGGACCCTTCCGATATCTCGCTCGTCGTCGGATTGCTGCGCAAGGCGCGCACCGAGGCCGATCCGAGCAAGCGCGCCGAGCTCTACAAACAGGTCTCGAAGATCTCGCGTACCGAGGCGACGCGCGTTCCGCTTCTCTTCGCCGACCGTCCCAGCGCGGTATCCGCTCGCGTCGCCGGCTACACCGGCGACAGTGTCTCTTTCGGCACGGTGTGGCTCCGACCATAGGAAACGCCGTCGGATGGCTTAGCGTGTGAATCGTGATGATCCCGATGGGCGGTGGCGGCTTTCATTTCTTCATGGGCGGTCCGCGCGGTAACGCAGCCGGCAAACGACCCTCCATCGCGATGTACCGCCGCCTCCTTGTCTTCGTCAGGCCGTACAGATGGAACCTTGCATTTGCGGCGATCCTTCTCATCGTCTCGACCGCGCTCGGTCTGGTTTGGCCGCAGGTGGTGCGGCAGGTCCTCGATCTCGGCCTGAAGGAGCCTGGCCTCCTCGATTCACTCGTGGTCGTACTGATCGTTGTGCTTCTCGTGCGGGCCGCGCTGGACGGCGTGCGCTCGTTTGTGATGGCGTGGACCGGTGAGAAGGTCATCTTTGACCTGCGGATGGCGATCGTGACCCACCTGCAGTCGCTCTCGCTCTCGTTCTTCAATCAGAAGAAGACGGGCGATCTGATGTCGCACGTGACCAGCGACGCGACGCTCGTGCACGGGATCGTCACGCAGACGATCATCCAGGTCCTCGGTCAGGTCTTGACGCTGGTGGGCGGCGTCGCGGTCATCTTCGTGATGAACTGGCGCCTCGCGCTGCTCACCCTCGTCGTGGCGCCGCCGATCGGTCTCATCGGCCAGTATCTCGGCCGCCGCATCCGCGACGTGTCGCGCGCCGCCCAGGATGCGCAGGGCGAGGCGGTCGGCGTGCTTCAGGAGGCGATCGCCGAGGTCCGCGTCGTCCAGGCGTTCACGCGCGAGCAGTACGAAGCGAATCGCTTCCACGAAAAGCTCATGGTCATGTTCCAGAAGAGCATCGAGCGCTCGCGCATCAGCTCGATCATGTTCCCGGCGATCGGATTCCTCGGCTTCGCGTCGTCGATCGTGGTGCTCTGGTACGGCGGGCATCAGGTTGCCGCAGGGGAGATCACCGCGGGGGAGCTCGTCGCCTTCCTCCTGTACATGGGCATGGTCGCGGGTCCCATCGGCGGGCTCGCGAGCCAGTGGACCTCCATCCAGCAGGCCTTCGGCGCAGCCGATCGGATCTTCGCGCTCCTCGACACCGAGCCCGAGGTGCGCGACCTACCCGGCGCGGTGCCGATCCGACCCGTGCGGGGCGAGATCGAGTTCGACAACGTCTCGTTCCGGTATGGGGAAGGGCCCTTCGTCTTTGAGGACCTCTCGACCGTCTTCCGCGAGACCGAGACGACCGCGCTCGTCGGCCCGTCCGGCGCGGGGAAGACCACGCTCGTGAATCTCGTCGGCCGGTTCTACGACCCGGTGTCCGGTCGCGTGTGCGTCGATGGGCGAGACATCCGCGAGGTCACGATGCGTTCCCTGCGCGAGCAGATCGCGGTCGTGCCGCAGGAGCCGATCCTCTTCGGCGACACCATCCGCGAGAACATCCGCTACGGCCGGCTGGACGCGACCGACGCCGAGATCGAGGACGCGGCGCGGTCAGCGAACGCCACCGAGTTCATCGGGCGGATGCCCAAGGGCATGGAGACGATCGTCGGCGAGCGCGGTGTCCGCCTCTCGGTCGGGCAGCGCCAGCGTGTCGCGATCGCGCGGGCGATCCTGCGGGACGCGCGCATCCTCTTGCTCGACGAAGCAACGAGCTCGCTCGACAACGAGAGCGAGTTCCTCGTGCAGCAGGCTCTCGATCGGCTCATGCGCGGGCGCACGACGATCGTCATCGCGCATCGGCTTTCGACGGTGGAGCGCGCCGACCGCATCCTCGTTCTGGATCGCGGCCGCATCGTCGAGGAAGGCACTCACGCCGAGCTCCTCGCAAAGAGCGGCCTTTACAACCGTCTGTACACGCGCCGGTTCGTCGACGAAGCCACCATCGGACAGCCTGTGCCCCCGCCCGAGCCTGTTCTCGCCGGACAGATCGTCCGCATCCGTCGCTTCGACGAGACCGTCTAGACCGCGACGCCGCTTCACTGCTTGCTTGGCCATCCGGGTAGTGTGGGAGCGCGCCGACTGGGTCGGTCAGCACAGGGGGACTTCGTGATCGCATCTACTCCGCCGACCTTCGCGTCTTCGCTCAAAGGGTGGATCACCCGCCACCCGGGTGGCGCGTTCCTCGCGTTCTTCTATGTCACCGGCTGGATCCTGTTCCTACCGCCACTGCTGGGATCTTCGGGTTTCGGCTTGCTCCCGTTCGACCTGCCTCCGCAGCCGTCGATCCTCCTGTTGACGCTCATCGCGCTCGCGGGCGGCGCTTTCCTCGTCACCCGGATCGCCGATGGCCGATCCGGAACAAGCGAGCTCCGCCGTCGCGTGTTCAACTGGCGCACCGGACCGCAGTGGTATCTCTTGGCTCTGTTCGGCGCACCCGTCCTGCTGCTGCTCGCGGGAGTGCTCGTCCAGGGACCGAGCGCGCTCACCGCGTTCGCCGCAAACCTTCCGCAGTTCGTTCCGTCCTATGTTCTTCAGGTCCTTCTCATCGCGGTGCTCATCTCCCTCTGGGAGGAGACGGGGTGGATGGCCTTTCTCACCGCGCGCTGGCAAAGGCGCATGGGTCCGGTTCTGGCGAGCATCGCCGTCGCGCCGCTCTTCGGGCTCGGGCATTTTCCGCTGCTCTTCATTAGCGGCGGGATAACCGATTCCGGCAGGCTGACCTCCTCGGAATTCCCCGAATACGTCTTCTACCTCTTGGTGCTCTTCGCGGTTCCGGTCCGGATGGTGCTCACGTGGGTGTTCAACTCGACCGGCGGTTCCTTGCCGGTGGTCGCGCTCCTACATGCCTCGTTCGACACGACCGCGTCCGCGGCGGTGCTGACAGGGTTCTATCCGGGCATTGACGGACGCCTTCTCTACTTCGGCCTCGCGATCGTGGCGATCGCGATCCTCATCGTCACGCGTGGCAGGCTGGGTTATCACGAGATCCCCGCGCCAGTCCGGCAAGGTCTCGCTCCGGCGCCGGCCGCCGTGCCTCTGCGCTGACCTCGCGTTCTTCTCTCAGGTCGCGGGCCGCTCGCAGCGGATCCGCTTGTGGTGCGGAGTAGGCTCGGACCGGCCGGTGCAGCCAGGCCGATCAGCTGTTTTGCAAAAAAGGGGAGGTACGTATTGGGCACGAACAGAGTTCAGCTAGCGAAGCAGAACATCGAGGCGTTCAACAAAGGCGACTGGGAGACATTTCGCGCGAGCCTGACTCCCGACAACGTGTATCAGGAGTTCGCGACGCAGCGCAAGACCCAGGGACCTGACGCGATCGTTGAGCTCAGCAAGGGCTGGCGGAAGGCCTTTCCCGACGTCAAGGGCACGATCAAGAAAGCCGTCGAAGGCGACGACACCGTCGTGCTCGAGATCGTGTGGGAGGGAACCCACAGCGGCGAGCTCGCGAGTGCCATGGGTCCGATCGCGCCGACCTACAAGCACGTGACGACCCCCGCGGTCCAGGTCGTGACCTTCAAGGGCGACAAGATCGCCGAGACAAAGCATTACTTCGATCTCATGTCGCTGCTCGTCCAGATCGGGGCGATGCCGGCCCCCGCGACCGCGTAGCGAGCGATGCAGAAAGAGCCCGGCGAGCTGCCGGGCTCTCGATCAGTAGAGCTCGGGATGCAGGAACGGCGCGCAGGCCATCGCGACGAGGTCCGCGAACGCATCGGTCCGCGTTACCACGTTGTCGGTGAGCAGGCCGATCGCTCCGGTCTGACGCTTCGATTCTTTCCTCGCGAAGAGGTCATCGATGATGTCGCCGAGCTCGTCGCCGCCGCGAAGCCGTGCCGTCGCCGACCGCGGAAGCAGCATTCGGCCCCACGCGGCCTCACCGAGCCGGCCGTCACGCGCCAGGGCGATCGCATGTCCGGTAAGCCACGAGCGCTCGCCGTCGAGCGTCGCGCCGCCTTCGAGACCGAACGCGATCTCAGCGCCGCTTCGCTCGAGAGCGCCGCGAGCTCGCGCGAGCGCGCCGGCGCGCAGCTCTGCGTCGTTCAGCGGCATCGAGGTAATGCCGCTGGGCACGTCGACCGCTTCGATCGCGCACTCCGGCGCGAGCCGAGCGAGCGTGCGGCGAACGGCCTCCACCTTCGCGGGGTTCGTCGAGCCGACAGCGGCGGTGCGGAACGCAAGAGGCACGCTGGCCATTCTCCGCGGCGAGCCTGGTCGACCGCCGCGAGCGTCGCGAGCCCGAAAATGGCCCTTCTCGCGGCGGTTTCAGGCGGGTACAATTCCGAGTGAAGTGCTCGGAAATCCCACCACGCCGACGGCCTTCCATGTCTCTACGCGCGGCGAATACGGCATGCGGCTGATGGTCGATCTCGCTCGCCACTGGGGTCAGGGATCGATCAGCCTGCACGCCGTCGCCCAGCGGGAGGATCTGCCCGAGGCGTACCTCGAGCAGCTCGTCGCCTCGCTCCGCAAAGCCGGACTCGTCTCGGGAAAGCGCGGCGCAGGCGGCGGCTACACGCTCGCGCGCGATCCCGCCCAGATCACGGCCGGCGACGTCGTGCGCGCGCTCGAGGGTCCGATCGAGCCGCAGATCTGTACTGCCGAAGGTGACCCCGTCGTGAACTGCATCCGCGAACAGAACTGCGGGACGCGCGCGGTGTGGGTCAAGCTCCAGTCCACGATCGCCGCAGCGCTCGACGGCATGACCATGGCCGAGCTCGCGAAGTCGACATCTCGGGAGCGCGCCGGTGTCTAAGCTCGAGATCCGCGACCTCGTTGTGAGCGTCGAGGGCAAGCAGATCCTCAACGGCATCGATCTCGTGGTCGAGAGCGGCTCCGTGCACGCGATCATGGGTCCCAACGGATCCGGCAAGAGCACCCTCTCGCTCGCGATCATGGGCCACCCCAAGTACAAGGTCGCGCGCGGCCAGGTCGTGCTCGATGGCATCGATCTGCTCAAGCTCCCGGTCGACGCGCGAGCGCGCGCCGGAGTGTTCCTCGCCTTCCAGTATCCGTCGGCGATTCCCGGCGTGTCCGTCGCGAACTTCCTGCGCACCGCGATCAACGCGCGGCGCGTCAGCCAGAACGGCGATGGCGACGGCCAGCCGAAGAAGAACGACATGCCGATCCCGCAGTTCCGCAAGCTGCTGGCCGAGAAGACGAAGCTCCTGCAGGTCGACGACTCGTTCATCAGCCGATCGGTGAACGATGGGTTCTCGGGCGGCGAGAAGAAGCGCCTCGAGATCCTCCAGATGCACATGTTCCAGCCGGGGTTCGCGATCCTCGATGAGACCGACTCAGGCCTCGATATCGACGCGCTCAAGACGGTCGCCGAGGGGATCGAGGCGCTGCGTTCGCCGACCGTCGGGATCCTGCTGATCACGCACTACGAGCGGATCCTCAGGTACGTGCATCCGGACTTTGTGCATGTGCTCGTCGACGGGAAGATCGTCCGCACCGGAGGCCGCGAGCTGGCGGCGGAGCTCGAGCAGAAGGGCTACGACTTCGTGCGCGAAGCCCTGTACCAGGGGCGAAGCTAGGTGGCCGTCACCGTGCGCGCTCCCGCCTCGACCCTGGACGTGGCGCGCATCCGCGCCGATTTCCCGGTGCTCGCCCAGACCGTGCGGGGTAAGCCACTGGTCTACCTCGACAACGCCGCGACGAGCCAGAAACCGCGACAGGTCATCGAGGCGATGAGCCGGGTATTCGAGGAGCACAACGCGAACATCCACAGGGGCGTGTACGAGTTCAGCGAGCGCACCACGGCCGCGTTCGAGGAAGCGCGCTCCAAGGTGGCCCGGCTCGTCAACGCGCCGAGCGAGCGCGAGGTGATCTTCGTCCGCAACGCGACCGAGGGCGTGAACCTCGTCGCGTACGCCTGGGGCCGCGACAACCTGAAGCGCGGCGACCGGATCGTGACGACGGTCCTCGAGCACCACTCCGATTTCGTCCCGTGGCAGCAGCTCGCAGCCGAGGTCGGCGCCGAGATCGCCGTCGTCGACATTGACGGGGAAGGCAGGCTGCGGCGCGATCAGATGTCGGCTGAGCTTCGCAAAGGCGCGAAGCTGCTCGCTCTCACCCACACGTCCAACGGCCTGGGGACGGTTAACCCGGTGAGGGAGATCGCGGCAGAGGCGCATGCGGCTGGTGCGACGGTCGTCATCGATGCCGCGCAGGCGGTGCCGCATACGCCAGTCGACGTGCAGGATCTGCAGGCCGACTTTCTGGTGTTCAGCGGCCACAAGATGCTCGCGCCGCCGGGCTCGGGCGTTGTCTGGGGACGTGCGGCGCTCCTCGAGAAGATGCGCCCGTTCCTCTACGGCGGCGACATGATCTCCCGGGTATCGGTCGCGATGACCGAGTGGAACGAGCTGCCGTGGAAGTTCGAGGCGGGCACGAGCTCCTACGTCGATGCGATCGGACTCGGCGCGGCGGTCGACTACCTCTGCGCCGTCGGGATCGAAAAGATCCACGAGCACGAGCTCGCCCTCGTCGGCTACCTCCTGCCGCGCCTGTCGGAGATCCCTGGGGTGACGGTGTACGGACCGAGGACGCTCGACGATCGAGTTGGTGTCGTCTCGTTCAACATCGAGGGAATCCATCCCCACGACGTCGCGACGATCTTCGACCGCGAGGGGGTCTGCGTGCGTGCGGGGCATCACTGCAACCAGCCGCTCATGACCCGGCTCGGTGTTCCGGCTACGACTCGCGCGAGCTTCTATCTTTACAACACGACTGAGGAATGCGACGCACTCACTCGCGCGGTGCATGCGGCGAAGAAGGTCTTTGGGGTCTAGGCATGGATGACATGTACCGCGACTACATCCTCGATCACTACAAGAACCCCCGGAACTCAGGCGAGCTCCCAGGGGCGACGCACACCTATCACGACTCGAACCCGCTCTGCGGCGACGAGCTCACGATGCAGCTGCGCATCAGCGACGGCCACGTCGACGACGTGCGCTTCAGCGGCAAGGGCTGCGCGATCTCGCAGGCCTCGGCGTCGATCCTCACCGAAGAGGTGAAGGGAAAGTCACTCGACGAGGTGAAGCGGATCGATCGCGAACACGTGCTCGCGAATCTCGGGATCCCGATCAGCCCCGCGCGGATCAAGTGCGCGCTCCTTGGGCTCAAAGCGCTCAAGGGCGCGGCGTGGGGACTCACGGCGTGGCCCGGCGAAGAGGTGAAAGCGAAATGACCGTCGAGATCAAGAGTCAGGTGCCCGACAGCTACAAGTACGGCTGGTACGACAAAGAGGCGCCGATCAACGTGAAGCACAAGGGTCTCTCGCCTGAGGTGGTCAGCGAGATCAGCCAGACCTTCAAGCACGAGCCCGAGTGGATGCTGCAGCGGCGCCTCAAAGCGCTCCGGCACTTCGAGGCGCGCGCCATGCCGACGTGGGGCGCGGACCTCTCGCCGCTCGACTTCCAGGACATCTACTACTACGTCCTCGCCTCGGACAAGCGCGCCCAGAGCTGGGAGGACGTGCCGACCTACGTGAAGGACACGTTCGACAAGCTCGGGATCCCCCAGGCGGAACAGAAGTACCTCGCGGGCGTCGGGGCCCAGTACGACAGCGAGGTCGTGTACCACAACATCCGCAAGGACCTCGAGAAGCTCGGCGTCATCTTCATGGATACAGACACGGCGCTCAAAGAGCACGAGGACATCGTGAAGAAGTACTTCGGCACGGTGATCCCAGCGAACGACAACAAGATGGCCGCGCTCAACACCGCCGTCTGGTCGGGCGGCTCGTTCGTGTACGTGCCCGCCGGAGTGAAGGTCGAGATCCCGCTGCAGGCGTACTTCCGTATCAACAGCGAGAACATGGGCCAGTTCGAGCGGACGCTGATCGTCGCCGAGGAAGGCTCGAGCGTCCACTACGTCGAGGGTTGCACCGCGCCGGTGTTCACGAGCAACACGCTGCACAGCGCGGTCGTCGAGATCGTGGTGAAGAAGAACGCCGACGTTCGCTACACGACCATCCAGAACTGGAGCCACAACGTCTACAACCTCGTGACCAAGCGCGCCGTCGTCCAGGAGGGCGGCCGCATGACCTGGATCGACGCG